>Ga0302323_100001887_pt1 | contig 17045 bp, 16 predicted proteins | sample Fen_T0_3_FD_201950 | JGI IMG/M metagenome (GOLD analysis project Ga0302323, IMG submission 201950) | Peat permafrost microbial communities from Stordalen Mire near Abisko, Sweden - Fen_T0_3 | ecosystem: Environmental > Terrestrial > Soil > Wetlands > Permafrost | place: Sweden: Abisko... | reverse complement strand
CGGACGGACAGCGCAACCGACGCGCCAAGCACGACAGATGTCGCGGCGGATAGCGCGGCGGGCGGAGCGACCGGCGCGGTCCTCGGTGGCTGTCAGGTCTTGCCGCTCAACCACATTTTCAACACGCCCATCGACACGCTGCCCGTGCACGGCAGCTCGGCCGCGTTCATGACCACGATTGGCACCCGCAACATCCATCTCGACCTTGGCACGTCCACCGACATGGCTAGCGCCGAGTACTACGGCATTCCCTACAACATCGTGAATGGAAACGCCCTGACCTGGACCAAGGTCAGCTACTCGTCGACCGACCCCGACATGGGCTGGGATCCGCTTTCCGAATCCGACTGCGTGGACCAGTCGTCGGGCGCCGCGCACACCCTCGTGTCGCCCTGCCTGGCCAACAAGGCGCCCAAACCCTGGCTGCCTATTCCGACCGCGCCGCTGGTCGAGGGTGGCATCATCACCGACCCGACCCAGCCCTATGGCGATCACCACATGCTGATCGTCGATGCCGACACGTGCCGATTGTGGGAGCTTTACCACTGCTATCCCAACACCGCTGGCGGCTGGGACATCTTTGGCTCGTCCACCTTTGACCTCAATTCCAATTCCCTTCGGCCCGCGGACTGGACCTCCGCCGACGCCGCCGGTTTCCCCATCCTGCCGCTGCTGCTCCGAGAAAAAGAGGCGAGCGCTGGCGAGATCCGCCACGCCCTGCGCTTCACCATCAGTTCCAGCTCCATCCGCAATCAATACGTTTGGCCCGCGCGCCACTTGACCACCAACGGCAGCATGTCGGCGAGCCTTCCGCCCATGGGACAACTGTTCCGCATCAAGGCCAGCTATCAGATTCCGTCGACCTACAACACCCAATCGCGCGCCATCTTGCAGGCGCTCAAGACCTACGGCATGTACATCGCCGACGGAGGCTCGAACCTGTACATCCAGGGCGACCCCAGTGCCGGCTGGCTGGACGCCACGTTCTCGCAGGTGCAATCGGTGGGCAGCAGTCAGTTCGAGGCGGTCGATATGTCGCCCATCATGAGCCGCGCCGGGTTCGATACCAATTCAGCCGCCGTGCCCGCGCCCTAGTTTCGACCGGTCTTTGGCACACCTGCCGGCCGCGGACTAACCTGCCACCGGCAGCCTGAACTGTTCCACCATGCGCGTAAGGTCGCCGGCCAGCTGCAGAAGGTCGCGCGCGTTGATCTCCACTTGCTCACCGCCCAGCCTGATGTCGCCAACGGCCACATTGACCCCGGCGATGTCCGCCGCGATTGAGCGGGACGCTTCGGCGGAATGGGCGACGCCGCGGTTGGCCTCGGTGACGCCCGTGGCAGCTTGGGCTAGCTGCTCGGCCACACCCGTCGTGAGATCGGCCTGCCGATTCATGGCCGCCGCGGTCTCCGCCATGGTGCCGCCCACCTCGTGAATGACAGTGGCAATGCCTTCGAGATCGCTGATGGCCGCGTTGGTTGACGATTGCACACTGGCGATCTTGTCCTTGACGTCTTGGGTGGCAGCAGCGGTCTGCTGGGCCAGCTCCTTGATTTCTCCGGCCACCACGGCGAACCCCTTGCCCATGGCTCCCGCGCGCGCGGCCTCGATGGTCGCGTTGAGCGCCAGCAAGTTGGTCTGCGACGAAATGGAGGTGATGGTTTCCGTGACCTTGTTGATGGCCTGGGCCGCCTCGCCCAGGGTTCGGATGGACGCCGAGATGTGCTTCGCCTGTTCGGCGGCATTCTCGGTGGTGACCTTTGCCTTCACGGATTGTTGTGCGATCTCCACCACGCCGCTGCTCATCTCAGCCGTGGCGCTGGACACCGAGGCCAAGTTGATAGACGCCTCCTCGATGGCCGCCGCCACCGACGAGGCTTGCTCGCTCGAACTGGCGGCTGCGTTGGCGGCCGTCTCGCTCTTCGACGACACGACCTTCACGCCCTTGGCGGTCTGGGCCGCCACTGAGGATAGTTTTTGCGAAGCAATGCCCATGGTCTGCACGCCAGAGAGAAGATTTCGCAAAAGCGTCCTCAGTCGCTGGACCATCTCTTCCATCGCGCGTGCCAGGGTGCCAAGCTCATCGGAGCGCGCGCGCAATCGGCCGTCCACCTCGTGCGTGAGATCGCCCTTGCTGATCACGGTGACGAAGTCCGTCGCGGTCGCCAGCGGTTGGGTCAGCTGCTTGCGCACGAGCATGTGGACAATGACGATCAACACCAGCACCAAGATCACGCTGACGCTGGTGCCGATCACGACGGTGCTGCTGCGCAAGCCGTCCATGGAATCCATCCAAGTTTTCTGGGCGCGCAGAAACGACGCATCCGACACGCGCAGGCCCAAAATGCCGCCGACCTTGCCCTCCTTCCAATCTGGGTGGCACTGAATGCAAGTCTCGGTCGCCACGAAGGGTTGGTACACCTCGAACGCATTGTTTCTGCGACGATCGAATCGCTTCGCGGTTCGTGTCACCTGGCCGAGAACCTCCTCATCGAGATGGCGCCCCACCGCGGACTTCTGGGACGAGTAGCTCGCCTTGCCCTCGCTGGAGTACAGCGTGGCCTCAAGCAAGCCTTCCACTTCGCGCTGGCGGTCCAAGATCTTGGCGAAGAGATCCATGTTGCCCTCGATCATGGGATCGGTAAGCGCTCCTTGAACGGACTGCGCAATGGGCCCCAGATTCTCGCGCACCGAGGCCTCCATGCGTTCTGGATTGCTGCTCTCCAGACTGGCCAGCCGAGCGTTTTCGTACACCTGACGCACGACTTCGGACACCAGCAATACCGAGACGATGCCCACCGAAATCGAAAGTACAAATCGCGTTTGAAGCTTCATGCTATGTCGCCCTCATCCGAGACGGTGCCGCACACCCACTCAAAAGCATCGACGCGACCTCACAGAATCTTGAGTTCTATTCGGACTCACTTCATCCGATTGCGGGTCCTTGCCACGTGCATTCTACGCACCGCCACATCGGACACTGCCATACTTCTCGCGTGCTCGGAGGGCAGCGGGCTGCCCTACACCCGCACGATTGCGCTGTCGCGACCGCAACGAAGGCCGTCGGACTGCAAGGCACTGCCCTGAATCCGAACGACGGCGCCGCGTTCCATCTCGTCGAGCAACTGGTTGCTGGGCGAGCGCTCGCGGTCGAGGCGCGTGACGAGGTGGCGACCGGCCGGACCGCAGGCGAAGAAGCGCAAGCGTCCCTTGTCCTTCATCGGATCGCTGACCATGCGGAAGATAGCACTGTCCGCATTTAGCGTGCCTTGTTTGCGCAATACCAGATAGCTGAAATCCACGCGCGAACGCCCCTGCGCGATGGCGGCAGCGCTCATGTGGCAAAAATCGCGCTCACGGACAAGCGCAGGACACGGGCCCTGCAAAAGACAAGGCGCGACCACAAACAAGCCGGCCGCAATCAGGCGATCGCGCACGGCCAGAAGGCCTCGCGAGGTCTCGCGCAACGCGGGCTCGACCAGGATGCAGGTGCCATGCTCTTGCAGAAGCTCGCGGCACCAGCCCTGCACCAGGCGCGCGCGGCCGTCTTCGTCCAAGGCCAGTTCGTTGAGCAGGTGCGCGGCCACGATGAGGTCGAAGCGGCCTTGCACGGAGGCGGGCCGAAGCCCGCGCGTGACATCGGCGCGCAGGATGCCGGGACCAGCCACCTTGTCCACGGCGACGATCTCGGCGCTCGGCCAACGGGCACGAATCGCCTTGCTGGCAGCGCCCGTGCCAGCCCCCAGATCGAGCACCCGCCCTGGCGCAGGCAGCGCCGTATCGGCAAAGATCCATTCCAGCGCCGCAACCGTACGTGGCGCGATCTCGCTGTCGTACTCGCCGCGCATCCCAGCGTCGGCCAGATACGATTCGCCGACCAAGGCGCGCGCGCCAACCAGTCCGCTGTGGATCCGGCTAGGGCGTTTCGGCAAGCGCTAGCCCATCTTCTTGAAGAAGATACCCTTGATGTCGTTGAATGTAACCACCACCAGCAGCATGAGCAGGACCATGATCCCGACCATGTGGATCTTGGTTTCCACGTTCGGGTTCATGTCCCGCCGTCGGACGGCATTGATGCCCACGAAGAAGATGCGGCCACCGTCGAGACCGGGCAGCGGCAATAGGTTGAACACGCCGAGTGCGACCGAGATCAGAATCAAGATCTCCAGGAATTTGAGCAGGCCTTGCTTGGCCGCACCGGCCATCTCCTTGGCGATACCGAGAGGCCCGGTCAGCCCACCCTCGATCTTGCGTGTGATGAGATCCCAGATGTTCTTGAGCAACACCGCCGAGAGCGCGATGGGCATGACCACCGCCTCTTTGACAGCGTCGAGGAATGGCCCGCGCGCACGCGCCTGACCGAAGCGCACGCCGATCATGTAAGCGCCGCTGGCGGCATCCTTGCGTGGCGTGATCTGCAAGGTGACCGGCGCACCCTGGCGCGTGACCTTGAGCTCGATGGCCGAGCCTCCCGAAGAGCGCACCACTTGGGTCACGTCCGAGGGCTTGGCCACCGCCTTGCCGCCCACGCCAGACACCACGTCGCCCGGCAACAGTCCCACCGCCTGCGCCGCGCTGCCCGGGACGATTTCGTCCACCGTGGTGGTGCCCGTGTATTGCCCGTAGGCCAGCAGCACCACGAAGCCGATGACGATGGCGGTCAGGTAGTTGGCCGCTGGCCCGGCGGCCAGCACCAGGAAACGCATCCAGCGTGGCCGGTTGGGGTACACGTAGGGATCGTCATGGTCGAAGTCTTCCTGCGGGTTCATGCCCGTGACCTGCACGAAGCCGCCGAGCGGGATAGGCGCGATCTGGTAGACCGTGTCCCCGCGTTTGAAGGAAACCAGGGCATTGCCGAAGCCGATGGAAAAGCGCTCGACGCGCATTCCACACAAGCGCGCGGCGATGAAGTGCCCTGCCTCGTGCAGCACGATCAGGAGGGCAAGACCGAAGATGGCGACAACAATGGACATCGTGGGGACAAATCTAGCAGGGTTTGCCCGCTATCACACCGACAGGATGCGCAGAACCGGCGACCACAGGTGGTGCCCTCGGCGCCGCGGGCGCTGGCCCACGATCTCCAGGTCGAGTCCCAGACGCACGGCCTGGCGCTCGAAACGCACCTCGTAGTCGTCCCAGCGACCACTGGTTTCAAGCAGGACCGGCAGCGCGCGCATGCGGTTCGCCAGCACGAAGCGACCGCGCACGATGACCGCCGCCTTGCGCGCCAGCCGCGACAGCGCCCAGCCCAGCACCGCATACGGGAAGGCCACGCCGCGCTCGGCTTCCCACAGCAGCACCGCATCCCCTTGCGCGTGCGCGACGGCGCGGCGAAAGGCGCGACCGCTGCGCGCCAGGCCGACCACGGACAGCTCGGGAATTTCAGCGCCAAGAAAACGCAATAGGGTGAGACTGGTATCGCAAGAGCCATCGCTGGCCGCCAGGATCTCGAACGCGATGCCACGCTCGCGCAGGCGCGCTGCCAGGGTGCGCACGTCACGTCCGATGGAATCCTCCACGTCGCGCACGGCCACAATCACGGAAAGTCCAAGCTTCTTCCCCGCCATCGCAGCACCAGCGTAGCAGAGCCGGGGCGAAAGGCGAAAATCTAGCCGTGGCCCGCGTCGTGCCGGCCCATGCGCAGCGCATGCTCGATGGCATGCGCCAAGGCGTCTGCATCGTCGGGCGCCACCAGCATCAGCCCCTGCGTGCCCCGAAGTTCGCCCAGACCGCCGCTGGCGGAGGCGATCACGGGCAGGCCACAAGCCAGCGCCTCGCGCACCACGAGGGGCATGCCTTCGCTGCGTCCGCTGGCCAGGGTTCGGCAAGGGTGGATGAAGAGGTCGGCGGCGGCCATGCAGTCGGCAAGCGCGCGCTGTCCGAGCAGTCCGGCCAGCCCTAGCTGCACACCTGCCTCGCGCGCGAGTCTCGCCAAGCGCGTCTTCTCGGGCCCCTCGCCAGCAATCACCAGCGCGGGCCGCGCCGCCGCGGGGATGCAGCCAAGGGCTGCCACCAGAAGGTCGAAACCCTTGATGGGCACCAGGCGTCCGGCGGCAAGCAGCGTGGGTGGGCTGAATCCCAACCCACGCCGAAGGCGTTCCTTCTCTTCGTCCGAGCGGCGGCAGAACACCCGCGCATCGAAGGGCGCAGGCGCAACGGTGCCTTCCGCGCCAAAGGCCTCGGGCGCGGCGCCAAGCAGCCGGGAGAACCGGTCGCGCAACGAAGCGCTGGCAAAGACCAGGGTGGGCTTGGTGAGGCACAAGGTTCGCCCCAAGCTCTCGCCCCAGGGCAGCCGCGCGAGCAGGTAGAGATCGCCCCCATGCACGTGTGCGCGATGGGGCAAGTGGGGCAAGGCCGCGCCAGCCAGCAGTCCGCAGGGCACGAGCCAATGGCTTTCCACCGCGTCCCAGCGGTCGCGGCGCTCGCTCAAATGCCGAAACAGTGCCAGCGAGAAACGCACGCCTTGCGCGAAGGCTCGCAGCCGTCGCATCCCATCGGGCGATTCAAGTGCCTCGGGCGCGCCGCCCTCGTAGAACAGGCCACCGGCTTCGATACGCGTGACCTGGTGGTCATCGTAACCATCATCGACGCTAGCACCATCCCGGGCCTTCGCGGCCAGGATTTCCACGGTGTGCCCGTCGGCCAGCAAGGCACGCACGCGCTCGCGAACGAAGACGCCCGCGCCGTCGTCGGGCGAACGTGGGTACGACGTTGTGACAACGCCAATCACGGCTGCGGCGGTTCGGACATGGCCACGGAGGGTTGACCTCGCTCACCCAGCACCAGGCGCTGGAGCCCGCGCATTCCCCGCGCGCAGATCCCACGCAGCACCAGACGCAGAAGCGGCACCACGACGCGCGGGATGCGGATCCCCGAATGCCATTCGGCCCCATACACCGGGCGAACCGGAACGTCGACCACGCGCACGCCGTGGCCACCCAGCCGGCAGAGGATATCGTTGGGATAGCCGTAGCGGGGAAAGACCTCGCCCGAGAGGATGACGGAAAGCGCCCGGCGATTGGCCACCGTGTATCCGCATTGCGAATCGAACACGTGCATGTACCCCGATGCCAGACGGGTCAGCAACGACAGCACGACATTGCCGATCATGCGCGAGGCGGGCATCACGCGGTACACGCCCGGCCACGCGAAGCGGTTGCCCTTGGCATAGTCCGCCCGACCACCCATGACGGGGTCGATGAGCACCATGAGGTCGGCGGGATCCATCTGCGAATCGCCCGCCATCACCGCGGTTACCTCAGCGCCCGCCTCGAACGCCGCTGCGTATCCGGTGGCGATGGCCGCCCCCACGCCGCGGTTGCAATCGTGGCGCAGCACGAGCAAACCCCGGCGCTGGCTGCGCTGGGCGATGCGGCCGGTCCCGTCCGCGCTGGCATCATCGACAACGATGACCTGATCCACGAACCCTGGAATCGATCGCAGCGTGCGCGCGATCTTGCCTGCCTCATTGAAGGCCGGTACCACGACCGCGACTCGACGACCCTTGAACATCTTCGCGAGCGCCGACCTCTACACTAGTTGAATGGGGACGTCTTGCGCCCACCGGACGGCGACGTGTCGAAGGGATCGGTTCCGTCCTTGCTTCCACCCGCCTTGGTGTGGCCCTTGCCGCGCGGCTTGGTCGGCTTACCTTTTTCGAGCGCATCGGTTTTGTGCGTACCGGAAGGCGGACGCACGGGCGTGGACGGTGGCACGGGCACGGGAGCCACCGGCAATGGCACAGACGGCGGCGCAGGCACTGGCACCGCAGGCGGTGGCAATTCCTGCAAGGTCACCGCACCCGAGAAGTCGGGGCGAATCTCCTTGGTCATCTCCAGGTGTCCGGCCAGGCGGAAGACGACGAACGTCGAGCGGTCGTCCCGGTACTCGACCTTGCGCCGAAACGGCGTGCGGCCCAAGTACTCGTTGCTGCCCACGATGTAGACGTCGGCGCCGATGGGGCTCGACTGGAACGCGAGATCGAGAAGCACGATCTTGGGAATCGTGTTGTGCGCCGCCATCCCGCCGGCCGAGGGTCCGCGCAGTGTCCAGATGGCGCCGCCCACGAACGCGAACCCAAGCAGAAGCAGCGCGGCCACCGCGACCCAGCCCGGGACCGAACCGATCAAGGGCCGCATGAGGAATCCAACCGCGGTGGTCGGCGGCGCGGAGATGTTAGAGCGGCTGGGCGGGACGCGGTACGAGGACGAAGTGATGGGCGTCGGCGGAACCACCGGCGGCACCGTCGGAGAACGCGTGCCCGTCGGGTTGGGCCGCGACGCGTGCGAGCCACTGCGCGAGACACCGGTGTTGGAGCGCGACGGGCTGACCGAGCCAGTCATCATGTGCGGCACGCGCGCCGCACCGGCTGCGCGGCCGTCTCCGCCGGCATCGGCGGGAAAAAGACTGCGCATGGTCTGCGCAAGGTGGGTGGCCTGGAAGCGCGACGCGTACACCACGTCGTCGAGTGCATCTGCCATTTCCGAGGCTGACTGGTAGCGCTCGTCGCGGTTGCGCGCCAGCGCCTGCAACACGATTTGATCCAGTTGCGGCGGACACAGGGGGTTGAACAGCGAGGGCGGTGCCACCTGGCAGGTCCGCACGCGCTCGATGGTCTGCATGTCGTTCTCGCCCTTGAACAAGCGACGGCCCGTCAGGATTTCGTGCAGCACGATGCCGGTGGCGAAGATGTCGATGCGCCGATCGATCTCGTTCGACACCGTCTGCTCGGGCGCCATGTACGCGAACTTGCCCTTGAGCGTGCCGCTCTTGGTCTCCTCGACGGCCTCGCCGCCCAGCGCCTTGGCGATACCGAAGTCGAGAATCTTCACCGCCCCGTCGTAGGACAGCATCACGTTCGACGGCGAAACGTCGCGGTGGATCATGCCCAGCGACTGGCCGTCCTCGGATGTGAAGTCGTGCGCATAGGCCAGCGCCCTGCACATCTCGCGGCCCACGTACGCCACCAGCTCGGGCCGCGGCGGCCCCACGCGCGCCCACAGCGTGCGCATGGTCTCGGCCAAGTCGTGGCCACGCACGTACTCCATGGACATGAAATACTCGTCGTCCACCGAGCCGAGCTCGAACACCTGCACGATATTCGGGTGCGCTAGCTTGGCCGCAATCTTGGCCTCGTCGATGAACATCTTGGTGAAGGACGGATCGTCCGACAGGTGCGGCAAGATGCGCTTGACGACGAAGGTTCGCTCGAAGCCCGCTGGGCCTTGGATGCGCGCCTTGAAAACATCGGCCATACCTCCCCGACCGATGCGTTCAAAAAGCGTGTACTTGCCGAATGGTATCGGCTGCGGAAGCGCTACTCCCACGGCGTCACAGTTGATTGTATCCTGAAATGTCCCAGCTTCGCCTGTTCCGAATGGTCGATCTGCTTGGGAACATTTCGATTTTCGTTGATTGCGGGTGTGAAACTACCCACGAGTCGACTACCTGTGCAAGTGTTCCCGTAGCCAATCGACCTGCCGAGGTGCACGATGACCCCACATATACCTACCTCATTCAATCTGCCCGCCACCGTCGTCCTCGTGGGCGGACTCGACCCCGGCGGTGGTGCTGGCGTGCTGCGCGACCTGCTCACCACCGTCGCCCTTGGTGCTCGCGGAGAGGTTGTGGGCACGGCTTGGACCGAGCAAGGCGTGCCTTCCACGCGCGCCATTGAGCCCCGCGGGCCCGAACGCGTGCAGGTGGCCTTGGCCGCCGCGCTGGCGAGGGTCGGAACGGCGGGCAGCGCCGTGAAAATCGGCATGGTCGCCAGCACGCCCATCGCGCAAGCCATCGAGACGGCGCTTCGAGCCTACGCTGGCCCAGTCGTCTACGATCCGGTTGTGCAAGCATCAAGTGGTGATGCCCTCTACCAGGGCGATCGATCAACCATTCTTGCAGCCATTCTCGCGTTGGCGCGCAGATCGACGCTGCTCACACCCAATCTCGGCGAGGCGGCCTGGCTCCTCGATCGACCGGTGCGCAACGAATCCGACGCACGAGCTGCGGCTCGCGACCTGCGGGCGCTGGGAATTGCCGCGGTTCTGGTCAAAGGCGGCCACCTGGAAGGCGACGCCACGGACGTGCTGCTATCGCCAGCCGGTGAGAGCATCTTTTCCAGCCCGCGCATCGCCGGCCCAAGCCCGCGCGGAACCGGCTGTGCCCTGGCCAGCGCCATCGCCGTCGGGCTGGCGCGCGGCAAGCCGGTCGAGCAAGCCGTGGCATCGGCCAAGACCTGGCTGACCCAGCACATCGCCAGCGCCCACTCCGTCGGGGACGAACGGCACTTGTGAGCTAGGCGGATCCTGGCTTGGGCCAGGTGCAGAGCTTCTCGGTCACGGCGCACAGACCAGCGATGCGCAGCCCACCCCGGCCAGAGGCCCAGGGCGCTGGGACCGAGAGATCCATGTGGGTCAGGCACTCTTCGACCGTGCCCGCACGGCGGGTGAGCACTTTGCTGGCCACCAAGCGCGTGTCGATGTGGGGATGTTCGACGCCGTACCCGTCGGCGATCAGGGTTGCCAAGGAAAAGTGGCCCCAATACACCAGCACGTCGGTGGGGCGCAGGAATGCACGGAAGCGCGCGACAAAGTTGTTCCAGGATTCGCCCGCAGCGAGCGTATCGGGCGAGAGCTGGATGTGATGACAGGTCGAGGGTGCTAGCGGCCGGCGCGGGGCGATCACGGCTTCGAACGCTTCGCCGGTCGCAAGTCGCTTGGCCAGCCAGTGCACGGTTTCGGGCGGGCTGCGATCCGAATGCAGGCGCGGCCACGCATTGGCCTCACCCTGCACGCAGACCACATCCGCCTGACGTTGGCGCAACGCCTCTGGGATGGGATCGCGCGGCGGCTGCTTGATGACCGAACGGCGGTGGCGGTTGGAGGCGACCTCGGTGACGAAGTAGAGCTGGCGCTCGACCATGGCGGCCATGGGGCGCAGGAATTCGGCGAAGCGTTCGCGATCCTTTTCCAAGTAACCAAGCACATGGGCAATGGCCTCGATGGTAGCCACGCAGTGGGCAGCAGGCTCGCGGCGGATCTGGCCGTACAAACTGGGCGCCAGCGGCGACAGGCGCAAGCGCGGCAGCGCCGCCAGCCCGGGATTGGCCTTGAGCAGTTTCTGCGCCTGCGTCCACGTTCCGTCCAGAACCACCAGCGTGATGGGCGACGGAAAGTCCGCGGTCTCGACGTCGATAGCGTCGGGTCCGGGAAACAGAAGGTGGGCGTTGCCCGAGGCCAGCACTTGGCGCACCACCGGGTCGTCGCTGAAATCCACGTCGCGGCGAACCTCGCACCAGGCCAGGCCCAAGCGCGCGAGCCGCACGGTGCCGATGCCCACGTCGCGCTCGCGCGGGTGCTGCAAGATCACGACGCGGGTCTTGGTGGCAACCGGCTTGAGATCAGCGCAAAAACAAACCGAACGCGGCCGAAAGCAGCGCTCGCACACTTCCCGCGGCGTCGGTGACGGATGCGGATTTTTTACCACAGAGGACACAGAGGACACAGAGATCGGAAAGGAAGGGTTTCCCGGATCTGGATTCCGAATCCTTTGTTCCGCTGCACCCTCTGTGCTCTCTGTGTCCTCTGTGGTGATAATCCGGATCCCCGTTACTAGGCTTCCTGGTGCTCGTTGATCAGGTACTTGGCCACCACCGACTCGACGGGAACCGCCGAGGGTTCGCCTCGCAGGAGATTCCCCAAGGCCTCGATGTCGGACTTCCATCCGAGATCGCCGGTGGCCAGCACGCACACCCGGCCAGTGTCGTAGGTGTCGAAGAGCTTGCCGTCTTTGTAGTAGAAATGCGACTTGCTCAGATCGGTCGGGTACGGGTGCATGGCGGGCGGGATGTCGCCGGGCTTGAACCACAGCTTGATCTCGCGCTCGGCGTCGGCTGGGTTGGCCGAGGCGTGGATAAGGTTGTCCATGCGCTCGCCAAGGGGTTTACCCTCGGCATCCTTGAGCATCTCGACCGTGCCGAGCGAACGGATGCAGCCTGGCTGCTTGTCACGCGCCACGTGCGGATTGGTGGGACCGCACAGCTCGCGCACCTTGGCCACGGCACGCGGACCCTGGTACACCAGCGCGATCACCCGGCGCTTGTATGGCTCCTTCGGATAGTGCAGGCGGCCCTGGATGTAGTCGAGCAGCGACGGGAAGAAGAACTTCCCGCGGTGCTCGGCGTAGTGCTCACCGGCCAGCATGGTGCTGACATGGACGATCTTGGTGGCCGCAAAGCGCAGACCGGTGTGGAACTCGGAAAGCTGCGACAGCACGTAGCCAGTCAAGGAGTTCTTGAGGGCGTCGGGCTTGATGAGTACCAGGGTCTGCTCGATATCTTTCTGTTCCACGGCTCGGTCCTTTCGCGACGTGCCACCACTGGCGGCGGCGCCTAGATTTACGATGCGGACCGCGGATTATCCAGCGCTGACTTGGGCTTCGACGATGGATTTCGTCTTCTGGGCGATCATCAACTCTTCGTTCGTGGGCACGACCCAGGCTGCGATACGTGCCCCGTCCCGCGTGATGACCTTTTCTCTGGCATCGGAACCGTTGCGCACGGGATCGATCTCGGCGCCAAGGAACGCGAGCGGATCGAGAATCTTGGCGCGCAAGGAGGTCGCGTTTTCGCCAATGCCGCCGGTGAAGACGATGGCGTCCGCCCCGCCCATGGCCGCCACGTAGGAGCCGATGTACTTCACCACGCGATACACGAAGATGTCGAGCGCGAGCTTGGCGCGCTGGTTGCCCTCGGCGGCCTTCTGCTCAATCTCGCGCATGTCGTTGCTGATACCCGACAGGCCCTTCATGCCGCTCTTGTTGTTGAGCAGCGTGTTCATCTCCTGCGGCGACAACTTCTGCCTGTCCATGATGTAAAGCACCACCGCGGGATCCATATCGCCGGTGCGCGTACCCATGACCACGCCTTCGAGGGGCGTGAGGCCCATCGAGGTGTCGAACGACTTGCCGTACCTGACCGCCGTGATGCTGGAGCCGTTGCCCATGTGGCAGGTGATGAGGCGGATCTTGTCAAAGTCCTTCTTCATCAGATCGGCGCAGCGACGGGCGACGTACTCGTGCGAGGTGCCGTGGAAGCCGTACTTGCGGATGTGGTACTTGTCGTATTGCTCGTAGGGCAAGCCGTACAAGAACACGTGCGGCGGCATGGACTGGTGGAAGGCCGTGTCGAATACCGCCACCTGCGGCAGACCGGGGAAAATGGTCTCGCAGGCCGAGATGCCGGCCAGGTTGGGCGGGTTGTGCAAGGGCGCGATAGCGATGCATTCCTCGATGGCGGCGCGCACGCCGGGCGTGACCAGCGCCGAGGCCGAGAACTTCTCGCCGCCGTGGACCACGCGATGGCCGACGGCATCGACCTGAATCTTGCCGGTGAACAGGCCGTATTCCGGATGCAGAAGCGCGTCCTTCATGGCGGCCACGGCCTGCGTGTGATCCTTGGCCACGACTTCCAGCACGAGCTTGCCGGGCGACTTGTGCGTCTTGTAGGTGAACTTGGACTTCTCGCGACCGATTTCCTCGACCACGCCTTCGGCCAGCAAGTGGCCAGCCTCGGTCGAGGTCAGGTCGTAGAGCTTGAACTTGAGTGACGAGCTACCGCAATTGACAACCAGGATCCGCATGGTTCGCGCCTCCGAAAAACTACTTCTGCGCGAATTGCAGGCGGACGACGTTGATGGCGATGACGTTGAGGATGTCGTTTGCGTTGCAACCACGCGACAGATCGGACGATGGCTTGGCCATGCCCTGCAGAACTGGACCAAGTGCCTGGGCCTTGGCCAGACGCTCGGTGAGCTTGTAGCCGATGTTGCCAGAATCCAGGTCAGGGAAGATCAAGACCGTGGCCTTGCCCGCCACCGGCGATCCCTTGGCCTTGCGCTCGCCCACCGAAGGGACGAGCGCGGCATCACCCTGCAACTCGCCGTCGATAACGAGGTCCGGGCGCCGCTTCTTGGCCAATTCCATCGCGGCGAGAACTTTGTCGATGCGCGGATGCTTGGCGCTGCCCTTGGTGGAACACGAAAGCATGGCCACGCGCGGGGCCTCGCCGACCAGGCTGGCATAGCTGTCCGCCGTGGCGATGGCGATGTCCGCCAGTTGCTCGACATTGGGATCGATGACCACGCCGCCGTCGCCGTAGAACAGGACGCCATCCTTGCCGAACGACTTGTCGGGAAGGATCATGGCGAAGAAGCTGGACAAGGTCTTGAGGCCGGGCTGCATGCCGACAATCTGGATGCTCGCGCGGCAGACGTCGGCCGTGGTGTAGGTGGCACCGCCCACGAAGCTGTCCACGACGCCCTTGCGCACCATCATGGCGCCGTAGAACAAGGGATCCTTCATGGTCTTGAGCGCCTCGGGCTCGGTCATGCCCTTGGCCTTGCGCAACTCGAAGTACGTGGCGGCGTAGTCCTGCAAGTTGGGAGCGGCGCTCATGTCGACCACGTTCACCTTGTCGAGCGACAGCGAGGCCGATGCCGCAGTGGCCTTGATCTTGGCCGCGTCGCCCAGGATGGTCATTTCGGCGATGCCAAGCTTGCTGGCCTTGCCAGCGGCCTCGATCACGCGGACGTCTTCGCCCTCTTGAAGAACCACTTTCCTGGGGCTCAGTTTCGCCTTGTCGTGGATCTGCTCGATGAACGTGCTCATGGTGCCTACTCCTCGGGAGATTTCCGCACGGACTGTGCTGTTTTTTTCTTCACGAATGCGTCGGCGCGGACGAGGGCAGAGTAGTCCCGCACACGAGTCAATTCAACTTCGATCTCGATCTTTTCAGACGGAAACGGCAGGAATTGGCCGCTGCTTGAGCCGGTCGCGAAGGAGCTACGTAGTCTTAGCTCCCACCCATCGTCCTGACAGAGGAACTGGGGTTGAGAAAGGGACGAAGCGCCCGTATGGCAACCGCCTTAGCCCTTTGCATCATCAACCTTGCCCCGTGCCCCGAAGCCCAGACCAACTACCATCAATGCCGCAGCGGCCTTTGGCTTAGCGCGCGCATGACTTGCGTTCCTTGCGAAGGCGACAGTATGATATATTATCATACCATGGCAAAGGCAAAGGTAGCCGTGACTATCGACGCCCGGATTCTCGGGGATCTGGATGCCCTGATCGCTGCGGATCGGTTCCCCAATCGAAGCCAGGCTATCGAGGCAGCGTTGGCCGACAAGATCGATCGACTCAAGCACACCCGGTTGGCTCGGGAGGCGGCGAAGCTGGATCCGCGGCAGGAACAGGCCGAGGCCGATGAAGGTCTCGCGGCGGATGCGGCGACATGGCCCCAATACTGAGGGGCGACATCCGGTGGGCGGAGCTGAATCCCGTCCGCGGCCATGAACAGGCGGGCACGCGCCCCGTCTTGATTCTGAGCCACGATGTATTCAACGAGCGCTCCGGCACGGTGATCGCGATGGCCATGACCAGCCAGGAACCTCGCGCTGGCTTCCCGTTGACCTTGGAGAGCAAGGCCCCAGGTCTCACGAAACGCTCGTGGATCAAGATTGCTCAAGTGCGAACACTCTCGGTGGAGAGAATCGGCAAGAAGCTGGCTCGCGCTTCGGAGGAAGAGATGGCGCGCGTGATCGAGGGTCTCACCGAAATCGTCGCCGAGTGAATCGGACTATCGGCATCGGCAGATCCGGCCAGAGGGCGCCTCGGCGCGACAGGTTCAGTCAGTACCAGTAGATGCTGGCGTAGTCGACGCCACCCGCGCTTGCGTCGAAGTAGTAATAGCCGTTGACCTTGGCGGGCAGGGTTTTCGCCCCACACGTCGTGGTGACACTATTCACCTTCAGGGTGCGACCGGTGAAGTTCGAACAATCCCAACCGTTGATGGCGTCCGCCGTCCTGAAGCAAAAGGCGCCCGTGGTGCCAAAGCTGCCGCTGTTCCCGCTGCCGCTGCCGGTAATAGTCTTGGCAGGCACGCAAGGTTCGCTGCCGCCGCCGCCATCGATGTCCATTCCACCGCCGGTGCCCACGATGCCGCCGCTGCCCAGCACGCCGCCAGTGCCAACTTTGCCGCCGCCACCGCCGCCGCTGCCAACTTTGCCGCCGCTGCCCAGCACGCCGCCGTCGCTGGACACGCCGCCACTGCCCACCACCCCACCCGTACCAACCACGCCGCCGCTGCCGACCACGACGATTCCGCCGGTCGAGCCCGTGGTGCCACCCACGAAGGGATTGCCCCCGCCGCTGCCGCCTTTGGCAGGAGCGCCGCCGGTTCCAACCACGCCGCCGCCGCCTTGCGCAGCTCCGCCCGTGCCCGACACGATGCCGCCGCTACCGATGCCGCCGCTGCCACTCGCGCCGCCCGTCTTGGAAGGCATGACCAGGCCCGGCAACTGGGCGTTGGGATCGGGACCGCAACCAATCAGGAAAAGCGCGGATGCAACGAAAACTACTTGTCGCATGATGAAATTAGAACACTCCCTGTCTTGTCAGTGGGAATCGAAAACCTGTGGAACCCGCATCAAGAGGTCTTTACCGTCAGGATCTGGATGCGATCCTTGATGGCCAGCTTCTCCTTCTTGAGTTTGGCGCGTTCGGCCTGTTCTTTTGTGGTCAGGGAGAGATGCGCATCGATCAGTGCGAGCGCTTCTTCCAATTCCCTATGACGCTGCTTCAAAGCATCGATTTCGGTCATCGAGTAGAGAGATCGTATGCGGCCCGCGCAGCGGAGTCAACATGCCCACGCGCGCTTGGTGCGTACTACGTCACAAGCAAGGGTTTTTTCGGCCGGGTGATGTCGGGCGGGCGGCCATAACGCGGCACCGCGGTTTCCAAATCGTCGAAGTCCTCGCGGGCGATGCGCGCCAGGGCCAGACGCCCGATGGCCGCGGCGCTTGGACCAGGCAGCGCGGCTGCCACTGCGTTTTCACCGAAAGCGGACCGAAATACCTCAATGTAGCGATCCACGCCGGTTCCCCCCATGCGCAGCGAGCGGCCGGCTGCGGCTTCGCCTACAAGCGCGCACAGGGCATCCGGCGCGAGCACCCAATCGCAGCTGCCCTGGGCGCAGGGCGTGCCGTCCGTCG
>Ga0302323_100001885_pt1 | contig 17057 bp, 15 predicted proteins | sample Fen_T0_3_FD_201950 | JGI IMG/M metagenome (GOLD analysis project Ga0302323, IMG submission 201950) | Peat permafrost microbial communities from Stordalen Mire near Abisko, Sweden - Fen_T0_3 | ecosystem: Environmental > Terrestrial > Soil > Wetlands > Permafrost | place: Sweden: Abisko... | reverse complement strand
CAGCTCGCGCCACGTGCGCGGCTGCGTGCTCCACGCGCGCAGCGTCTGGCCGTCGATCAGCTCCATCGCGATGAACGGGCGACCGTCGAGGCGGCCGACCTCGTAGACGGTGACGACGTTGGGGTGGTTGAGGGCCGACGCCGAGCGCGCCTCCCTCTCGAACCGCTCCAGGGCCGCGCGATGGTGCGTTAGCGAGTCCGGCAAGACCTTGAGCGCCACGTCACGCATCAGTCGCGTGTCGCGCGCGCGGTGTACCTCGCCCATGGCGCCCTTGCCCAGCAGCGCCACGATCTCGTACGGTCCGAAGCGGTCGCCGTCAGCTCTCATTGTGTTAGGGCGGTAGCCAAATCCTGCGCAGAGCCTAGTGACAGCCGTGTCCCCTGTCAAGAAAACCGGGCACGCAGGCCAGGCGCTGCCGCTGCAACGGACCACCAACGTCCCGCTTAGCGTGCGACCCCCCCTCAAGGCTCTTCGGGACGATGGATTAGTACGGGTACCCTCGATGAGGGCGTTCAAGAAGCCGCGCTTTCTTGTGATCGCTGGCGCCGTGATCGACGTCTGTGCGACGAGTAGAGGAAGAACGCGACGACGACGACGACACAAAGCCCGCCGCGTAGGCGGTCCCGCGGAGAAGCACTCGCGGCCCGAGGCTCGAGCACCCCTTGGCGTCCCCACCGTCACAGCCTTCTGGTAAAGCTGTGTGGCCTTGGCCCAGTCTCGCGGCACGCCTTCGCCATGCTTGTACATGGCCCGAGGTTGGTGCAACCCATCGCCTCACCACCGTCGCAGGCCTTCCCGTATCCCCTCGGGGAGTTCTTTCATTCTACCGCCCCGGCCGATCACCGACACTCGCGTCCAGAACGCTTCACTCTTGCGTCAGCGCTGACGAGTGTTCTGTCCGAATTCGATGACGCTGCGACCTCGACCGGGAACAGGCGTGTGGATCCAGTACGCCAGCGCACAGAGCGGTGAGCGCGTCAGAAACCCAGCAAGCGGTGCATCCAGAGGGAGAGAAGCCGCGTGGTCGCGCACTCGACCGCGCGAAAGTGAGGATGAGCGTGATGGAGGTATGGCTCTTGCACCGATTGCTAGTGTCGCGCAACGTACCGGATGAAGGGAGGGCGGGTATGAAGGTCCACAGCATCGTGGCGGGTCTGCTCGCCCTATCGCTGTTAGGTTGCGGCCGAAGGCCGGCGCAGTCCGTGCGGGGCGAGCCCGCTGAGCGCGTCGCCAGCACGACGCCAGGCCGTTCCTCTCCAACGGTTGACTCGCCAGCCTCTCCCACACCGGAGGATGAGGCGGTGGTCTTGGAGCGCATGCTGGCGGAGCCCGCGCCAATATGTTGCCACTCAACGCAGCCACGGCCGCGGGACAAGGCGCTGCCCGCCTTGGCAGACAACCGCGCTCAAGGACTGGTCCTGTTCGAAGGAGACTTGGTCACACCCCAAGAGAAAGACAGCCGACTCGCACAGCACCAGGCCGAGATCGAGACCGAGCGCCAACGGCTCGAGAACGAGGCCAGCCTGCGCGAGGCCGACGTGCGAGCCCGCCAGGCAGAGGCTGAGGCGCGCTTGGCGGAAGCTGAGAACGAGCGCCAACAACTGGAGAGCGACGCTCGCGTGCGCGAGGCCAAGGCGCGAGCCCGGCAGGCGGAGGCCGAGGCACGCCTGGCGGAAGCTGAGAACGCAGCGGCGGCTCAGCCTCAGGCGCCCGCGTTTCCCGCGTCACCGTACGGTGGGTTTTCCGAGAGGCACGTACGCTCGCATCACGAACAGCAGCCCGAGCCGACTGCGCCCGCCGCTCCCGAGCGGCCGCTCGTGACGCCCCAACCCACGCCCACTCCCTCCGCGACCCCTTCGGCGCCCCCTGCCCGTCCGATGGTCCTGGGTCTGAGTCCGCGTCCGCGGCGCTAGGGAACTGCGGTTGCGATTCCGGCCCACCTTGGCCGATAGGACCTCGTCGCCGGCGGCGCGGCGCTCTAGCTTCACAGCCTACAGTGACGACCTGTCGCCGGCCGTCATCGACGCGAGATTGGGTTTGGTGGACCGCGGGGGATTCGAACCCCCGGCCTCCTGATTGCGAACCGCCCCGAGGCAGAGTCTGAGCAGGCCTCAGACGGTCCAAGTCGTTCTCAATCAGACAGCGGGCCGGAGGACGAGACCCGATGAGACCCGCTCGGGTGGGAGGAGATGGTAGCGACGCGGTAGCACCACCGCGCCGCCTGCGGCAGCCCCGCCTTGAGAAGCGCGCGCCCAGTCCTCCGCGCGCAATGATCAATCGCCGGGTCCGGTCTGACTTCCACGAAATAGTGCGCCCCCCGACGCCCTACCGAAAGCCCCTCGAGTACGACGCGTCACTGTGCCAGCGCTCTCCCGGCGCCGACATGCCTTGGGCAGTCAGCCTCAATGCGGTTTCACGAGGACGGAACGCGCCACGTCACCCGCGAGTGAGGTAGCAACGCCGTTCTTCCAGACCCTGGCCGAGCTGGATTCGTGCCCCGCGACATAGACATCGCCTCCTGAAATGGCCATACCGAGCGCGTCGGCATACTGATTCCCATTCGTTAGCGAGGTGGCAACGCCGCTCTTCCACACCTTGGCTACATTATGCGTTCCATTGGATTCGTACCCCGCGACATAGACCTCGCTTCCGGAGACGGCCATGCAATACGCCTGGGCCTCCTGAGTTCCATCCGTTAGCGAGGTGGCAACGCCGTTCTTCCACACCTTGGCCACATCATGCGTTCCATTGGATTCGTACCCCGCGGCATAGACATCGCTTCCGGAAATGGCCACGGAACGCGCGGCGGCCTCCCGAGTTCCATCCGTGAGCGAGGTGGCAACGCCGTTCTTCCAGGCCTTGGCTACCGTTCCTTCGACCCCCGCGACATAGACGTCGCTTCCGGAAACGGCCACGGACCACGCGCAGGCATTCCCAGATCCATGCGTGAGCGAGGTGGCAATGCCGTTCTTCCACACCTTGGCTATATTTGTTCCACTGGTTTCGCACCCCGCGACGTAGACATCGCTTCCGGAAATGGCCACGGAGCTCGCGAAGCCATCCCAAGCTCCATCCGTGAGCGGGGTGGCAACACCGTTCTTCCACACCTTGGCTACCCAGTGCGTTCCATTGGATTCGTACCCCGCGACATAGACATCGCTTCCGGAAATGGCCACGGAATACGCGTCGGACTCCTTGGTTCCATCTGTGAGCGGGGTGGCGAGGCCATTCTTCCAGACCTTGGCCACATTGCCTCCGAACCCGGCGACATAGACATCGGGCGCTGGTGTGGGCGTGGGAGCAGGGGTGGACGTGGGCTCGCTGGGCGTCGAGCCGCCACAAGCCGTGGCCAGCACGGCGGCCGCGAGAAGGCAGGCGCTGAGAACACTTCGTAGGCTCATGTGACACCAAGGCGCAAGAAGCACGCCGGTTATGGCGTCGCGCGTGGAGCTCGCGGCAGGGGCCGCGACTGGCCTCGCTGCACGGTCTCCTCGCAAGCGTGCGACGCGCGGTTGCGGAACTGACACCATAGATGGCCGCCTCGATGCTACTTCACGAGGACAAAGTACGCGTAGGCATCCTGAGTTCCATCCGTGAGCGGCGTGGCAACGCCGTTCTTCCACACCTTGGCTACCCGATGCGTTCCATTGGATTCGGCCCCCGCGACATAGACGTCGCTTCCGCTGATGACTACGGAATACGCGAAGGACGGCTGAGTTCCATCCGTGAGCGGCGTGGCAACGCCATTCTTCCAGATATCTGCTGCAGGGTGGGTTCCCGTGGATTCGTACCCAGCGACGTACGCATCGCTTCCGGAAATGGCCACGGACCTCGCCGTGGCCGACTGAGTTCCGTCCGTGAGTGGCGTGGCGACGCCGTTCTTCCATACCTTGCCCACCAAATGGGTACCATTGGATTCATACCCAGCGACAGAGACATCGCTCCCGAAGATGGCCACGAAGAACACCTCGGCATCCCGAGTTCCATCCGTGAGCGGCGTGGCGACGCCGTTCTTCCACACCTTGGCTACACCATACAGTCCATTGAATTCATACCCCGCGACGTAGACATCGCTTCCGGAAACAGCCACGGAAGTCGCGTAGGCATTCGAAGCTCCATCCGTGAGCGACGTGGCCACGCCGTTCTTCCAGATCTTGACTACCGCGTGGGTTCCATTGGTTTCGTACCCCGCAACGTAGACATCGCTTCCGGAAATGGTCACGGAGGACGCTCCGGAATTCCGAGTTCCATCCGTGAGCGGTATGGCGACGCCGTTCTTCCAGATCTTGGCCACCCCATACGTTCCGTTGGATTCGGCCCCCGCGACGTAGACGTCGCCTCCGGAAACAGCCACGGAACCCGCGGTGGACTCCTTGGTTCCATCCGTGAGTGGTGTGGCAATGCCGTTCTTCCAGATCTTGGCCACCCCGCGCATCCCATTGAATTCGACTCCCGTGACATAGACAGACGGGGGTGGCGTCGCCGTGGGCTGGGGGGTGGGCGTGACCGTGGGCTCGCTGGGCGTCGAACCGCCACAAGCCGTGGCCAGCACGGCGGCGGCGAGAAGGCAGGCGCTGAAGGCACTTCGTGAGCTCATGTGACACCAAGGCGCAAGAAGCACGCCGCTGATGGCGTCGCGCGCAGAGCCCGCGGCAGTGGCCACGACTGGCCTCGCTGCGCGCGCTCCTCGTAGAGATGCGACGCACGGTTGATCGACTATGGGCGTAATAGTAGGACGGAACGAGGATCTCGGAATCACGGTGCCAGCACACAAACGGCGTTTGACCCTGTCCGAAGACCGGTTCGTCATGGCTCCCCTGCAGGTGCCACCTGGACGCTGTCTACTGAGAAGATGCTAGCACAAGGGAGCGGACCTGAAGGAGCGTGCGCTGCCCCATCAATGTGCCTTCCTGAACGTTGTCTTGTTTGGTGGACCGCGGGGGATTCGAACCCCCGGCCTCCTGATTGCGAACCAGGCGCTCTCCCAGCTGAGCTAGCGGCCCACGAGCGGTGGGAAACGGATGCTACCAGAGCTCCGCCGGCCGGGCAAACGATCGGCCAGCGGCCGCGAGCAGCCGGCAGCGTGGTGCATAATGCGCGGATGTCCGAGGCGTCTCTTCCTCTCTCACCGCCCGGTGCCTCGTCGCCCCACTCGGCAGTCGACGTGCGCACGGCATCGACGGTGGCCTGGTCGAGCCTAGCCGCGCTGGCCGCTGGCCACTTTGCCGTCGACTCCTGTACCGGCATCTGGCCGGTCTACAAGACGCTCGCGCACCTTGATCTCGCCAAGGCCGGCCTGATCGCCACGCTTGGCTCGATGATCGGAAACGGCCTGCAGCTCGGGTTCGGCTTGCTCGCGGACCGCGGCTGGCGCAACCGCTTTCTCGTCGGCGGGGTTCTGCTCGCAGGCGCGGTGACCCTCGTGCCCTGGGTCAGTTCGTATTTCCTGATGTTCGCTCTCGTGCTCGTGACCTACGTCGGCTCAGCGGCCTTTCACCCTGCCGGTACGGGCGCCGCCGGCACGCTTTCGCGCACGCGCACCGGCGCAATGGTCGGCCTCTTCCTCGCGGGCGGCTATGCCGGCTACGCCGTTTCGCAGCTGGCTTTCTCGGCGATCTACTCTCGCTCCGCCGCTCTTACGCCGCTGCTGCTCGTTTTGCCCCTGCTCGTTGCCACGGCCATCGCCCTACGCGTCTCGCCTGTCGCGCCCAAGGAGCGCACAGGGCCGCGCACGCGCGTTCTCTTGCGCGAGCACCGTTCGCTACTGGTGGCGCTGTTTCTCGTCCAGGTGTTTGCGACTGCGATCAACATCGCGGTGGTCTTTCTGCTGCCTGACCTGATGGAGGCGCGCCACGCGCCAGGCTGGATGGTGAGCGGGGGCGCGCACTTCGCCTTTGTTCTGGGCGCGTGTCTTTCGCTGCTGCCCGCCGGCCACGCCGCTGACCGTTGGGGCGCGCGCCGGGCCCTCCTGGTCGCGAACCTCGCGACCGGCGTGTTCCTGGCAGCCTTGCTGCTGCGCGGAAGCGCCTCCCTGCTGGATCTTCTACTCGTGGCTGGCTTCGGGGCGTTCAACGGCATCAACAACGTGGTCACAGTGTCCGAGGGCAATCGAACGTTACCAGGGCAACCAAGCGCCGTGAGCGCGGCGCTGATGGGCATGCCGTGGTGCATCGCTGCTGCGGCCGCGGTCGTTTCCGGGGTGCTGGCAGACCCGGTGCACGGAGGTACGCCAGCCTACGCCCTTGCCTGGATGTCGCTCGCGATCCCACTCGCGCTCGCGGCCGGAGCCTGCGTGCGCGCTCCGCGGCTCGCATCAGCCTAGGACCGGCCTGTCTGGCCAGATCGCCTACGGCAGCGGGACAGGCTTCAGCACGACGTCCCAATGCGCTTCCATCAGCTCGAAGCGACGACGCTCCTCGAGTCGATGGCGCTCGTGGTCGCTGAAGATCTTCCGCGCAAGCGCGTCCTCGTCCACGCTCGCTCCGACGGCGGCCCAGTCCGCATAGGTCAACACATTCATGAAGTGCCAGTCTGCGCGGCCTTCGCCGTGGAACTTGGGCTCGTACATGCGAATATCGAGGAAGCGCCCCGTCTTCTGCTGTGCCAAGAGCAGCGGCAAGTGGTTCTTGACGAAGAGCTCCTTGAACTCCTGCACAGCGCCCCAACGAATCTTGTAGTAGTACGCGATCTCGACGGGTTTCTTCATTGCCTGCCTCCTTGACGCAACGCTCGAAGTGAATTCGGGCGCCGCTGTGACGCGGGGGGCTCCCGCCCCCGAACCCCGGGCCCGAAACTCACTGACTCTACGTCTACGCAATCGGTCAGCGCGTCAGATCGTCGAGCACGCTCTCGAAGGCAAAGGTACCCTGGCGCGTGGCAATCCACTCTGCGGCGATGACCGCGCCGCTTGCCATGCCGCGCCGCGTCCGGGCGCGATGTTCGACCAGGATCTCGTCAGTGCCCGAGTCGAAGCCGACCACGTGCTCGCCGATGATCCCGCCGGCACGCACCGCGGCGACGTGAAAGGCGTCCGCCGGTATCGGGCCTTCGAACTGCGTGAGCGAGCGCTTGCGCGTGCCTCCCGAAGTAGCCACGATCTCAGCCAGGACTTTCGCAGTGCCAGAAGGCGCGTCCTTCTTCTGGCGATGATGCTTCTCCAGGACGTACGGGTCGTAGTCGCTGAAGCGCGCCATCAACGCCGCTGCGTGCTTGACGATGCGATAGTACAGGTTCACCCCGAGCGAGAAGTTCGAGGCGTACACCAGGCCTCCCCCGGCCTGCTCCACAATGCGCCGCACCTGCTCCTGCTGTTCTGACCAGCCCGTGGTACCAACGACGTAACGACCGCAGGCAGTCATGGCCGCGCGCACGTTGTCCACAACCACGTCCGGCTGCGTGAAGTCGATGCCCACGTCACAGCCCTCGGGGAAGCTGTCGTCCAGGTCAATACAAACGGCGGCATGGCCACGCTCGCGCAAAACGGCCTCGACCTCACGGCCCATCTTTCCGTAGCCGACGACCGCGACCTTCACGATCCGCACCCACCCTCGAAGAACTCCTTGTGTAGGGTCAGCACCGCGCGTTCCGCGTCCGCCTCCTCGACCACGAAGGAGAGGTTCACGTCAGATGCGCCGAAGGAGATCATCGCCACGTTGACGTCGCGCAGGCAGTTGAACATGCGGCCGGCCAGGCCAGGATGGCGATAGAAGCCGCGGCCGACCAGGCTGACGATGGCCATGTCACGCAGGATGCGTACCTCGCCTATCTTGCCCAGTTCGCTCTTGATCACGGTCAACTGCTCGGCGTTGTCGATCGTCAGAGAAACCGAGACCTCCGACGTCGCGATCAGGTCGACAGACGTCTTGTGGCGTTCGAAGACATCGAAGACCTTGACCAGAAAGCCGGAGGCCATGAGCATCTTCGGCTGCGAGACGAGCAAGACCGTGATGCCCTTCTTGAAGGCAATCGCCCGCGGCCCGGACGGTCCCTCGGCGCGTCGGGCGCTAACGAGCGTGCCAGGGGCCTTGGGGTTCATCGAGTTCAGCACCCGCACGGGAATGCCTTTCTCGACGGCCGGCTTGATGGTGGCCGGGTGAAGCACCTTGGCGCCGAAATAGGCCAGCTCCGCGGCTTCGTCAAAGGTGACCTCTGGAATCACCTTCGCGCCGGCGACGACGCGCGGGTCGACAGTCATCATGCCGTCGACGTCCGTCCAGATCTGGATCTCCTCGGCATCGAGAGCCGCGCCGAAGATCGCTGCGGACCAGTCCGAGCCACCCCTTCCGAGCGTCGTCGTCACGCCGGATAGAGTCGAGCCGATGAAGCCACCCAGCACCGGCACCTCTCCAGTCTCGATCATCGGCGCGAGCTCGGTCTTGCAGCGCTGCTCCACCTCGCTTGTGACCGGCATGACGCGGCCGGAGGTCTCGTCAGTGATCAGCAGGCTGCGCGCGTCCAGGGCCTCGGCGCGCACGCCTTCGGCCTTTAGCGCCGCTGCCACGATCTCACAGGACATGCGCTCGCCCATGGCCTGAATCGCGTCCAGAGAGCGCGGGGTCAGCTCCTCGAGCTGATAGATCCCCGTGTATAGCGTCTTCAGCTCGTCCAGGATGGCCTGCACGTGCGCGGTGAGTCGTGCGCGCGTTGGAATGTCCGAGACCAGCTCGTTGATCGTCGCTTCGTGACGCTTGCGCAGGTCTAGCAGGACCTCGTCTGCGCCGACGTCGCGCTTCAGCGCCTGGCGCGCGCCCTTGATGAGCAGGTCCGTCACCTTCGACAACGCCGAAGTTACGACTAGCGGCTGCCGATCAAGACGCTCTTTGACCAGCCTGGCCACACCGCGGATGCGATCTGCGGAACCCACCGACGTGCCACCGAATTTCATGACGATCATGAGAGTGACTCCATCCTTCCGATCGGCCCACGGCGCTACGCGTCAGCCTGCTGCTCGTGGCCGCCTAGTCTACTGGAAGGCCGCCGCTCTGCCAACCGCGCGATGTAGAATCGGGCGTGGGCACTCGAGGTCTGATCGATCGCGTGACGCGCGAGTCCTGGGAACGGGAGCGTCTGGCTTCTTGGGGAATGCGGAGCGCCGACAGCCGCGGCCGCCAGTATGCCGAGCCAGAGGATCCGCTGCGCACGCGCTACCAGCGCGACCGGGATCGCGTGATCCACAGCTCGTCGTTTCGGCGCCTCGAGTACAAGACGCAGGTCTTCGTCATCCACGAGGGCGACAACTACCGCACGCGCCTGACGCACACACTGGAGGCTGCGCAGATCGGCCGCAGTGTGGCCTACGCCCTGGGCCTGAACGAGGAGCTGACCGAGTGCCTGACGCTTTCACACGACCTCGGCCACACCCCCTTCGGCCACTCGGGCGAGCGCGTGCTCAACGAGCTGATGCAGGGCCACGGCGGCTTCGAGCACAACCGCCAGACGCTGCGCATCCTCGAGGAGCTCGAGCAGCGCTACCCCGACTTCCCGGGTCTCAACCTCACTTGGGAGGTACGTGAGGGCGTGGCCAAGCATCAGCCCGAGCGCGACGCAGACGTCCCGGCCGCGTATGCGCCGGGCGAGCCGCCCACGCTCGAGGCCCAGATCGTGGACGTGGTCGACGAGATCGCCTACAACAACCACGACATCGACGACGGCCTGACCTCACGCATGTTCACGGTCGAGCAGATCCGCGGCGTGAGCCTTTTCCGCGAGGCCCACGAGCGTGCCCTGGCCCGCGGGCTGAGTGATCCGCGCCTCAGCCAGCATCTGGTCGTGCGCGAGATCATCAACTCCTGCACCCAGGACGTGCTCGACTCCACCCTGGCGCGCGTCCTGGAAGCGCAGCTCGAGTCTCAGGACGACGTGCGGCGAGTCGGCCGGCGGCTGGCCGGCTATTCGGAAGAGATGCGGCAGCGCGTGCGCGAGCTGAAGGACTTTCTCTACGTGAACATGTACCGTCACTACCGCGTCGTGCGCATGGGCGACAAGGCGGCACGCATCCTGCGCGACCTCTTCACCGCTTACACGGACGAGCCGGCGCAGCTCCCGCCGCACTACCAGGTGCGCCTGGCTCAGGAGGGTGCCACCCGTGTGGTCTGCGACTACATCGCGGGCATGACCGATCGCTTCGCCCTGGACGAGCACCGCAAGCTCTTCGATCCGGCCGTGCGTGTTTGAACCCTGCCGCTAGGCGCCGACGACGATGCTGTCGATCAGATGGGTGCTGCCTATGCGCACGGCGAGCGAGAATAGGGCGGCCGCTGTCACGGTCGTCAGCTCCTGCATGCTGTCGGGATCCGCCACGCTGACGTAGTCGACGTGCGCCAGTGGTTCGGAGGCAAGGACCTGCCGCAGGACGCGGCGCAGCTCGTCGGCCTCGCGCTCTCCGGTCGCGAAACGATCCCGCGCGGCGATCAGCGCGCGATAGAGCACCGCTGCCGCAGCCCGTTCGCCGGCGATGAGATACGCGTTGCGGCTGCTCATCGCCAACCCATCGGCCTCGCGCACGGTCGCGCCGGTGACGATCTCCGTGGCCAGATTGAGGTCGGCGGCCATGCGTCGGATCACGGCCAACTGCTGCGCGTCCTTCTGTCCGAAATACGCTCGCGTCGGCTCGACGATACCGAACAACTTGAGCACGACCGTGGCCACTCCGCGGAAGTGCCCGGGCCGCCGCTCCCCATCCAAGGGCGCCGCGACACTGCCGACGTCCACGACCGTCTCGCACCCGGCCGGATACATCTCTTCCACCAGCGGCATGAAGAGCAGGTCGCAGCCGGACTGGCTCAGCAGGCCGCGGTCGCGGTCGATGTCCCGTGGATAGCGCACGAAGTCCTCGCCCGGGCCAAACTGGCGCGGATTCACGAAGATACTGACCGCCACGCACCCGTTCTCCTGGCGTGCGCGTCTGACGAGCGAAAGATGGCCCTCATGGAGTGCGCCCATCGTGGGCACGAGGCCGATCGCGCCTGTCTGCGCGCGGCGCCACTCTCGCACGCCTGCGACTGTCGTGACGCTCTTCACTACCACCTCCTTCGTCCAGGCGATGGCCAGCCTACCATGCGTCGCTCCGCTCGGCTTTCACAGACCCAGCGCGCGGATGGCCAAAAGCAGCTGGCGATTGACAGGCACGTCGACGCCCAGGCGCGCTGCCGCAAGCACGACAGCGCCGTTGAGCGCCTCGATCTCCGTGGGAACCCCGCGCTCGACGTCTTGCAGCATCGACGAACGATTGCGGGCCGCCGTGTGGGCCATGGCCAGAGCCGCCGAGGCGGCATCGCACGGCAGTTGAATGCCGGCAGCCGCGGCGACTGCCCCGACCTCGCGCGCCGCCCTCTCGATCGTCGCGCGCGACTCCGGATCGGCCAGCAGCACGCCGTTGGGAACACGCTTGAGCGCGCTCAGCGGATTGATGGCGCAGTTGGCGGCCAGCTTCAGCCATTGCGCTGGCCGGATGTCCTCCGCTGGCTCGATCGAGAAACCGGCGGCCCGCAGAGCCGCAACTGCCCCGCTCGCACGCGGCCCCTGCTCGACGACGATGCGCGAACCGCCGCCGTCTCGAACGATGCCCGGCCCAAGGCCCGTTGCACCCAGGAAGGCAATGCCTACCAGCACGCGCTCAGCACCCGCTTCTGCGGCTAGCAGCTCGCGATGGCCCAGGCCGTTCTGCAGCGTGAGCACCGCACCGTCGCGACTAGCGAGCCGGGCCGCCAACCCGGCTGCTGTCACGGTCTGCCTGCTCTTGACCAGCACGATGACGAGCGCGGCCGGTGCGATCGGCTGGTCCGCGCACACAGCGCGGGCCGGTGCGGACCAGCGGCGACCCTCCTCCTCCACCACGATGCCGCGGGCCGCGATCGCATCGATGGCCTCGCGCCAGGTTCCGACCAGGGTCACAGCCTGTCCTGCACGCGCCAGGCGCGCCCCCAGGAACGACGCTAGCGCGCCGGTGCCCAGGAGGGTGACGTTCGCCTCAGTCATCAGTTGTCGACGATCAGCGACCAGGGTCAGCGCCGCTTGCCCATGCCGGCCACTCGCTGGCCTCGCGCGCGCGCGCGCTGCTGAAATGTCTGCCACTGGTCGTCAGCCATGGCGTAGGTGTTCTCGCGCGCCGGGAACGCGCGCGCCTCCACGTCTGTGCGAAATGCCGCAAAGGCAGCGCGCATCACCGTTGCGACGTCGGCGTAGCGCCGCGCGAACTTGGGCGTGAAACTGCCGTAGAGGCCGAGCAAGTCGTGCGTCACCAGCACCTGGCCGCTGACCCCGGCGCCGGCGCCGATTCCGATCGTCGGGATCGAGAGCTGCCTCGTCACGTGTTGCCCGACCCGGCCCGGGACCCCTTCGACCACGATCGCGAAACAGCCGGCCTGCTGGAGCGCCAGCGCGTCCTCGACCAAGACCGCGGCTGCCTCAGCGGTGCGGCCTTGGACCCTGAAACCTCCGAGCACGTTGCTGCTCTGCGGCGTGAGGCCGATGTGCCCAAGCACCGGGATGCCCGCCTGGACTATGGCGCTGACCGTCGGTGCCAGCACCTGCCCGCCCTCGAGCTTGACCGCGTTCATGCCGGCCTCTTGCAGAAAACGGCCAGCGTTGCGCACAGCCTCGGCGCGATCGGCCTGATAGCTCAGAAAAGGCATATCGCCGATGAGCAGCGCACGCTTGGCACCGCGGCTCACCGCGCGCGCGTGGTGCAGCATCTCGTCCATCGTCACCGATAGCGTATTCGGGTGGCCCAGCACGACCATGGCCAGCGAATCGCCGACAAGGATGGCGTCGATGTCGCTCTCGTCAAGGGCCAGCGCTGTCGGATAGTCGTAGGCCGTCAGCATTGTGATTGGCCGACCTTGCCGGTACTTCTCTTGAAGCGTCAGTGTGGTCGTCTTCGGCGCGGCGGCCACGGCCAACGCCGGTCCGGGCGCAGTCGTGCTCATGTTCACTCCTCCACCGATCGATCCAGCCTGCGGCCTGAGCCGGACAGCGGACTCTCACGCCGCTGCTGCGAGCGCCCGAAGGTGCGTCCTGGTCTCACACAGATCCAGGCGCAGGCGCGAGCGATGAACGGCCGTCTCCCGGCTCACCGCCCCAAACGGGGTCGATGGCACGTCACAAACATACCACGCACGCGGCGCTGGGGGTAGATCGGCGGCGAGGTCAGCGCTCTAGCCCTGCAATCGCCGTGCGTGGGATGCCAACAGCGCGCGCCAGAGCGTCGACGAGTCGATCTGGGTCCGAGTCGACGAAAACCAGACGGCGATCGCCTGGCGCGATGAACCCCTCGGCCACCGCATGCTCGATCAGCGCCAGCAGAGGCGCGAAGTAGCCGTCGAGATCCAACAAACCGATCGGCTTGGCGTGCAGGCCGAGCTGTGCCCACGTGACCGCCTCCAGCAACTCGTCCAGCGTGCCGAAACCGCCAGGCAGAGCAAGGAATGCGTCGGCCAAGTCGGCCATCAGGGCCTTGCGCGAGTGCATGTCGGGCACCACACGCATGTCCCTCACGCGCGCGTGCGCCAGCTCTCGTTGCGCCAGCGCCTGCGGTATCACTCCAGTCACTTGCCCGCCGCTGTCGAGCACTGCATCGGCGATCGCACCCATCAGGCCAACGCCACCGCCACCGTACACCAGCCTGACGGCATCACCTGCCAGGCGTGAGCCGACGCGCCGCGCAGCAGCGGCATAACCCGGCGAGTGGCCCGGGCTCGAACCGCAGAAGACGCAGAGGCTGCGCAGCGCGCGCGATCGCATGGCAGGACCAGGCGCCCGACAGGCACGACCGCCGGTCTCAGCGACTACGGCTTTGGCTTCGGGCTCGGCTTGGCCACAGGACGCGCGGCAGCCGTCGGCCCAGCCGCGCTCGCGCGACGGATCACCTCGTCCGTGAGATCGAAGGTCGGGCTCACCAGCGGGCACACGCGGCGATCCAACACGATGTCGATGCCGAGCTCGCCGACCATCTGCGAGAGCAGCACTCCCAGCTTCTCCTGCAGCTCGCCGTCGATGCGCTGCTGCTCGCGCTGCACCTTGCGCTGCAGCGTGCCGATCACGTCCTCGCTGTCCTGACGATAGGCCTCGCGCTCACGCCCCAGCTTGGTCACAGCCTGCTGTCTCTGCTCGGCCGCCGTCTGGGTCAGCCCCGCCTGGTCCTTGACCAGCATTTCCTGTTGCTGCTTCAGTCGCTCGTCCAGTTGAGCGAGACCTGCCTGGCGCTTCTCGCCCTCCGCGCGCAACTCCGCCGCCGCCTTGCTCGCCTGCTCCGCGTACTGCTTGCCCAGCGCGCTCTCGGCGATGAGCCGCTGCATGTCGACGACGGCAATGCGCGGCGCCTTTGCCGGAGCGCTCGCCTGCTGCGCCTGCGCCCAGCCGGCGCAGCCAAGCAAGACCGCCACCGCCGTACCCATACCAACGACGCTACTTCGCTTCATGCCTCTCTCCTCACTCACAACGACGGTGGCCATTTCCTCAACGGCCGTCGTTCTGCCGGTTCGCCGGGGTTCTTATACTCGCCTGCCACGCCAGGCGCAACTCAGCGCGCCTCTACCGCACGTTCAGGGTGTCGCCGCGCGATGGCCTCGCTGTACAACGCCTCGTACACGCGGGCCGCGTGGGCCCAGGAGTTATCCTCTGCCATGGCCGTGCGCTGCATGCGCGCCACGTGCTCTGGCCGATCGTACCAGGTCGACACGGCCCAGCCGACGGTGTCGAACAGGCTCCGGGGATCCAGGTCCCCCAGCATGAAACCTGTGCCAGCGCCGGTGCGTTCTTCGTAGTTAGCGACGGTGTCAGCCAGTCCGCCCGTCGCTCGCACGATCGGCAGCGTTCCGTAGCGCAGGCTGTACATCTGGTTCAGGCCGCACGGCTCGAAGCGCGAGGGCATGAGGAAGAAGTCCGCGCCAGCCTCGATGCGGTGCGCGCGGGCATTCGAGAACTCGGACCAGAGGCGGAATCGATCACCGTGACGCGCGGCCATCTGGCCGAGCTGCTCGACAAGGCCCGGGTCTCCCATGCCCAGCGCCACGAGCTGAACATCCAAGGCGAGCACGCGCTCGAGCGCAGCAACCAGGACGTCGATGCCCTTTTGGCGCACGAAGCGCGAGACCACCCCCAGCAGCGCCACGTCTGGCCGCACTGCCAGGCCCGCTTCCGCTTGGAGCGCGGCCTTGCAGGCGGCCTTGCCGGCCATGTCGCTCGCCTCATAGCGCGCCGCGATGTGCGTGTCGCGCGCCGGGTCCCACTCCTCGTCGTCGATGCCGTTCAGGATCCCGCGCAGGTCACCTGCCCGCCTGCGCAGCTCGCCGTCCAGACCAGCGCCGAGCGGTGGAGTCTGGATCTCGCGCGCATAGGTTGGACTGACCGTGGAGACGAGCGTCGAGTGTCGGAGCGCGGCCTTCATGATGTTGAAAGTGCCGAAGTGCTCGAACTCGCCGGAGTTGAAGTGCTCCGAGCCCAGCCCAGTGAAGGCGATGGCCTGAGGTCCGGCCACACCCTGGTACTCCAAGTTGTGGATCGTGAACACGCTCGCGCTGGCATGCATCGGCCGGCCCCAGCACACGGTGTTGACGTACACCGGCGCCAGGCCGGCCTGCCAATCGTGCGCGTGGACCACGTCGGGAGTGAATCCAATGGCGTCGGCGAGCACGAGCGCCGCCCGCGACAGGAACGCGAAGCGCTCGATGTTGTCGATATAGGCCTGGCCAGGCGGGCCGTACAGAAACGGGCGGTCGAAGTACTGGCGATGCTCGACGAAATAGACCGGCACGTCGCTGCCAGGCAGGCGCGCCATCCGCACCGCGCCGTGGGCCGTCGCGCGGCCCAGCGGCACGCTCAGAATCCCTTCAAGCGTCTCGAAGCTGCGCCATGCCATGCCCGCGTAGAGCGGCGTCACCACGCGTACGTCGAGCCCGTCGCGTGCCAGGGCCTTGGGCAATGCACCGACGACGTCACCCAGGCCGCCGGTCTTCACAAAAGGCGCGCATTCGGAAGCGACGAAAAGGATCTTCAGGGGATCGGACATGGGCTGTGCGCTGCACGCGCTGCCAAGATCTCAGGCAGGCGCGCAAGCCCGCACAGTCTGTCACAGCGCGACCCTAATTGCGCGGCGAGCAACGCCTGCCGGACGTTTAGGTTGTCCTTGTGAACTCGATCAGCTCGATCGGACAGCCGTTGTCGATGATCATGGCTACGCGAACGCCATTCGATGGCGAGCCAGGCTCGGACAGGACCGTCTTGCCCTCGAGTGCGGCCTCGATGTCGTCTACCTCGAACGCGACGTGCGGCACGGCCTGGATGATCTCCGCTATCGGGCTGTCCGGCTCGAAGCGCATCCACTCGATTCCGTAGGGGCTTTGCGGGAAGCCTGAGACGTACATCTTGAACTGCGCCAGGTACCGCTCCCCTTCTCTTCTCTGCTGCGTCGGTACGCCCGTGTGATGGTAGCGCCAGCCCCACCTGTGCGTCGCAAACGGTGGCTCGTCGTCTCGTCGCGTCAAAGCTCCTCCCAACGCTGCCTGGTCTCACCCACAGGCCGCCCATGTGGAAGCCATTATCCGCGCTGACAGGAACCGTAGATGCCCAACCAGCGTTCCCGTGCCCGAAGAGCGGAGAGCGGACACGGTCGGGAGGTCCAGGCACCTACTGTCGGGTGGCGCTCACACTGCCGGTCTGCGTGTAGGAGCAATTGACGGCCGCGTAGGTGCCAGTGATCGTGGATCCAGACGTAGCGACCGAAAGCCCGAGCGAGCAGTACTGCGGGTCGCTTGACTGGAGCGTCGCCTGCAACACGGCGCCAGACACGGTGCCGTTCAAACTCCCGTGGATTCCGCTGCATCCAATCTTGGTGAACGTGACGCTGCCAGTGCCGGTCACTGCCGAACCGGACTGCGAGAGGACACCCTGGAACGTGCCGGTCCCGCAGAGACTGTCCGTCACGGTCCCGTTCCATGTGCCCGCGAAGGACGTCGGGGTCGGGTCAGTAATGATGTCGCTCCCGCAGGCGACACAGAGCAAGGCGGCCGTCACTAGCAGCGCAGGGGTTCGAATCATAAACACCTCCGATTGCATGTGGG
>Ga0302323_100001884_pt1 | contig 17060 bp, 15 predicted proteins | sample Fen_T0_3_FD_201950 | JGI IMG/M metagenome (GOLD analysis project Ga0302323, IMG submission 201950) | Peat permafrost microbial communities from Stordalen Mire near Abisko, Sweden - Fen_T0_3 | ecosystem: Environmental > Terrestrial > Soil > Wetlands > Permafrost | place: Sweden: Abisko... | reverse complement strand
GTGCCCTGGCGCGAGGGCCTCTCGCACACGGTCGCCTGGTACCGCGCACGGGCGCGCTGAGCTACGCACAGAGGCTCGAAACAGGCACTTTTCGTGCGGATGCGGGCGCCTTGCCGGGTGCGGGAGCCAGCGCTAGACTCCACGTTTCCACAGTCCGGAATCGAACACGCCCGCAGGCCCTCGCGGGAAACCACCATGACCCTGACCATCGACTACGCGAAGGACCTCGAAACCCTCCTCGGCCTCAAGAGCGTCACGTACAAGTACGGCCTCTCGAAGGAAGAGCTGTTCCACGAGGCGATCGCGAACGACCGCGGCCGCGTGCGCAAGGACGGTCCGAGCAACGAGCAGAAGGCCTACGCGACCAAGCTCGGCGTGAAGGGCCCGCTGGTCTACTACACCGACCCCGACTGCACGGGCCGGCGCGTCAAGGACACCTACACGGTCGCCTGGCCGGAGGTCGTCGACCAGATCTGGTGGAAGGCCGACATGCAGCAGTACGACCCGGCCAAGTACCAGGGTCTGCTGAAGCGCGTCATCGAGCACCTGAACGCGAAGAAGGCGACGCTCTACGTCAAGGACGTCTTCGTCGGAGCCGACCCCGAGTTCGCGATCCCGTACCGCTTCGTGGGCGAGTACGCCGTGCACGCGATGTTCGCGCACAACATGTTCCCGAAGGACCTGCCGGGCGTGAAGAACGTCGAGGCGCGCCGCTGGACCATGATCAACGCGCCGAGCTTCACCTGCGTGCCCGAGCGCGACGGCTGCCGCGCCGAGGCCGCGATCGTGATCGACATCAAGAACAAGATCTGCCTCGTCGCCGGCCGCGCGGACTACTGCGGCGTGGTCAAGAAGACGATCTTCACCGTGGGCAACTTCCTGCTGCCGCTCGAAGGCCGCCTCTCGATGCACTGCTCGGCGAACGTCGGGCCCAAGGGCGACGCCGCGATCCTCTTCGGCCTCTCGGGCACGGGCAAGACGACGCTCTCGGCCGACCCCGAGCGCCGCCTGATCGGCGACGACGAGACGATCTGGAGCGACAAGGGCCTGTGCAACCTCGAGGACGGCTGCTACGCCAAGCTGATCGATCTCAGCAAGGAAGCCGAGCCCGTGATCGCCGCGGCACTCTCCAAGGCCGGCACGATCATCGAGAACGTGCCGCCCTTGAAGGGCAAGAAGATGGCCGAGCTCGATCCGCAGGAGCTCGACTTGAACGACAAGTCGATCACCGAGAACACGCGCTTCTCGTACCCGCTCTCGGCCAACCCCAACGTGATGCCCAAGGCCCAGGGCCCGCACCCCGAGACGATCGTGCTGCTGACGGCCGACGCCTTCGGCGTGCTGCCGCCGATCTCGGTGCTCGAGGGCAAGGACGTCATGTACCACTTCGTCTCGGGCTTCACCGCCAAGCTCGCCGGCACGGAAGTCGGCGTGACGGAGCCGCAGGCGGCCTTCAGCGCCTGCTTCGGCGCACCCTTCATGGCGCACAAGCCGTCTGTTTACGCGAAGCTCCTGCGCGCCAAGATGGAGAAGCACCACGCGCGCTGCATCCTGCTCAACACGGGCTGGAGCGGCGGCCGCTACGGCGTCGGCAAGCGCATCTCGATCAAGGACACGCGTGCGCTGCTCAACGCGGCTCTGCGCGGTGACCTCGACAAGGTCGAGTACGAGATGCACCCGATCTTCAACCTGAAGATGCCGAAGAGCTGCCCGGGTGTGGATTCGAAGATCCTCAACCCGCGCAACACCTGGACCGACAAGGCGGCCTACGACGAGGCCGCGAACAAGCTGCGCGACATGTTCCGCAAGAACTTCGCCGACAAGAAGTTCGCGGAACTGGGCATCGAGCCGGTGATGTGAGCTAGAGTGGACCCGTGAGCAACCCTCTCGAGTCCTACAAGGCGGGTCTTGCGCTCTTCGGCAAGAACCAGTTCGCGGAGGCGATCCTCGAGTTCCAGAAGGCGCTCGAGGGCCGCCCGGCCTGGCTCGACGCGATGCACGCGCTGGCGACGGCGCAGAGCAAGGGTGGCGATCAGGACGCGGCGCTGGCGACGATCGCGAAGGTGATCGCGAGCGATCCCGACGATCCGTTCGCCTTCACGAGCCAGTCGATCTTCTTCCAGCGCAAGGGCCTGATCCCCGAGGCCGAGAAGGCGCAGGCGCAGGCGCGCATGGCGAGCTGGAAGCAGGACTTGAAGAAGAACCCGAACGCGCCGCCGCCCGACATCGGGCCGATCAAGGTCATCCAGTAGCCGTTCTCAGGCCGCCGGCTCTTCGTCGATGCCGAGCGCCACACGCCCTTCGGGCGAGATCTTGTGCGGGCCCCAGGCGGGCTCCCAGACGATCTCGATCTGCGTGCCGCTGATGCCCGGGAGCGCGTTGACGCGCCGCTTCATCACCTCGGGAATCGTGCGCGCCTCGGGGCAGGACTGCGACGTGAGCGTCATCTTGACGTTGCACACGCCGCCCTCCGCGAGCTGCACGTCGTAGACCAACCCGAGGTCCACGATGTTGACCGGGATCTCCGGGTCGTAGACCTGGCGCAGTTCCTTGTAGACGTCTTCGATGGTCGGCATGGGGCTCGGTCTCCGTTCTGGGCGGAACAGTCTAGCCCTTGCGCGCCCGTGCGAGTAGCTCCTGAAGATCGGGAGGCAGCGGCGCCTCCACTTGCAGCGCCTTGCCCGTGCGCGGATGCGTGAACGCGAGCCTCCAGGCATGCAATGCCACCCTGCGGCTCTTGAAACGCAGCGTGGCCTCCTTGCCGCGCGCGTATTTGCGCTCGCCGGCCAGCGGAAAACCCGCATGCGCCGCGTGCAGCCGGATCTGGTTCTTGCGGCCCGTGACGAGGTCGATCTCGAGCACGCTCGAGCCGGGCAACGCCTCGAGCGTGCGGTAGCGCGTCTGCGACTTCAGCCCGAGCGCCGAGACGCGCGCGATGGGTCCGTCCTCGAGGATCGGGAACTGCCACGCGCCCTGGTGCGGGCGCACGTTTCCCTGCGCGAGCGCCCAGTAGGTCTTCTTCAGCGCGCGCTCGCGGAAGAGCTTCTCGAGCGCGGCGCGCGTCTCCTCGTCGAGGGCCAGGATCAAGGCGCCCGAGACGTCGCGGTCGAGGCGGTGCACGGGGATGGCCTCGATCCCCGCGCGCGCGAGCAGCTCCGGCACGGAGCGCTCAGTGGATGAACGATCCGGAACACTGAGTACTCCGGCAGGCTTGTCGACGACCAGGAGCTGCTCATCGCGGTGGAGGATCGGGACGGATTCGGCCATGCGGCCGCGAGGGTATCAGAGTGCCCGCGCGGGGCGGGTTTCAGGGGCCCCGCGGAACTCGAGACTTGACAGGGGTGAGTCACTTCGCGTTCCGTTGGGGCGAGATGCGCAAACCGCTCGTCATCGTCGAATCGCCCGCGAAGGCCAAGACCATCGCCAAGTTCCTGGGCAAGAACTACGTCGTCGAGGCCTCGATCGGCCACGTGCGCGACCTCCCGCGTGGCGCCGCCGACATCCCCGAGAGCGAGAAGAAGCAGCCCTGGGCGCGCCTCGGCGTCGACACGGACAAGGACTACGAGCCGCTCTACGTCGTGCCCAAGGACAAGAAGGGCAAGATCGCGGAGCTCAAGAAGAAGCTCAAGGACGCGAGCGAGCTCTACCTGGCGACGGACGAAGACCGCGAGGGGGAGGCGATCTCCTGGCACCTGCTGCAGCTCCTGCAGCCCAAGGTCCCGGTCAAGCGCATGGTGTTCCACGAGATCACCAAGTCGGCCATCGCCGCCGCGATCGAGAACTGCCGCGACATCGACGAGAAGCTCGTCGACGCGCAGGAGGCGCGCCGCATCCTCGACCGGCTCTTCGGCTACGAGATCAGCCCGATCCTGTGGCGCAAGATCGCGCCCAAGCTCGCCGCGGGCCGCGTGCAGAGCGTGGCGACGCGCCTGCTCGTCGAGCGCGAACGCGAGCGCATGGCCTTCGTCGCCGCCGCCTGGTGGGACGCGAACGTCACGCTCGAGCACAAGGGCACGAAGTTCCCCGCGAGCGTGCTGGCCCTCGACGGGAAGACGCTCGCCCAGGGCCGCGATTTCGGCGCCGACGGCAAGCTCACGCAGGGCCGCAAGGTCGTGGTGCTCGACGAGAAGCAGGCGCAGAAGCTCGCCGGCGGACTGCAGGGCCAGCCCGCACTCGTTTCCAAGATCGAGGAGAAGGAGTACTCGAGCTCCCCGAAGCCTCCGTTCACGACCTCGACGCTGCAGCAGGAGGCGGGGCGCAAGCTCGGCATGTCCGCCAAGCGCGCGATGAGCGCCGCGCAGGCGCTCTACCAGAACGGCTTCATCACCTACATGCGCACGGACAGCATCGCGCTCTCGGAGCAGGCGATCCGCGCCGCGCGCACGCTGGTCGAGGAGAGCTTCGGCAAGCAGTTCCTGCCCGGCTCGGCGCGCACCTTCCAGGGCAAGTCGCGCAACGCGCAGGAAGCGCACGAGGCGATCCGCCCCGCCGGGGAGAGCTTCCGCCATCCCGACGAGGTGCGCGGCGAGGTCAGCGGCGAGGACGAGGCGCGCCTCTACGACCTGATCTGGAAGCGCACCGTCGCGAGCCAGATGCTCGACGCGCGCATGAAGAGCGTCACGGCGAGCTTCGAGTGTGCCCTCTCGAACGGCGGCAAGGCCGAGCTCGTTGCGCGCGGCCGTACCGTGCTCTTCGAGGGCTATCTGCGCGCCTACGTCGAGGGCCGCGACGAGACCGAGGACAAGGACGGCAAGGGCGAGGACGAGGAAGCCGTGCTGCCGCCGCTCGCGAAGAACGACAAGGCGCGCGTCGACAAGGCCGAACCCGCCGGCCACTCGACCAAGCCGCCGGCGCGCTACACCGAAGCGAGCCTGGTGCAGAAGATGGAGGAGCTCGGCATCGGACGGCCGAGCACCTACGCCTCGATCATCGAGCGCATCGATACGCTCGGCTACAGCAACAAGCGCGGCGCGGCGCTGATTCCGACGCCGCTCGCCTTCGGCGTCGTCAACCTGCTGCACGCGCTCGAGCCGCGCTTGATCGACTACGGCTTCACGGCCGCGATGGAGGAGGAGCTCGACCTGATCGCCGACGGCAAGCTTAAGCGCCGCACCTTCCTCGACCGCTTCTACAAGGGCGACCAGCCCGGCCTGCACGCGCTCGTGACGATGCACGCGCAGTCGATCGACCCCAAGGCCACCTGCACGGTCCCGATCGCCGAGCACGAGGGCCACCCGCTCGTCTTGCGTGTCGGCCGCTACGGGCCCTACCTCGAGTGGAACGGCCAGCGCGCAAACCTTCCGGAGGGCATCGCGCCCGACGAAATCACGGTCGCCAAGGCGCTCGAGCTGTTCCACGCCTCGAGCCAGAGCGAGGAGCCGCTCGGCAAGGCTGCCGACGGCCAGCCGGTCTACCTGCGCACGGGCCGTTTCGGGCCGTACGTGCAGCTCGGCGACACGCCCAAGGAAGAGGAGAAGCCCAAGGGCCGGCGCAAGAAGGGCGAGCCCAAGCCCGAGAAGCCCAAGATCAAGCGCGCCTCGCTGCTGAAGTCGATGTCGCCGAAGACGCTGACGCTCGATCAGGCGCTGCAGCTGCTCTCGCTGCCGCGCGAGATCGGCCCGGATGTCGACGGCAACGTGATCCGCGCGGCGCTCGGCCGGTTCGGGCCGTACCTGATCAAGCAGATCCCGGGCGCGGAGAAGCCCGACTACCGCAACTTGAAGCTCGAAGAGCAGCTCTTCTCGACCACGCTCGAGGAAGCGCGCGCGATCTACGCGCAGCCCAAGCGCTCGCGCGGCAGCCGTGGAGCTCCGCCGCCGCTGCGCGAGCTCGGGGTCGATCCGGCGACCAAGCTCGCGATGTCGGTCAGGGACGGGAAGTACGGCATGTACCTCTCCGACGGCGAGACGCACGTCACGCTGCCGAAGGACATGAAGCCCGAGGATCTGAAGCTGGAGGACGCGCTGCGCATGCTGGCCGAGAAGCGCGAGGCCGGGCCTTCGAAGAAGAAGAGCACGCGCCGGCGCAAGGCCAGCTAGGAGCTGCGGCGTGATCCGCTACGAGGGCAAGCTCTACCGCCCGCCGTCCGAAGGCGAAAGCCTGATCCTGCAGGCCACGATCGGCTGCAGCTACAACCGCTGCACCTTCTGCGCGATGTACCGCGAGAAGCGCTTCCGCGTGCGTCCGCTCGAGGAGCTCGAGCGCGAGATCGCCTGGGTCGGCGCCAACGCCGACGAGCCCGTGCGCAAGGTCTTCCTCGCCGACGGCGACGCGCTGATCGCGAAGAGCTCGTTCCTGCAGGCACTGCTCGAGCGCCTGCGCGCCGCGTTCCCCGACCTCTCGCGCGTGAGCTGCTACGCTTCGCCGCAGGCGCTCGCCGTGCGCAGCGTGGACGAGATGCGCGCGTTGCGCGATGCGGGGCTCACGCTCTACTACCTCGGCATCGAGAGCGGGCACGACACGGTGCTCGCAAAGCTCGAGAAGGGCGTCGATTCGGCGGAGATGATCCGCGTCGCGCGCAAGGCCAGCGAGGCCGGCGTCAAGCTCTCGACGATGATCCTGCTCGGCGCCGGCGGGCGCGCGCTCTCGGAAGAGCACGCGCGCGAGTCGGCGCGCGTGGTCAACGCGATCCAGCCGCGCTTCGTCAGCACGCTCGTGATGACGCCCGTCGAGGGCACGCCGCTCTTCGAACAGGCCGAGCGCGGCGAAGTGGACGAGCTCTCGCCGCTCGAACTCGCGCGCGAGCTGCACACGTTCCTCTCCGGCCTCGAACTCGAGGGCTCGGTCTTCCGCTCGAACCACGCCAGCAACTACCTCGCGCTCGCGGGCTCGCTCCCGAAGGACAAATCGCGCCTCTTGGCGTCGCTCGAGCGCGTCCTGGCCGATCCCGCGGCCGCCCGCTTCCGCCCGGACTGGTCGCGCGGGCTCTGAGAACCGGCTCGAGGCGCGCAAACCCGCTTCGAACGCGGCCGCGTCTTCCCTAAGCGCGCGGGGACAGCAGAATATGCGGCCCCCCGAGGACCCACCGATGCCCACAAGCTCCAGGCCGCTCGCACTCTCCGCGCTCGCGCTCGCGTTGCTCCCTGCCTCCAGCCACGCCGCGCAGGAGCCGCAGGCCTGGGCCGTAAGCGATGTGCGCCTCGAAGCGCGCGAGGGCGCGCCGCGCAAGACGCTCTTCCTGCGCGAGGGCAAGATCGAGCAGGTGCTCGACTCGAGCGCGCAGATCCCCGAAGGAATGCGCGTGCTCGACGGCCACGGGATGCTGGCACTGCCGGCCTTCGTCGACGCCTACAGCTTCGCCGGCTGCCCGCCGCCCAAGATCGATGCGCAGCAGGACCTGCCGCCCAAGGCCAACGCCGATCTGTTCGTGGACATGCGCGAGGCCAACCGCAAGGGCATCGCGCCCTCCTACCGCGCGGCGCAGGCCTTCTCGCTCGACGAGGAGACGCGCAAGCGCTGGCGCGCGAGCGGCTTCTCGCATCTGCTCAGCGCGCCGCACGGCGAGCTGCTCTCGGGCTCGAGCGCGCTCGTGTGCACGCGCACGCTCGCGAGCCGCGACGCGATCGTGCGAGCTTTCGTGTTCGACCACGCGAGCTTCGATTGCAGCGGCCCGGGCTATCCCGGCACGCTGATGGGCGCCTTCGCGCAGCTGCGCCAGTTCTGCTACGACGCGCGCTGGGCCGCGGACCTCGGAGCGCGCGCCGATGCGGGCAAGGCCGGGCCGCGACCGCCCTACGATCCGGATCTGCAGGCGATCCTGCCCGCGCTCGACCGCAAGCACCGTGTCGTCTGCGAGGCGCAGACGGCGGCGGACATCGAGCGCTGGCTGCGGCTCGCCGATGAATTCTCGATCGACGTCGCGATCGCCGGCGGGCGCGAGGCCTGGAAGCGCGCGCCGCTGCTCGCTCAGCGCAAGATCCCGGTCTTCCTGACGCTCGAATGGGGCGAGGAGCCCGAGGATCCGCACGCCAAGGACAAGGACAAGGAGAAGGAAAAGGACAAACCCGCCGCCGACAAGCCGGAGGACAAGAAGCCCGAGGAGAAGAAGGCCGAGGAAAAGAAGGCCGAGGAAGCCAGCTGGGCCTACACCGTTCCGCTGCGCGTGCGCGAGGAGCGCCGCCGGCAGTGGGAGGAGACGCGCGACGGCGCGAAGAAGCTCTCCGAGGCGGGCGTGCCCTTCGCCTTCGGCACCGGCAAGGGCAGCCCCAAGGAACTCGTCGAGCGCGTGCGCACGCTGGTCGAGAAGGGCCTGCCGGTCGACAAGGCGCGCGCGGCGCTGTGCACCGGCGCTTCGGCGCTGCTCGGCATGCGCGAGAGCCTCGGCTCGCTGCAGCCCGGCGCCGGCGCGAACCTGGCGCTCTGGACCGCCGATCCGCTGCTGGACAAGGAAGCGCGCATCGGCTGGCTCTTCGTCGAGGGCTTCGTGCACGAGTTCGAGCACGACTCGAAGGAGCTGCAGGGCAAGCCCGCCGAGGGCGTCGACGCGAGCGGCGAGTGGACCTTCACCTTCGAGCGCCCGGACACGCAACCGGGTCTGGGCCAGTTCACGATGAAGCCCGATGGCGCGCTCACGGCTTCGCTGCACGTGCGCCTGCCCGGCTCGCAGGAGGAGCGCGTGATCGAGCTCTCGGGCAAGGTCGCAGGCAAGAAGCTGCACCTCGAGGGCAAGCTGCCGCTCGGAAACTTCGAGCTCGCCGTCTCGCTCGACGGGACGCTCGAGGGCGATACGCTCAAGGGCGTCACGCGCTGGAAGAGCTCGGAGAACGAGGACACGGTGAACTTCAGCGCGACGCGCAAGCCCAAGCAGGAGGTGCGCTGATGTTCAAGCGTTGTGCGACACTCGTCTTCGCGCTGATCCTCGCGGCCGGCCTCGCGCGCGCTTTCGGCGAGCACCCGAGCGAGCTCGACTCCGACCGCAAGCCCAAGCTCAAGACTGGCGGCACGTGCGTGATCCGCAACGTCACGATCCACAGCGCCGTGGCGCCGGCCTTCGCGGGCGACGTGTACGTCAAGGAAGGCAAGATCGCGGCCGTCGGCAAGGTCGAGGCGCCCGCGGGCACGCTCGAGATCGACGGCGGCGGGATGCACCTCGCGCCGGGCGTCGTCGACTGCCACTCGCACATCGCGATCGAGGGCGACGTCAACGAAGGCACGGTCTCGATCAGTGCCGAGGTGCGCATCGCCGACGTGGTGGATGCGGAGGACATCGCCATCTGGCGCGCGCTCGGCGGCGGCGTCACGACCGCGCGTCTGCTGCACGGCTCGGCCAACGCCATCGGCGGCCAGGACGAGGTGATCAAGCTCAAGTGGGGGCGCAAGGCCGACGAGCTGCGCTTCAACGCCGGCCCTCGCGGGGTCAAGTTCGCTCTGGGCGAGAATCCCAAGCGCTCGAACGGCGGCGGCCGCGGCAATCGCTTCCCGTCCTCGCGCATGGGCGTCGAGGCGGTCTTCGAGCGCGCCTTCACGCGCGCGCGCGAGTACATGGCCGGCTGGAAGCTCTACGCCGAGCGCAAGCAGCGCGGCGAGGACCTCTCCGCGCCGCGCCGCGACGTGCGCCTCGAGGCGCTCGCGGGCATCCTGAAGGGCGAGATCCTGGTGCACTCGCACTGCTACCGCGCCGACGAGATCGTGATGCTGCTGCGCGAATCGCAGCGCTTCGGCTTCAAGATCGCGACACTGCAGCACGTGCTCGAGGGCTACAAGGTCGCGCAGGAGATGGCCGAGGCCGGCGTGGGCGGCTCGACCTTCAGCGACTGGTGGGCCTACAAGATCGAGGCCTACGACGCGATTCCGCAGAACGCGGCGCTGATGGACGAGGCCGGCGTGCTCTCCTCGGTCAACTCGGACTCGGCCGAGATGATGCGCCACCTGTGCGAGGAAGCCGCCAAGTCGGTGCGCTATGCGGGCATGGATCGCGTGCGCGCGCTGGCGCTGGCCACGCTCAACCCCGCCAAGCAGCTCGGACTCGGCGCGCGCATCGGCTCGATCGAGGTCGGCAAGGACGCCGATCTCGTGCTGCGCAACGGCGACCCGCTCTCGACGCTGGCGCGCGTGCAGTGGACGATGGTCGACGGCGAGATCGAGTTCGAACGTCGCGACGCCTTCGGCCTCGACACGACACCGCCCGCCGTGCAGGCGCTGACCGAGAGCGCCCCCGTGCCCGACGTGGCGCTCACGGGCGACGTGCTCGCGATCACGAACGCGGTGCTGCACCCGATCACCGCTCCGGAGATTGCGAAGGGCACGCTGCTGGTCCTCAACGGACGCATCCTGGCGCTCGGCGCGGAGCTCCCGATCCCCGCCGGCGCGCGCACGATCGACGCCGCGGGCCGGCACGTCTACCCGGGCCTCGTGGCGCTCGACACCAACGTCGGGCTGCTCGAGATCGGCTCCGTGCCCGCGACCGATGATCAGAGCGAGTACGGCGGCAGTCAGCCCGACGTGCGCACGACCGCCTCGGTCAACGCCGACTCGGCGCACATCGGCGTGACGCGCACGAACGGCATCACGCGCGTGCAGATCGCGCCGCAGGGCGGCGGGCCGCTGCTCGGGCAGTCGGCACTGATGCGCCTCTCCGGGAGCACTTGGGAGGAGATGCTCACGCTCGACCGCGACATGCTGCATCTTGAGTTCCCGGTCCTGCCGAACGAGAGCAAGGAACCCAAGGACCCCGAGGAGATCGAGGTGCTGCGGCGCTCCTTCGAGGAGGCGCGCGAGTACGGCCGCCTGCGCGACCTCGCCCGCGAGGGCAAGGCCGCCGCGCCGGACTTCGATCCGCGCCTCGAGGCGCTCGCGCCCTACGCGCGCGGCCAGAAGACGATCGCGCTGCACGCCTCGAATGCGGCCACGATCCTGCGCGGGCTGCGCTTCGCCAAGGACCAGAAGCTCAAGGTCGTGCTCTACGGCGCGGCCGAGGGCTGGAAGGTGGCCGAGGAAATCGCGCGCGAGAAAGTGCCCGTGGCGGTCGGACCGGTGCTCGCCCTGCCCTCCTCGCGCGAGGATCCCTACGACGCCGCCTTCGCCAACCCGGCCGTTCTCGCGCGTGCGGGAGTGCCGATCGCCATCACGGCGGCCAACGACGAGAACACGCGCAACCTGTGCTTCCACGCCGCGGCGGCCTGCGCCTTCGGATTGCCGCACGAGGAGGCGCTGCGTGCGATCACCTACTATCCCGCGCGCATGCTCGGCGTCGAGAAGGACTTCGGCAGCCTCGCGGCCGGCAAGGTCGCCGACCTGATCGTGACGAGCGGCGACGTGCTCGAGGCCACGAGTACGGTCGACTACGTATTCATCGACGGCGTCCAGCAACCGCTCGGTAACCGTCAGACGGAACTCTACGAGCGCTACCGTGCGCGCATGCTGGCGTGGAAGGCGGGGAAGAAGCCCGCCGCGCCGCGTTGAGGGCGAAGATCAGAGTCGCGCGAAGCACAGCACGGTCACCGCAAAACCGATCCAGAGCACTAGGCCGAGGATCCGTTCCGCCCTCTGGGCACGGCGCACGCGCGACTCTCTCTCGAGCAGCGCGCCTTCGAAGTTGCGAGTTCCGGTGTCGAGCATGGTCTGGGTCTCCCTGCGCCGTGGGATAGCGACGCTACAAGGTCGGGATACGCTTTGTCTGTGTGAGGAGGAAGCCCTCGACAGAACAAGTACAATCCTACGGATCACTGCCCAGCCGTTCCAGGCACCCACCGGAGGAAGCTCGATGTCGTCCAAGGAAATCGACGTGACCTGTCCCTGCTGTTCGGCGCGACTCTCGGTGGACGTGCGCACGGGCCAGGTCATGAAACGCACGCTGCCGGTGAAAGAAGGCGCAGCGGAAGCTCCCAAGGACGCGTGGGCTTCCGCACAGGACCGTGTGCGCGAGCGCACGGAAGGGGGCAAGCGCAAGCTCGAGAGCGCGCTCGACTACGAGCGCACGAAGGAAGCGCGCTTCGACGAGCTCTTCAAGCAGGCCACGGAGAAGCGCAAGGACAAGCCCGCGGACGAGTGACCCTTCCCGACTCGGCGCGGCAAATCCGTGGCAGCCCCTGGCCGACATCGCACTCTCGGGGTTTCATTGAGGAGGGGCTCCACTCCGTCTCGTGGACGCCCGCACTGTCCGAGTCCGCTCCGCAGGAACGCCAGCCATGCAGCCAGCTGATCGAATGCCTGTTCTTCGCCGCTTGTTCCGGCCGCTGTGGATCTGTCTCGTGGCGCTGCCGGGCGGCTGGATCGCATCGCTGCTCGAGGGCAGGGAGAACGAGCGCGCGAACCACAGGGTGCGCGCCCCGCAGGAGCCCTACCGCCAGTGCCTCCCGCCGGGCATCCCGGATGCCGTGCCGTTCAGCTACACGGAAGGGGATTCGGACGAGGCCTGAGCGCGTCGCCTGAGTTCAAGCCTCGAGTCGCACGACGCGCAGTCGCAGGCTGTTGAGCACGACTGCGATGCTCGAGAAGGCCATCGCGGCGCCGGCCCACTGCGCGTGCACATGCAGCGGGATCCAGCGTTCGAGCACGCCGGACGCAAGCGGCAGCGCGGCGAGGTTGTAGGCGAAGGCCCAGACGAGGTTCTGGCGGATCACGGAGAGCGTGCGCCGCGCGAGTGCGAGCGCGCGCGGCACGAGGCGCAGGTCCTCGCGCAAGAGCGCGGCATCGGAAGCCTGGATCGCGAGCTCCGCACCGCGACCCATCGCAACGCCGACGGAAGCTGCGGCCAGCGCCGCCGCATCGTTGATGCCGTCGCCGACGAAGAGCAGATCGTCGCGGCCCGCGACCGCCTGCGCCTTCTCCTGCGGCGTCAGGCCGCCGCGTGTGCGTGTGACGCCCAATTCGAGCGCCGTGCGTTCGACCGCGGCCGTGTGATCGCCCGAGAGGACTTCGAGTTCGAGATCCAGCGCGCGCAGGCTCGCGAGCGCCTCGCGCGCCTCCGGCCGCGGCGCGTCGACGAAGCCGAGCACGCCGCCGAGCTTGCCGTCGACGAGCACGACGACCAGGCTCTCGCCGGCCGCAGGCAGCGCCGCGGTGACTCCACGTGCTAGCGCAGCGCGCGGGCTGCCGAGCCAGATCGAACGCGTGCCCACGCGGCCCTCGACGCCGGCGCCGGGTTCGGCGCGGAAATCCTGCGCGCGCGCGAAGACCAGGCCGCGGCGTTCGGCCTCGGCAACGAGCGCGCGCGCGAGCGGCTGCTCGCTCCAGCTCTCGACCGCGGCGCACAGCGCGAGCAACTCGTCCTGCGGCGGGCCAGCGGGCGCGCGCGTGACGCTCGCCAGCACGGGTTTGCCGGCCGTGAGCGTGCCGGTCTTGTCGAAGGCCACGCTGCGCACGCGCGCGAGGCGCTCGAAGACCTGCGCGTCGCGCACGAGCAGGCCCTCCTTCGCCGCGCGGCCGGTCGCGGCGACGATCGCCATCGGCGTCGCGAGGCCCAGCGCGCAGGGGCAGGCGATCACGAGCAGCGCGACGGAATGACCGGCTGCGTCGCTCCAGCCGGCGCCCGCGAAGAGCCAGCCGGCAAGCGTCGCGAGCGCGAGAGCGAGCACGAGCGGGACGAAGATCGAGCTGACGCGGTCGGCGAGGCGCTGGATGTCGGCGCGCGAGCCTTGCGCCGCGCGCACGGCCTCGGCCACGCGTCCGAGCGAGGATGCGCCGCCGACCGCCGTCGCGGTGAGCGAGAGCGCGCCGTCGAGCGTCAGGCTGCCCGCGCGCACCGCATCGCCCGGTCCGCGCTCGGCGGGGAAACTCTCGCCGGTCCAGTGCGACTCGTCGAGCTTGGCGCGACCTTCGAGGATCGTCCCGTCGACCGGAATGCGCTCGCCCGGGCGCACGAGCACGAGGTTTCCGACACGCAGTTCCTCGAGCGCGACCTCCTGCTCCACTCCGCGCCGCAAGACGCGTGCGCGCCGCGGCGCGAGGTCGAGCAGCGCGCGCAGTGCGCCGCCGGCGCGTGCGCGCAGGCGCGCCTCGAGGAAACGCCCGAGCAGCACGAAGGCCAGCACCAGCGAGGCGTCGCTCGCGTGCATCGCGCCGTGCACCTCTGCCGTGAAGGCCGCGGAGACTCCCGTGAGCCAGGCGGCGCTCGTGCCGAGCGACACGAGCGTGTTCATGTCGGGAGCGCGCTGCAACAGGGCGCGCAGACCCATGCGGTGGATGCGCAGCCCGGCGAAGAGCTGCACGGGCGCCGAGAGCAGCGGCACGAGCCAGGCGGGCTGCGCCGGAGCGAGCAACGCCGCCGCGCCGAAGACGAGCGCCACGCCGAGTTCGAGCGCGAGGCGCGAGCGCTCACGCTCCTCGGCGGCCTCGGAGTAGGCGAGATCGGCCTCGATGCCGCGCCCGCCGAGCTCGCCGTCGGGCACGTCGTAGCCGAGCGGGCGCAGGCTCGCCTGCAGGACTGCCGTGCCTACGCGCGCGGGATCCAGCTCAAGCGTTGCGGTCCGCGAGCCGAAGTTGACCTCGGCATGCCCGACCCCCGGCAGAGCGCGCAGCGTCTTCTCGACCTTGGCCGCACACGCCTGGCAGCTCATGCCCGAGACGGGCACTTGCACCTTCAACGCACTCTTCTCGGCCGATCGCATGGGGCCCAACATGGCCCATGGATTGTGAACCCCCGAAGCGCTCGGATATAGGGCCCGCGCACCGAGTCCCCAGGAACCCTCATGACCGAGAGCCGCTTCCGCCCCGTCAAGGCGTACAAGAACGAGCACTTCATCTCCAGCCCCGATGCGCGCCCGCTGCGCATTCTGGCCGAGTACTTCGAGCCCCAGACGCGCTTCCGCGAGCTGCGCGTGCGCGACACGATCGTCTTCTTCGGCTCGGCGCGCATCGCCTCGCGCGAGACCGCCGAAGCCGAGGTCGCGGCGGCGCGCGCCGGCAAGGGCGACCTGAAGCGCGCGCAGATGCGGCTCAAGATGTCGCGCTACTACGAGGACACGCGCGAGCTCGCGGCGCGCCTGACACGCTGGTCGAAGCAGCTGACCGAGCCCGAGCGGCGCTTCGTGGTCTGCTCGGGCGGCGGTCCGGGGATCATGGAGGCCGCCAACCGCGGCGCGTCGGAAGCCAAGGGCGAGAACATCGGCCTCAACATCTCGCTGCCCTTCGAGCAGACCGACAACCCGTACATCACGCACCGCCTCGCGTTCGAGTTCCACTACTTCTTCATGCGCAAGTTCTGGTTCAGCTACCTCGCCAAGGCGATGGTGGTCATGCCGGGCGGCTTCGGGACCTTCGACGAGTTCATGGAGGTCGTGACGCTGGTGCAGACCTTGAAGATCAAGAAGCACCTGCCGATCGTGCTGTATGGCACCGAGTACTGGGACCAGGTCGTGCACTTCGAGCCGATGGTCGAGTGCGGCACGATCAGCCCGGAGGACTTGAAGCTGTTCTACCGCACCGATTCGATCGACGACGCGTACCGCTACATCGTGCACGAGCTCGAGACGCACGTGCTCGGCAAGCCGCAAAGCGGCAACTACATGGCCGACGCGCCCTGAGTGGCGTTCAGTTCGCGTCGACGCTCGAGTGGTCGTGCACGATGCGCCAGCCCTGCGGCAGGCGCTTCAGCACCACCGAGAACACGCCGCCGAGCGCGGGCTTCTTCTCGAACGTCAGCTTCCAGTGTCCGCGCGCGAGCTGCGCCTCCTCGCCGAGCGTCACGGTCTCCAGGCCGTAGAACTCGAGGTGGCCCATCGTGGCGCCCTCGGCCTGGTAGCTCTTCTTGTAGTGCTCGAGCGTCGCGTCGTAGCCCTTCGTGGCGTTGCCGCCGGAGTAGAAGGTCAGCTCGGGCGAGTTCCAGTAGCCCGCGCTCATGTAGGCCTCGAGGTCGCCGCGGTTCCAGGCCACGCACTGCGAACGCAGCACGGCCATGACCTCGCCGCTGGCGCGCTCCTCGGGCGTGATGCGCGCCGAGGCGTTCATCGGGGTGACGACGTCGCGCGTCGGCGAGGGGCTCGACTTGCAGGCGCCGAGGGCAAGGAGTGCGAGGACGAGGACGGAAGTGCGCATGGGCCTATTTGTCTCCACCGATGTAGCCAAGACCCTTCATCTTCTGCATCGCGGCCGGGTCCTTGGCCGTGCGTGCCTGTTCTTCGACCTTCTTGCGGATCGCGAGCATCGCCTCCGACTTCGGGAAGCTCTTGACGCCCGCGTCCATCACGTCGATCGCCTCGACGGTGTGCTCGCGGCGCAGGAACTCGCCCACGAGCGTGCCGTAGTCGGCCTCGCTCACCGCCGCGCCCTGCGTCTTGGCGTAGGCGAGGAACTCATCGCGCGCGCGCGCGGGCTCGCTGCGCACGAGCGCCTGGAAGCGGCCCATGCTCGCGCGCGCGAAGTCGGGTTCGCCGGGCTTGAGTGTGGCGAGCGCCTTCTCGAAGCTCGCCTGCGCGCCCTTGGCGTCACCCGAGGCGAGCGCGCTCGAACCCTCGTCGGTCAGGGCCCGGGGATCCGAAGGTCCGCAGGCGGGGAGGAGCAGGCACAGGGCGAAGCAGAGGGGGGAGAGGCGCATCGGGTACCCCCAGTCTAAGGATCGCCCAAATCCTATCCAGCCAGGATCTTGCAGAAATGCAATCCCCTACGCCGGGCGATGGAAGGGCGGCCTCACAGCGGCCCGCGGAGTATCCTCGGAGGGTCCACCCGACCCCAAGGAGCCCGATGGGACTGTTCGACTTCCTGAAGAAGAAAGAGCCGCCGCGCCCCGCGCGCACGAGCTTCGGGCCCGTGCGCCCGGACCCGAAGGCGGAGAACAACTTCCTCGTCGTGATCCTCGACTCGTGCCGCTACGACGCCTTCATGCAGGCGGCGCCGAAGTCGGTGATGAAGCTCGGCAAGGTGGAGAAGCGCTGGAGCTATGCGTCGTGGACGGCGCCGTCGCACTACAACCTGCTCACGGGGCTCTTGCCGCACACGAGCCCGCCCAACGTCTACGCCTCCGACTACTACAAGGAGGACTTCCTCAACTACAACAAGCGCCTCGGCACGAAGGGCATCGAGTTCGGAAAGATGGTGCCCGCGCTGTGGCTGCCGGGTTTGCTGCGCAACACGCTCGGCTACACGACGCACGCGCGCGTCTCGCTGCCGGTCTTGAATCCGAAGAC
>Ga0302323_100001881_pt1 | contig 17073 bp, 11 predicted proteins | sample Fen_T0_3_FD_201950 | JGI IMG/M metagenome (GOLD analysis project Ga0302323, IMG submission 201950) | Peat permafrost microbial communities from Stordalen Mire near Abisko, Sweden - Fen_T0_3 | ecosystem: Environmental > Terrestrial > Soil > Wetlands > Permafrost | place: Sweden: Abisko... | reverse complement strand
GGGTCGTCGTATCTGGTGCGCGCGAGCATGACCGACGCGCTCCTGGCCGCGCAGGCGGCGCCGCAGTGGCGGGATTTGCTTGCCGCCTACGAACGCAGGGCCAACCACGCCGAGCTCGCCGGACAATGCCCGACCGGCCTGTTTCGCACCGCGGGCGCGCAAGTCGAGCAAGCGCTCTTGCACGACTGGCACGAGGAGTTGTCCAAGATCCTCGGCCAGCGCCGCGCCCGGTGCCGCGTGGTCCGACTGGCTGAGCACGCCGAGCAGCCTTCCGCGCAACGGGAGAACGCCAGCGTCGTCTACTGTCCCGCACCCAGTTTCACGCTTGCCTTGCCCGGCGTCGCGGGCGGGCCTGACCGCGTGCTCCGTCTCGGGGGACAGACGGGGTTTTGCGCCGGATTGGAGAGCGCCAGTGACGCCACGCTGGCATTCACCTGCCGCGTAGGCATTTCCGGCAAGGAATTGCTTCGTGAGGAACTTGGTGCCTTCCTGGACTACGTCGTGCTGACCGCGGCCGGCGCCGAGCCCGCGCGCCCTGGCCACCGCAGCGCCGTCTTCTTCACCAAAGATGGGCACGGCAAGCTTCGCATGCTGGGTTTTCGGCCCCTCGAACGCGAACGCGCACGCGACTACCTGGCGCGCCTGTGCGCGGACTTGCTCACCGGCACGCCCGATGCGAATGGCGCGGCCACGGGCGTGCACCCCTACCTGTTGCCCCACGAGGCCGTGTTCGAGAGCCGACGCAAGTCGATGCCGATTGTGGATGCCATCGACGAACTGTGCGCTGGCGCCGAGAGCGACGATCCAGTCTTCAGCTCGCTGCGCGGCCCGGTGCCGCGGGTTCTGGAACGCTACGCCCCACCGGACCCTGGAGATGCCGAGCGCATGGTGCAGGTGCGCTTCGGCCTCTTCTTCGAGCTCGCGCAGGAGGAAGACGCATGAGCCAGCCCCTGCGCTATCCACGGCCGCAAGAGCTGGCCCAGCTCGGGCGCGGGCACGGCGTGGTCGAGTCCTCGGCCGGCACAGGCAAGACCTTCCTGCTCGAACACCTCTTCGTCGATCTGATTCTGACCCACGGTCTCGCGTGCGAGGAGATCCTGGTCGTCACCTTCACCGAGAAAGCCACCGCCGAGCTGGTGCTGCGCCTGCGCGCGCTCATCGCCCGCCTGGCCGGCCTTCGCGCAGACGATGCCAAGGCCATGGAGGCGGCGGGCGCTCCCGATGGAGCGAGCTGGATCATCGACGACAAGGCGAAGAAGATTCTCGGCGACACCCTGCTCGCCTTCGACCGCGCCAGCATCTTCACCATCCACGGCTTCTGCCAGCGCGTGCTGCGCGAGCACGCCTTTGTGCAGGGCCGCTTCTTCGATGAAGAACTGATCGGCGAGGAGGACGCCTTCACGGACGCCTTCCACGAGGTGCTGCGCACGCAGGCCGCCGACGGTTGCAGCCTGGCGGAGCCCATCGCGTATTGGCTGTCGAGTGGCAAATCCGTCGACCGCCTAGAGACCCTGCTGCGCGCCTGCGATCGCGAGAAGACCACCCCCCTACGCGTCCGCTTCGACGAGGCACGCCTGGCTGCGGCCCTGGCCGCGTGGCAGCCCGTAGCGGCTGAGGACCAGGCGCTCAAAGGCCGCCTCAAGGCCGCCAAGGTTCACCACAGCACTGTCAAGGCCATCCTCCATCGGCTCGCCCTCGTGTCCGAGCTAGCGGCCGAGTGTCAGGGCAACAGCGTGCGCTTTCTAGCCGCCATGCAGACCTTCCGCGACAAGACTCGCAAGGACGGCGGGCTTGGCTACGTTCTGGAAAAGCTGCCCGTCGCGGACACCAGCTTGGCTGAACTGGCGCGCGCGGTTCGCGAGCTCGACGAAGCCACGGTTCCCTTGGAGGCCTTTCTGGCCGAGCGGCTTTCTCCGCTGGTCAGCGAGCGCGCCGCCCGCCGCAAACGCAAGGCAGGACTGTTCGACTTTTCCGACATGCTCAATCTGGTGGCGCGAGCGCTTGCCGATCCAGGCCCCGCGGGCAGCGCTCTCGTCGATGCCCTGCGCCGCCGCTACCGCCACGCCTTGATCGACGAATTCCAGGACACCGACGAGGTGCAGTGGTCCATCTTCCAGCGCCTCTTCGTCGAGGCCAGAGGCGGCCACGCCCTGACCGTGATCGGCGATCCCAAGCAAGCCATCTACGGCTTTCGCGGCGCCGACGTGCAGGCCTACCTGGGGGCGCGAAAGGTCCTGCAGGCCGCGGGCGGCAGCCGCCTGGTTCTCGATCGCAACTTCCGATCGAGCGCTGGAATCGTCGAGGCCACCAATCTGATTTTCGACCAAGGTGCGAACTTCTTCCGCCGCGACAGCGGCATCACCTACGACGAGCCCGTGCGCTGCGGCCGCACCGATCTGGGAATACTCGGCGAAGTCCGCAACAACGCCGCGCCCGTGGTCATCTACGCGCTCGACAGTGGCAGTGGCCCGCTGCGCGCACCCCGCGCCCGCGCCACGGTCCAGGCCGCCATCGTCGACGAGTTGCGCGTTCTTCTCGACCCGCGAAGTCCGCTCCGCCTGCATAGCAAGGACAGCAACCGCACGCTGAGGGCACGCGACATCTTCATCCTGACCTTTACCAACGCCGAAAGCCGTGCCATCGGACGCGCGTTGGGCGCGGCCTCGATCCCGCATGCGTTCTACAAGCTGGGGAATCTTTTCGAATCGCCCGAGGCGGCGGAGGTGCTCGCCGTTTTGCGCGCCATCGCCGAGCCCGAGGATCGAAACCTGCGCGCGCAGGCCTTGCTCACCGGCTTCTTCGATCTTGACGTGACCGGCGCGGCTGCGTGCCTCGACCTGGGTCTCGCCGCCCAGCCCTTACAACTCTTGCTCCACTTCGCCCACCTGGCCCAGACCGGCGACATCCCGGCCTTGTTCGCCTCGCTGGTGGACGACAGCGGTATCGTCCGCCGCGAGGTCTTCGCCCAGACCAGCGAGCGGCCCCTGACCAACCTCACGCACGTGCTGGAGATCCTGCAGGCGGAGTGGGCGCGCTCGCATGCGGCCCTGCCCGCGCTTACGGATCTGCTCGACGCCTTCATCCACGGCACGCAGAAGCCCCCCAGCCGGGAAGGCGATCTGCAGCGCCTGGAAACCGACAAGGATGCGGTCCAGATCCTGACCGTGCACAAGGCCAAGGGCCTGGAAGCCGACGTGGTGTTCATCTACGGCGGCACCGGCGAAGCGATGAGCAAGCAACCCGTGCGCGTCCTGCACGAAGGCGGAAGACGGGTGCTGCACGCCGGCCCGCTAGACGACGCTGGCAAGCGCCTGGTGGAACTTGAAACCCGGGACGAGCGCAGCCGACTGCTCTACGTGGCCCTGACCCGCGCCCGCTACCGGTTGTACCTGCCCCACTACCCGCCCGAGCTCACGACGTTGAAAGGCCCCTATGGGCAGGCCAACCAGCGCCTGGACAGCATCCTCGGCGAGCGCAGCGAGCGCGGCCATCCTCATTTCAACGTGCGGCCTTGCCCGGCCGACGGGATCCCTGGCCACACAACCGCCATGGCCATGCCAGTGTCGCAAGCCATAGCTTTGCCGACGGCGCTGGCGCCAGTCCGCGAACCCGACGACGTGGCAGCCATCAAAGCCGGGCGCAGTGGCTTCGTGGTGACGTCCTACACGGCCGTCAAACACGCGCGCGGTGGCTTCGTCGCCAGCGGCAGCGAGCCGCGCATGGCGGGCGAGCTTGCGCTGGGCCACACAGGCGGCAGCGAGGCACTGCCTGGCGGTGCCGAAACCGGCATTTTCCTGCACGACGTTCTGGCTTCCGTCGCCCTGGCCGATCTGGCCGATGGGCCGAGTCTTGAGGATTGGCTGGCAAAACCGGCGACCTCCTGGCTGCTGGAAAAGCTAGGCCGGCGTCACGCGCGACCCGCCAGCCACCTGCCCTTGGCCGCGCGCCTCGTGCACCGGGCCTACACCACGCCGGTGCGTCTGGGCGCATCCGTGATGGCGGGACTGGCGAGCGCGAAGACGGCCCTGCGCGAAGTGGAATTCCTGTTCCCCATTCCCGAGCGCGCACATCCACTGCTGTCACAACCCCAGACCGGCGCGTGGAAAGTCGAGCGCGGCGTGGTCAAGGGCTTCGTGGATCTTTTGTTCGAGCACGATGGCCACGTCTTCGTGTGCGACTGGAAGAGCGATGATCTGCCGAGGTTCGACCCAGACGCGCTTTTGCACCACTGCGACGAAAACTACGACGTGCAAGCGCGCATCTACACTATCGCGGCCCTGCGCCTGTGTGGCATCACCACCGCCGACGCGTACGCGCGGCGCTTTGGCGGCGTGCTCTTTTCTTTTCTGCGCGGCCTTAGCGAGCGGACCGTCGCAGGCGGCAAGGACTCGACTGGTATCCATTTCTTCACGCCGGCCTGGGAGGACATTCTGGCCTGGGAGACGGACATGCTCGGCCAGCACTTCTGGGGGATCTCGCGATGAAGCGGCAAGCCCCACCCGACCTTCTGCCCACCGGCACTGCCCGCCAAGCCGTGGCCGCACAGCCCGCCTATCCACCGGGGTTGCTTGAGCTCGTGCGCGCCAGCGACCTCGAGGAAGGCAGCGCCTACCTCGCCTGGCAAGTCGCCCAGCTTGCCGTGGGCCTTTCTCCAGGCGAGCGCGACGCCTTCATGCTGCTGGTGGGCCGCGTGCTGGTGGCGCAGGCTCTCGGCAGCACGCGGCTGGCCACCAGCGAGGGCGAGCGCGCACTGCTGGCCAGGCTGCCCGACCTTGTCAAGCGACCGCCGGCCCGCGCGCCGCTGCTGCTAGAGGGTGACCACCTCTACACCGAGCAGGTCCATGCCTGCGAAACCCGCGTGGCGTTGCGGCTGGCGCAAAGTCACGCGCGGCCCACACCCTTTGCTCCGGCAGCCATCGCTTGCGCCCTCGACCAGGTGGCGGAAAGCGGTGCACCTGCTCCCAGCAACGAGCAGAAAGCTGCGGTCGCGGCCGCGCTTGCGCACCACCTGGGCGTCATCTCGGGCGGTCCGGGCACGGGCAAGACCACCATTGCCCTCGCTCTCGTGCGCAGCCTGGTCCGGCTTGGCATTGCGCCCGCAGACATCGCCCTGTGCGCGCCCACGGGCAAGGCCGCCGGTCGTCTCGAGGACGATTTCCGCACGCGCCTCGGCGCGCTCCAGGATCCCGCCGAGGCCGACCGCGCGCTGCTGGCCGAGTGTCCGCAAGCACAAACCCTGCACCGCATGCTCGGCGCCTCGCGTGGGCTCGGTGGGATGTTGCGTGCCGCGCGCGATCCACTGCCCTTGCGTGCCGTGATCGTCGACGAGTCGTCCATGATTGATCTCGGGCTCATGGACAAGCTCCTTGCCGCCTTGCCTGGCGACGCCTTGCTGGTCCTGCTGGGCGACGCTGACCAGCTACCCTCCATTGCGGCCGGCGCCGTGTTCCGCGACCTCGGCCCCCTGGCCGTGCGGCTTGAACGCGGGTATCGCGCCGACCTTGCCCGGCCCGAAGGCAAACAGATCGCCGAGCTGGCCAAAGCGGTGCGCGCGGGCAACGCCGAGGACGCCATCCGATGTTGCGTCCCGCGACCTGGCCCAAGCGCTCTAACCAGGCACGGTGTCGAATACCTGGCGTCCGAGCATCGCGACGATCTCTTGCGCGATTACTACGGTCGGAATTTTGGCGGCGCCAGTGTGGCTGAATTGCTCGACCACGTGTACACGGAAGAAGGCGGGTTGTTTGCCGAGGCGGACGCGCACCGGCTGGATGCCTTGTCCGCGCACCTGGCGCGCACACGCATCCTGGCCGTCACCCGGGGACGGGCCACCGGCGTCGAGCGCTGCAACGCCTTTCTGCATGCTTTGCACGGCGGCGGCCCATCCTTTCAGCCCGGCGAACCCGTGCTGATGTTGCGCAATGATTACGCGCGCGAACTGTGGAACGGCGACCAAGGCGTTGCCGTGCGCGTGCGCCAGCCAGGCCAGCCCGTGGCCGTGGCTTTCCGCTCGCGCGCGGGCTGGCTGGCCGTGGATCCGTGGGCCAGGGCGGGCGCGCTCGACCTCGGCTTCGCGCTCACGGTGCACAAGGCGCAGGGCTCCGAATTCGACGATGTGCTGTTGCTCTTGCCCGACAGCCCCTCTCCCCTGCTCACGCGCGAGTTGCTGTACACGGCCGTCTCGCGTGCGCGGAGCAGCGTCATTCTGTGTGGCGCAAGCGAGCAATTGCGAGCGGGAATTTCCACTGGGGAAAGTCGTGTTTCTGGGCTTGCCGCGCGCCTGTGATAGCGCTTACCCGACTTGGACCGTGCTGGATGACTTGTCCCCCATGCCATGTCATCGTGAACAGGACAGGCGCGATTCATGGGTCCGGTGACTCTCTTCCGTCAACAACACAAAGCTCGATCTCGGCGCAGCGACAACTGCCTGGCCGCCGCTGCCGTGGTGTGCCTGGTGGCTTGTGGGGGGGCTAGCGACTCGGCCACCCCGACGGGAGACTGGAGCCGAGACGCCAGTGTGGCCCGGGCGGACGGAGGCGGCGGTCCCATCGCCATCAAGTTGGACGCCGCAAGCGTATTCAAACCATCCGTGGACGGTGCAGCCAGCGCGGTCGACGGCGGTGTCTATGCACCCGCGACCTGCGGGGTATCAACCACGACCCTCTTTCCACGGCCAGCCGAAGTCATGCTGGTGCTAGACCGATCCACGACCATGGCCGACGCCCTCCCGGCCGACGAGACCGACAAATGGACGGCCACCGTCTCGGGCATCGAGAGCGCGGTGCTGGCCAGCCACGATGCGACGGCGTGGGGACTGATGCTCTTTCCCAAGGCCACCGACGACTCGGCCTGCTGCCAGATGCCAGCCAACGACCTTTCTCCCGTGGCCGAAGTGGCCCCTGAACAGCAGTCCACATCCGCCATCAGTGCGGCGCTGGCCCAAAGCGCGCCAACGGGAATCGGAGCACCGACCGCGCGTGCGCTCATCCAGGCGGCAAACTATCTCGTAGCGCGCGGGACCGGCACGTCGAAGTACATCGTCTTGGCCAGCGGGGCAGACCCCACCTGCGCCAGCGATAGTCTATGCACCGGCGCATCCACCATCGACTACGCGCGCACCAAAGAAACCGTCGCCCACGTGGCCAGCGTGCTGGGCATTCCGGTCGCAGTCGCCGGCATTGCGTTGCCTGCGGCGGGCAACGTGATCCAGCCCAACAGCCGGGTGCAGCTGTTCACAGATCTGGCGAACCTTGGCGGCATGCCCAACACCACCAAAGGACAAGCAGCCTACTATGCTGCTGGAAGCGGCGCCGAGCTGACCGCCGTGCTTGCGACGTTGAGCTCGCAGATGACGAGTTGCAGCTTCGCCCTTCCTGGCCCCGTCGCATGGCCAGACAATGTCGTGGTCATCCTGTCGGAGACTCGCATCCCGCAAGACCTATCGCGCCAGAACGGCTGGGACTATGCGGATCGTGGAAACTCCGTCGTCCTCTTCGGCAAGCCTTGTGACGATGTGCATAACATGGCGGGCCGTGCGTCCCTATCCTTCGTGACCGCCTGTCCAGCCGCCGCGATCTACTAGATTTCATCCCTTCCAGGTTGCCGGGCCTGCGTCGGATGACCGCAGCGCCCTTGACTTGGCCCCCGGTCTTCGCTAACCACATCCCCATGAGCCGCGATGAAGACGTCAAGGATGTCCGTTTGTTCGATCTTCGCACCATCGAGCGCAACATCAAGCGCGGGCTGATCACTCGCAAGGACTACGAGCGATTCCTGAAGTCGCTACCCGATGCGAGTGAAAACACGCTGCCGGTCGAGGCGGGAAGCCAACCCGCGGCGCAGGAATAGACAAGGCCTACGCGCAGGGTTGAAACTGGGCCCACACCTGCGTACGCTTGCGTGCCATGGCTGATTCCGAGCAAAAGACAGGGAACTTCACCGTGACCGACCGCCGCGCGTTTGCCCCCGACGGCGAACCCAAATCCGACGCAGCGGTGGCCGCGCAAAAACCCGAGGCTGCTGCGCCCACGGCCAAGGAGCCGCCACGCTCGCTGCCGCCCGCCGACTTCGCCACGTTGGTGCTGTCGCTCGGCAGCTCGGCGGTCATGTACCTTGGCCAAGAGGACGGCCCCGATGGCAAGAAGGCCACGCGCAATTTGCCCATGGCCAAGCACGCCATCGACCTACTCACCGTGCTGGAGGAAAAGACCAAGGGCAACCTGACCTCCGAGGAGGGGCAGATTTTGGAAAGCTTGCTCTTCGACCTGCGGCTGCGTTACGTCGAGGCGCTCAAGACCACTTCCGCCGGTGCCTGACGGAGGCCGCGGATAGCGCGGCGAATTTCCAGCAGGAACAGCAGCAGCATCACGGCGCTCAAGAATGGCAGCCCGATGACCAGGGACCAGGCCAGGGCGGGGAAGGTGTGTCGGTACTCGATGAACCACCAGTCCACGCGGGCCCGCCCGTAGCCTTCGTGGATATCGACCTGCAGGTTGGTGTAGCGACGCCAGGGCGCATCCTTCTCCGCCACCACCCAATTGTCGTTCTTGGGCAGGTGGGACAAGAGCCAGTAGTTGCCCACGATATGCTGGAAGGGTGGCAGCCACTGCAACGAATACATGGTTTCGAAACACACCGGACAGGGCATGCCAGGCGTGCTGACCCCGTCGCCCTTGTTGTTGGGCATGCCCAGCCAGAACTGCGTGGCCTCGGTTTCAATGCGGATGAAATGGTCCCAGTAGATGGCGTTGCCGAGATAGGTGACCGTGACGCCGGAAAGAAAAACGGCAGAAAAGAATGCCAGGCCCGCCCAGCGGCGCACGCGGCTGGTGTGGTCGAGGACGTCCTGCATGAGAAAACCCGCCGGCAGCAGAAGGATGGCGAGCGCGAAGGTCAGGTAGCGCGGGCCCCAGGCGTAATCGCCGGCCCAGGAGATCATCTGCGCGTGCAGGTAGAGGCTGGGCAAGATGGTCAGCACCATGGCCAGGACGATGTAGCGAAAACGCTTGGTGAAGCGGAGAAACCCAATCGCCGCCACGATGAGCGGCGGGCTGTAGAGGAAGACGGACTTGCCCGGCGAGAAGAACATGCCGTACAGGCCGACCAGCGGCAACTCGTGCGGGATGCCGACCTGCGCGGCCGAAACCCCCGATCCCGCAAAGGCCAGCCCGTAGCCGGTGAAGTAGATGCTGCCCCAGCGATGGTAGTTGTACCAAAGGTACACAGCCCCGAAGGGGAACGAGGCGGCCACGCTGACCACGGCCACAAGCACGAGCGCGCGCCAATTGCGCCGCAGTTCCCACGCCAAGAATAGCCCGGCGCCAATGCCCGAGAGCAGGAAGACCGGCTTGGCGTTGACCAGCAATCCGGCCCACACCCCTAGCCACACCGCCTGGCGCCACGACGGGTCTTCACGAACGTCGAGCAACTTGGCGAAGAAGCCGGTGAAGGTCACCAGCTGCAAGGTCTCGGAATACGGGTAGCGCGAATAGACCCAAACCGAGGTGGACATGGCCAGGGCCAGCGTGGATGCCACCGCGGGAATAGGCCGCATGCCCAGCCGCCGGCACAATCCAAAGAAGAGCACGCAGGACAAGGTGCCGAGCAAGGTGGGCGCCAGGTGCGAGGTAAAACGCCAAATGATCTGCCAATAGGGCGGATAGTGGGCAACCAGCGTGCGCTGCAAGGCCGCGCCGGGAACGTGAATAGCGCTTTGAAGCAGCGGCGCTAGGCCGTAAAGCTTTCCGTCCTTGCCGTTTTGCAGGCCCATCGGCCAGCGTGTCTTGGCATAGAGGGTGTGCGCGTGGGCGATGTTGTCAGCCACTTCCCAAATCGGCGTGGCGTCGCCCCACGGCCGTTCGCGGCTGGTTGAAAACAGGTACAAAAACGCGATGGCGCCGAACAGCCAGAAGCTGCCCCGGCGGCGAAATGGAAAACTCAATGCCGTCAACAAAGCGGGCGGCATGATAACTGATTGCGCTGCACGGAGCAGAACTTCCTTGGGGCGGCCCCGGCCAGGTATTGCCGGATCGCGGCTGGGACTTTCGCCACGGCCGCCAGCCCAGGCCCGTGCTAGATCCGCAAGTGGGTGCAGCAATGAAGGATTTCGAACAATGGACGAAGCTCCTGGTGGATGTGATTGCGCGCGCAACCGCGCAGCTTCCCGAGGATGTAACGCGCGCCATTCGCCAGGGCCGGACCCACGAGGCCGAAGGATCGCTAGCCGCCATGGCGCTGGATGCGGTGCTGAAGAACGCCGAGCTGGCGTGCACCGATAAGGCGCCCATGTGCCAGGACACCGGGGTTCCCATCTTCTGGATTCATCATCCGGTGGGCGTGTCGACGGGCATGCTCAGCAAGGCCTGCGCTGAGGCGGTCCGCCAGGCAACCGCTCAGAATCTACTGCGCGAAAACGCGGTCGATACGCTGACGGGGAAGAACACCGGCAATGGCTACGCGCCCAGCATCCCGAGTGTGCACTGCGAGGAATGGGATCGACCCGAGACCAAGGTTCAGCTTTTGCTCAAGGGTGGTGGTTGCGAAAACACCAGCGCGCAGTATTCGTTACCCGACACCAAGCTGGGGGCGGATCGCAACCTGGAGGGCGCGCGCCGGGTCGTCCTGGATGCGGTTTTTCAAGCGCAAGGCAAGGGTTGCGGGCCCGGTATTCTCGGTGTGTGTTTGGGCGGCGATCGCGGCACTGGTTATTTGGAGGCCAAGTATCAACTGCTGCGCCACCTCGACGACCACAATCCAACGCCCGAGCTCGATGCCATGGAAACGCGCATTCTCGACGAAGCCAACCAGCTCGGCATCGGCCCCATGGGGTTCGGCGGCAAGACCACGCTGCTCGGCGTGAAGATCGGCACGCTTGGCCGCGTGCCGGCCAGTTACTTCGTGTCCATCGCCTACCTGTGCTGGGCCGCCCGCCGGGCCGGCGCGGTGGTGGCCGCAAACGGAGACGTGACATGGCTCAGCTAAATCTGCCCTGCGACGAAACCACGATCCGCGCCCTGCGCGTGGGCGAACCCGCCCTGCTTTCCGGCCGCATCATCACCGGCCGCGACACGGCCCACCATTGGCTGGTGGGTGCATACCGCGAGGAGGTCGCGCCCTACCTGCAGGGTTCAATCATCTACCACTGCGGTCCGGTGGTGCGGAAGAACGCGGACGGCACCTACGACTTCGTGGCCGCGGGTCCGACCACCAGCGCGCGCGAAGAGCCCTACCAAGCCGACGTCATCGGCCGTTACGGTGTGCGCGGCGTGATCGGCAAGGGCGGTATGTTCGACAAAACCCGCAAGGGCCTGGTCCAGCACGGCGCGGTCTACCTGCACGCCGTGGGCGGCACCGCGCAGTCGCTGGCGCGCGCCGTGGTTCGCGTGGAGCGCGTGTTCAAATTGGAAGAGTTCGGCGTGCCCGAGGCCATGTGGGTCATTGAAGTGAAGGACTTCCCCACGGTGGTCACCATGGATGCTAACGGGGGTTCGCTACACGAGACGATCGCCGAAGGATCGAAAGCGGTCTTGCAGAAGTTGCTCGGGCTCACGTCCAAGGCCGGCTAGAGGAGACGAGATTCGGGAGAGCGGCGCTCGGCTTCTGCGGGCTAGCGCCGGGGGCTGCCCCTCGGCGGCCGCACGCCATAGGCCGCGCAGACGCGGCCGGTGGCGCGCTCGGCTTCCGGGTCCTTACGCGACCGGAAGACCGGTCGCTGGCCCCTGTCCCGACTCGCTGGCGCGCGAGCGCGGACGCTCGCGGCGCTCGTCTACGCCGCCTCGAAGCACCCCCGGCCGCCCGCGCGCCGAACTTGGCTTCACCACGAGTGTCCCGCCAAGGTCCCGGCCACGCAGGCACGCTCCGTTCGCTGCAATAGTGCGGTACTCTCGGTCTACGAACGGTGGTTGGCCGGACGGCAATTGATCGAACACGAGTTTCAGGCCCCGCTGCCTACAGACGATTGATCTTGTGACTGACTTTGGACTTCCTACGAAAACTCCGCTGGATGCTTCGGGGTTACGACCTTGTCCTTCGTGGAGTCCGGCGAGTGCGAAAAGCTCGGCGATTGCAGAGAAGCGGAAAAGCCGCGTCAGCCTTGGCTGAGGTAACCTTGGCGCTAAAGTTGCTGGCGCGGTCACGTGTGAACAGAGCGAGTCCGCCGGCGATATTTGCAATTCTTCAGGCAACGACCTTGCTGGATGAGCTTGCGACGGTCTTGGGCGATCCTTCGGCTGCCATGGTACCGATCAAGGCCGCGCTCAAGGCCATTCACGAATGCCGTGTAGAGATGGCGATGCTGCAGCGGAAGTACCATCCAAACCTCGTAGAAGTTCATCCTGAAAGAAACGATTCCTTTCGCAGCTACGAGGAGTGGTTCCAGCATCGGTTGGAGTGCGCCGGCAAGATCACGCCCTGAGGCTGATCGGCTAGCTCGATCGCACTGATTTCCTCGTTTCTTCATTCGTCATCGGCCAGCAGTCGTCAAGCTCGGCGCGCGGGCGGCCGGGGGTGCTTCGAGGCGGCGTAGACGAGCGCCGCGAGCGTCCGCGCTCGCGCGCCAGCGAGTCGGGACAGGGGCCAGCGACCGGTCTTCCGGTCGCGTAAGGACCCGGCTGCCGAGCGTGCCATGGACGCGTCCGCGCGGCCGTTGGCATGCGGCCGCCGAGGGGCAGCCCCCGGCGCAAGCCCGCAGAAGCCGAGCGCCTTTCTCCCGGATGTAAACGTGCACACGGGGTTGCATAGACGCTCGACCGGATCGGCGTAGAATCCCCTCACTATGGATATCGTGCTTGGTCTGTTTCTGGGGGTCGTGCTGTGGTTCTTCGCCCGCTATGGTATTGGCGGCTTCTACACCATCGGTCCGAGCGAGCGGGCGGTGCTGTGCACCTTCGGGCGCGCGCAGCGGCTGGAGGACGAGACCACGCTCAGCGATCCCATCGCCGAAAAATTGAACGACGACGAAAAGCAGCGCTATGAGTATCCGCAGGTGCGCGTCGTCGGTCCGGGCTTCTACTGGAAGCTGCCGTGGCAAACCCTGCACCGGGCATCGATTGCCACTTCGACTGTTTCCATCGCCTACGATCCCGAGGATCCGTCGGCCAATTCGGGCGGGCAGATCCTAGAAGCCGTGACCAAGGATCAATTGAACACCGGGCTCTCTGGCCAGATTCGTTTCACCGTTTCCGAACGCAATCTCTATGCGTATCTCTTCGGCGTGAAGAGGCCGGTGGCGCATGTGCTTGGCTATTTCGTATCCATTTTGCGCGACCGTATCGCCAACTTCGAAGCGCCGGGCAAGGCCAAGGTGACGGGCGACGAGGCCGCAGACGCCCTCGACATCGGTGGCGTGCAGGGCATTTCCATCAATGACTTGCGCAAGAATCTGCGCGACCTCAACGAGCGCATGGATGCCGAGTGCGAGACCGCCGCCGCCCGGTATGGCATTCACCTGGATGCCGCGCTCATCACCGGCATCGATCCACCGGCCGAGGTGGACTCGGCGCTGGCCGCCATCAACACCGCCCACAACCATGTGTCGAGCGAGATCAGCCTGGCCCAGGCCGCGGCCGACCAGCGCATCGTCCAATCGAAGCGCGCGGTGGAAATCGAAACCTTGAACGCGCAGGCCGAGGTCGAACCGCTGCTGGCGCTGGCCGAGCAGCTGCGCGAGCTGGCCGGCAACGGCGGCCCGCAAGCCATCGAGGCCTATGTGCGAAATGCCAAGATCTCCCTGCAACGCAAGACCCGACACCTGGTTCTGCGCGATGCCACGGAAGGGGGCAAGTGATGGACTCGCTGCCCATCGATTTTTTCCGCACGCTGCTTTTCACCTTCGGCGCGTGCTTCTTCGCAATGCCGATTTTGCTCGGCCTTGCGCGCATGTTCGCCCTGTACGTCGTGGTTCGCGAACGCCAGGTCGTGGTGTTCGAGCTCTTCGGCAAGGTGCGCACCGTGATCACCGAGCCGGGCCTGCACTGCCCGTGGAAGAGCATGGGCCCCTTCGCCATGTTGGTGCCCGTCTTCGGCAAGAAATTCATCGTCGATGTGCGCATCGATCAAACCTACCTGCGCAGCCAGCCGGTGAATTCCGAGGAAGGCGCGCCCATGGGCATCGGCGTGTGGTGCGAGATGGTGGTGAGCGAGCCGCTCGACTACATCTACAAGAACACCGACCCGCTGGGCTCGCTGCGCGCCAATATTTCCAACGCCGCGGTTCGCTGCCTGTCCAACATGAAACTCTCCGACATGCTGGAGAATCGTCACGGCATGAGCGGCCTGGTTCGCAAGGAAGTCACCACCAAGTCGCAAGAGTGGGGCTACCAGGTGGGCAGCATCTACATCCGCAAGGTGCACTTCCGCGACCGCGGCATGACCTCGCAGATCGAACAGAAGGTGGTCAATCGCCTGCGCCAGGTCACCGCGGCCATTCAGCAGGACGGCTCGAACCGCGTGAACGTTATTCGCTCGACGGCCGAGCGGCAAGCGGCCATCGAATTCGCCAAGGCCGCGGCCACGCGCCCGCAGATCGTGGGCCGCACCCTGGGACAGATCGCCGAGAACCCGATGATCGCCAACGCCCTGTTCGAAGTGCTGGAAACGCAGGCGCTCCTCTCCAGCCCCGGGCTAGAAGTGAGCGTGCTCGGGCAAGGTGTGCCGCTGATGTACAACCTGGCCGGCACCACACCGGCCGTGCGGGGACAGTAGCGACTTCTTGAACATCGCTACTTCCTGGCCGGACCGTTGGCAGCCTTGGGCCCGGTGCGCTGGCGCAAGTACTCGGCAAAGCCCTGGGGCAGGTGAAAGAGTAGGTTCAAGCGGCCCATGCACACGATTTCCCCGCCCTTGAGGCGGCAGGGCTTGCGCGGCATCAGCCGCACGCTATCGACCAACGTGCCGTTGGTGGCCCCCATGTCGGTCAGCCGGCACTCGCCGTCGACCAGGGCGAGCAAGCAGTGGTGGGTGGAAACGGTGTACTCGGGGATGGCCAGATCGTTGTCCGAGGTGCGCCCGATGCTGACCGGTCCGGGCGCCGAATTGCGGCCCTTGACCACTGGGAATACGCGCCCGTCGAGGGACGTGGACTGCAACATGGCGCTGCCAATGGTCGCCACCATGGTGCCGCTCTTGCTGGTGTTGTCTCCCAGATCGCCGGCGAAACCGGTGACTACCAGCACCGGCCAGGGATAGGTCTTGAGGAACGACTGCGGGCCAAGGCGCAGATACTCCGCCTCGAAATCGGCTAGGTACGACGGCATGGCCACCCCTTGCCCAAGCCGCGGCCAGCGGCCGCGCTTCGCCCGCATGCACGCACTGTCGTCCTAACGTCCACACCATCAATATACCATCGGGGAACTTCCAAGCCGATGGGGTGTCTACTGATTCAAGATGGGCCGGTTGGTTTGCGCAGGCACACTGTTCGCGTGTTGTTGGCTTGACCAGGCACGCGCGGCGACCACCGACGAGACCATGCAGGAGGCTCGAGATCTCCTGGCGCGTGTCGGGAAATCGAAGCCCGATGAGAATCGCTTCATTGCCCTGGCCCTCAACCTGGCAGGTGGTTGTCCGGCCACCATCGACGCCGAGGTCAACTCCAAGGCGCGGCAGGAGCGCAAGCTGACCATCGATGCGTTGATCGCTGCCGTGGCCGAGTCGGGCTCGATGCGCGGCTTGACCAAGCTGCTGCAACTGGCGAGCTGTGGCGTCGAGTCGCCTCAGTGGGGACGCGAGCACATTCTTGAACGGGCCATGGCCCATACCATCGCGGCGGTGCCTTGCTTGCCACCCTTGTCGGGAGAGATCGCGGACGAGCGCGAGAAGCTGACCGAGTTTCCGATTCTGAGACTGCGCAAAGGGATCTTGCGAGCCGAGCTGCCCACGCCGCAGGAGCTGGACGATCTCGCCTATTTCATGGTCGCTGTCGCCGAGGCCGGCGAGGAGGTCGGCAACCGCAACGAGGGTGCATCCTGGCAGAACAAGGCGCCCACCAACACTACACGCGCAGAGCTTTTCGAAGAGCTGGCCAGGGCCAAGAGCGCGGGCAACGTGGTTGCCATCGAGCGATTGGCCCGGACCTACCTCGAAACCCTGGACTTCCCCAACCCGCTCCACGGCGCAGAGGAAGATGTCATGTTCTGGCACGCACCTCGCTACCACCATGTCATGCGCGATCTGGCGGAGAGCTGGGAGGCACTCGGACGCTACCACGAGGCCGCGGGGCTGTGGCGTCGCAATGGACGGGCCGGTGCCGCGTGCGCAACGGGTGCGTCGTACGCCTGGCAAGAGCAGGTCAAGGCCGTGATCCGGGACGAGGAAATTGACGGCCGTTGCGACGCCGCCGTGGCCGAGCGCTTGCTCGACGTGGATGGCTCGGCTTGGAAGAGAGACGACCCATACGGCCCCAAGCGGCTGGTGGACGCGAAATTCGACGTGCCCCGCCTGCTGCGCGGCGCCCTGCTGACCATCAATCGGGATGCGGGTGAAAGCGCGGCGAAGAAAGCCATCGAAGAGCTGCCCGAGATCCCGCGCCTGTTCGCCCAAATGCGCCTGCGCGAAAAAGAGCTGGAAGATTGGGAGCGCCGACTGCAGGCCAGCCGGGGCCTTGCGGACGTCATGCAAGCAGCTGCCATCCCATTGCTATTGCAGGCGGCAGAACAATCGTTGCCGCCGGGTCGGCAGCGTGCCATTTCGGCCCTGGGCGATCTGGCCGCGCGCCCGCCGTCCGATCCCTGTGGAAACTACCTGGTGGGCCTAACGCTTGGTGGAGGCAGCGAATGGGTTCGCCCGGTGCGGCCCTTGGAGGAATCCTGCAAAGCCAATCCCGGACCTGCTCGACGCAATCACCTGGCGCGGGCGCTCTCGGCCTACGCGCGCGATCGCGATGCAGGCACCCGCGAAGCCGTGGCCGTCGCACTGGGCAAGATCGCCGCGCCGTCGTCGCGTCAGGTCTTGCAACGCCTGACCCACGATAGCGCAACAGACGGGACGGTCTGCACGGAAACCGCGGCCGAAGGCAAGCCGAGCTGCCGACCCAACTGCCCGGTACGCGAGGCCGCCCGCGCGGCTCTCGACAATCTGGCC
>Ga0302323_100001880_pt1 | contig 17075 bp, 12 predicted proteins | sample Fen_T0_3_FD_201950 | JGI IMG/M metagenome (GOLD analysis project Ga0302323, IMG submission 201950) | Peat permafrost microbial communities from Stordalen Mire near Abisko, Sweden - Fen_T0_3 | ecosystem: Environmental > Terrestrial > Soil > Wetlands > Permafrost | place: Sweden: Abisko... | reverse complement strand
GATCTTCATCAAGGGAAAATTCTTCGAGCTCGAGGATTTGCTCGGGGGTGTAGTGGACTGGCGCCGTTTTGTCGACGGCGATTGGGCGGTGTTTCGCCTGACCCCCGACAAGTATCACTACAACCATTCTCCCGTCACGGGAGTGGTGAAGGAATTCTTGCAGCTCGACGGTGCCTGCCACGCATGCAACCCCGCTGCTGTGGTGGAAGTGGTCACGCCCTACTCGAAGAACCGTCGGCACGTCACGATCATCGACACCGACATTCCCGGTGGTAGCGGAGTCGGTCTGGTCGCCATGGTGGAAGTGGCCGCTCTGATGATCGGTGACATCATCCAATGCTGCAGCGTAGAGAAATACCGTTCGCCAACGCCAATGCTTCCCAGCCTGCTTCTTACCCGGGGAGCGCCCAAAAGCCGCTACCGCCCAGGCGGAAGCACCGACGTCCTGCTGTTCGAACGGGGCAGGATTCGCATGAGCGCCGATCTGGTGCGCGCACAGCAGCGGCGCGATGTGAACAGTCGACTGTCGCTTGCCTTCGGGGCACCGTTGGTGGAAACCGAGGTGCGAGTCCGCTCCACCATCGCCGAGCGCGCCGACGCTCGAGGGATATTGCAGTGACGGTCAATCAAGGCTTCGGACTCGGACTGGCTGCCGTGATCGCTGCGGTGGTGTCCCTGGGGCTCAAGGTTCTGCCGCGGGAGAATATGCAGATCCTCGCCAGCATTCCCGTACGCCGACGGGCCGATGGCCTCTGGCGAGGGATCAATCTGACCTGGTACGGAGTCTTGCAGGCAGCAGCCATGGTATCTGCCGTTGGCTTGGGGTTGATTCTTGCCACTGCGGCGCGAGTCCCCACGTCACAAATTGCGGCCGTGGCGGCCGTCCTGATTGCCGTGGCATTGCCAGCCGCACGGGGCGTAGCTTTTCTGGTCGAGCGACGGCGGGGCACCTTCACGGTCGGCGGCGCGATCTTCGTTGCCACGTTGGCCATGCCCTGGACTGCACTTGCGGCCGACGCTTACTTCGGCACCGCCAACGCTCTCGCGATGGTTGCCTCGCTCTCCGCCGGCTATGCCACGGGCGAGGGCGTCGGTCGTCTCGCATGCATCAGCTTCGGCTGCTGCTATGGCCGGCGCTTGAGTGAATGCCCGGACTGGCTGCGCAGTCTGTTCGAAGGAAGGCCCGCGGTGGTGGTCGGCAGCACCCGTAAGGCAGCCTACGCTTCGGGGTGCGATGGTGTGCCGCTGCTGCCGGTGCCGGCGCTGTCGGCGGTTATGCTGTCGGGCGCGGGTGTGGCAGCGTCGCTGCTCTTTCTGGCCGGGGAATTCCGGGCGTCTGCACTGGTGGCTTTGGGGGTTGCCTTCGTGTGGCGCTTCGCGAGCGAATTCGTCCGCGCAGATTACCGGGGCAAGGGGCGGCTCAGCGCCTACCAGTGGATGGCCCTCGGCTGTCTGGCGTATGCGATCCCAGTCGTGCTGGCGCTGTCGGGGGGCGGCGAGCGTCCCGACATTGGACGCTGTGTTGAGCTGGTCACCTCCCCGCTCGCATGGATTGCGCTGGGTGCGCTCGGCATCGGGGTCTTCGCGTACCTGGGTATCAGCACCGTCACCACCGCGACCATCGAACTTGGTGTCGACGACCGATTTCGCGGCTGAGCCGGAGGAGGCCAAGCTGTTGCTGTCCTGTGACCGAAGCCAGTCGATCGACGTGGTAGATCTAACTTGTAATCGCTTGGCGGTCGCGGGGCGTATGGACTGCAAGCACCGGCCGCTCTAGGGCCATCCGAGTTTCCTCTCCTGGTACTCGGGTGGCCCTTTCTTTTGGGCTTTCGCTGACGCGTGGCCGCAACCTAAATTCTGCCGGTCGACTGTTGCAGTTCCGTAACCCATCCGTTGCGGAGTGTTGGCAACCAAGACGCATGCTGGCCGCTATCTTCCGCGCAGTTTCCCAGCAATCGCAGAAGGAAGGTGAACCATGCTACTCATGCAAAAGCTCGTGCTCGTTGCCTCGACCGGTGCAACGGCGGTGCTCTACCTGCTACTCGCCTTATCCGTGTTTTCGGTGGGCGTGGTGCTGGAGCGCTGGATCTATTTCAAGCGGAGAAAGTTCGATCTCGCGTCGGTCAGCGATGCAGTCGCCAAGCGATTGCGCGCGCATGACTTGAAAGGCGCCAAGAAGGACCTCGGCGAGATGCGAGCCGTCGAGGCCGAAGTCATCGCGGACGCACTGGTGTTCTACGAGGACGGACCGGACTCGGTTCAGGAGATCGTCCAGAAGGGGCTTCGGCAACGTCGCAAGACCTTCGAAAGCGGCTTGCTGTTCTTGGGGACACTTGGCAGCAACTCGCCGTTCGTCGGCCTCTTCGGCACCGTGCTCGGCGTGGTCGCGGCGTTCAAGGAGCTGGGCGCGGCCTCGGCGAACGCCGCTGCCGGAGGTGGCATGGGCAACGTCATGGGTGGCATCGCGGAAGCTCTCATTGCGACGGCAGTCGGCATCCTGGTCGCGATTCCGGCGGTTATTGCGTACAACCTCTTCCAGAAGAAGTGCAATGACATCGAGGAGAACACCGCTGCCATGGCCAACCAAGTCCTTGCGCTGATGAAGTCGAAGCTGGCGACCAAGTCGACTGGCAAGTCGAACAACAGGCAGATATCAATGGACGATGTCGAAGACGAGGGCAAGCGATCGCTTCGCCCGGTCGAGGTGTAGCCCATGGCTGGTGCAGTCGCAGGTTCGGGACGAGCGAAAACCATCGCAGCCATCAACGTCACGCCGTTGGTCGACGTCGTATTGGTGTTGCTGGTCATCCTGATGGTCTCTTCGATGTACATCGTTGCCCAGACCATGAAGGTACACCTGCCCAAGGCGCGCATGAGCGACGGAACGGCTGAGAAGCCCACCACAGTTCAATTGCTGAAGACGGGCGAAATGCGTTGGAACGAGCAGCCGGTGAATGAGAGCGCGCTGGAAGGGTTGATGCGCAATGCGGTCGCCGCGGAGCCCGAGATGAGCCTGGTGGTTAGCGCAGACAAGGACGCCTTGCACGGTCAGGTCGTGCACGTCATGGATCTTGCGAAGGTGGCGGGAATCACCAAGTTCGCCATCAACATCATGCAAGCCGGTGGTCCTTAGTCATCGATCTCCATCCCTCGAGGTAAAGCCGTGAAGAAGGCAACGGTCATCATTTCAGTCATCATTCACAGCGGCGTCGCCGTGGCTCTTCTTACGGCATCCCAACACAAGGCCTCAGGGAAGAATTTCTTCGTTCAGATGACCGAGGAGAAGAGGAAAGAGATCAAGGAGAAGGAGAAGGAGAAGGCCAAAGTGGCCCCGCCAAAGCCAAAGGTTGCCAAGGTGGACCGGCCAGCGGAGCCCAAGCCAACGGCGGCTCCCAAAGTGGCGCCTGTCGCCGAAGCGCCCACGCCCGTCGCAAAGTCCGCTCCCGAGCCGGTGGCGATGGACCTCGCGATGAGCAACGAAGATATCGGCGATGCGGTCGCAATTCCCGTGGTGGTGCGGACGGCCCAGGCGGCGGCGCCGACCAAAGTCGCGTCGATGGACGCGGAGCCGCGCCGGCGGAGGGTACACGAGCTGGGGCCGGGCGGTCCCATGCCATCGGACGAACGTTGCGCCGATGAGCCGTCGAAGCCGGAGCCGGTGTTCAAGACCGAGATCGAATACACGGCCGCCGCGCGCGCTGAAGGCATCGAAGGCAAGCTCAAGTTGCGGGTCGTGGTCGGCGCCGATGGCGCCGTGGTTTCGGTGGAGATCTTGTCGAGCGTCTCTCCAGAGCTCGACGCTGCGGCCGTGGCAGCGGTGAAGCACTGGCGGTTCAAACCGGCCATGGCTTGTGGCAAACCAGTCGCGGGTGGAACCTACGTTTTGGCCCGTCGCTTCGAGCTTGGGGATTGATAGAGGCCGCGCCCTTTCGGCTGAAGTGCTTCGCAACTTGAGCGCCGTCGGCCACATGTTGCACAGGCGAAACTCGAGGCACGATCGTCTGGTGCTCAGTTCACGTAGCTGTTACGCGGTGGGGACAGTACCGGCCGTACGATGTGCTCGTGTTACGTCCGCGCGCACCTCTCGCGATCACCTCTCAGCTGCTGCCCAGCCTACGGAGTCGAATCCCGCATCCGCGGTGGCTCCTGGCGGGCGCGGCCGTCTTGCTACTTTCGGCAGCGGTCGCCCTGGCCACGCTTGCGATGCGCCAGTCTCAGCAGGGGCTGATCCAAAGTCTGAGTAAGACGATTGCCTTCGCGCAGAACGTCGACTTGGCTCGCGATGCCCAGGTGCATTTCAAGCGTGAGGTGCAGGAATGGAAGGATGTGCTTCTGCGCGGACACCAAGCCATCGACTACGCGAAGTACTGGTCGCTGTTCGAACAGGAAGAGGCCAAGACCCAAGCTCTGCTGGAGGAAATAGGACGACGGGAACCCGGCGAAGAGTCTGATATCGACAACCTGCTCGCAGGCCTGCACACCATAGGTCAACGCTATCGGAAGGCCGCGGTTCGCCTGAATTCCGACGATCCGCTCAGCTACCGTCTGGTCGACGCCGAGGTTCGGGGTATGGATCGGCCGCTGACAGACCAGATGTCGGCGTTGGTGGCCCGTCTACAACAGAGGATGGCAGTCCTAGGCAATCAGATGTCGGTCACCAACCAGTCCGAGATCTCACAGCTGCGGCTGGCCGTGATGGTGGCTGCGCTGCTCGGAATGCTCGCGATGGTCATGCTCATGCTGCTGGTCAGGCGGGCCGAGCGGGAGCGGGCCGAGGCCAGCGCCTTGGCAAAGAGCGCGTTCCTGGCGACCATGAGTCACGAGATCCGAACGCCGATGAATGCAGTGCTGGGCATGGCGAACCTGCTCGAGCACACCAGCTTGACAGCGACCCAGAGCGATTACCTCACCAAGTTGCAAGCTGCTTCGAAGCACCTTCTCAGCATCATCGACGATATCTTGGACCTCTCCAAGATTGAGGCCTCGCGGCTGGAGTTGGAGCACCTCGTGTTTTCCTTGGACGATGTCCTCGACGACGTGGCCACGTTGGTAGGGGCCCGTGCAGCGGAGAAGGGCATCGAGCTTGTCTTGTCCCGACAGCCCAGAGTCCCGGTGTTGCTCCTCGGCGATCCTCTGCGCATAGGGCAAATCATCAGCAACCTCGCCAGCAACGCGGTCAAGTTCACCGAGAAGGGCGAGGTGCAGATTGCCGTCTCGGTGCGAGGTTGGGACGCCGATCGGGTGAATCTGCACTTCGAAGTCATCGACAGTGGCATCGGTCTTTCGCCCGAGCAGCAAGAGAAGCTGTTCCAGCCCTTTGCGCAGGCGGATGGCTCCACCACCCGCCGCTTTGGCGGCACGGGTCTGGGGCTGGCGATCTGCGCCCGGTTGGTGAAGATGATGGGGGGTGCGATCGGGGTCGAAAGCGAGATGGGCCGGGGTAGCCGATTCTTCTTCACCCTACCGCTGCGTTCCCGCAGCGAAGATCGTCGACAACAGCCGGGCGTACCCCCAGAGCTGAGGGGACATCACGTGCTTGTCTGCGCGCCAAATTCGACGATGTGTGAGGCGGTGTCCCAGGCACTTCGCAGCGCCGGGTTGTCGGTGACCTGCTTGGGCGACGGTCCTTCTGCCGGGACGATGCTCGCTTCACCTGATCACGGGGTGGAAGCGGCGATCTTCGATTGGAGACTGAACCCGACGGGAATTGCGGAGCTGCTGACCCTGGCCAAAGAGAAGGCCGGCATTTGCCCCGAGAGGCTGCTCGTGCTGGCTTCGCAGGTCGATGCGGAAGAGGCCCATGCGACGCTCCGCACCCTTGGGCTCGGTGTCTTGCTGATCAAGCCCGCGAGTCCCTCGACCTTGTTCGAGGCAGTGGCGCGGGCTTTCGGCCTGGAACAGCGCAGTCGTCACAAGTCAGGGATAGGGCGAGCCGGAGGCTCGTCTCCTGCTTCCTGGCAAGGCTTGCGAGGGTTGCGCGTGTTGTTGGTCGAAGACAACGCGATCAACCAGGAGGTGGCTGCCGCCACGTTGCGCTTGGCGGGACTATCGGTATCGGTCTGCAGCAACGGCCATGATGCCGTCGTCGCCGTGGCCAAGTCATGGGAGACTGCCCAGCCTTTCGCAGCGGTCCTGATGGACCGGCACATGCCGGGCATGGACGGAATCGATACCACCCGCCAGCTGCGGATGGATCCGCGCTCCGCCGACCTACCAATTATTGCAATGACCGCCGACGTGGTGGGCGCAGCAAGGGAGGAGTGCCAGGCGGCCGGGATGAACGATTTCGTGAGCAAGCCATTCGAGACTGAGATATTGCTCGAGGTGCTCGCCCGCTGGACGACGAACTCCTCCGTCGCTCTGGGAGCTCGGTCGCTGCCGGAGAGCCAGGGACTGCCGTCCAGCCTGCCGGGCATCGACCTTGCGACTGGACTTCGATACCTTGGGGGCGAGGTGACGGTGTACCGCGCACTTCTTCTGCGGTTTCGCAACGATTTCGCCGCTGCCGACCGGCGCGTGGCCGACCTTCTGTCGCAAGGAAAGGTCGATGAGGCCCGGCGAGAGGTGCACAGCATGAAGGGCCTCGCCGGGCAAATGGGTGCGCACGGGTTGCGAAAGTGCGCTGCAGAGCTGCAGTCTGCCATCGAAGCTGGGGACTTGCAGGTGGAGCCCAAGCTTTCTGCGCTGGGGAAGAGCTTGTCCACCGTGATGGGCGGACTCTCCGAGCTGCCCGACGATTTTTCGAGCTCGCCGGCGGCCACTGGCACATCCCCGCAAGACATCGCACGACTCTCTGAGCGACTGTCGTCCATGCTGGTGGCCAACGATCCCGACGCGCGACGCACGGCGGGACATCTGCGAAACGCGCTGTCAGGTCCGGCACGCTCGCAAGCAGAGAGACTTATTCGGCGTCTCGACCGATACGACTTCGAAGGTGCGCGCCAGGCCCTGGCCGAGGTCGTTGGCGCCGTGGGATCCCAGGAGGAAGCTCGATGAGCGAAGGTGTCTATATTCTGATTGTCGATGACAATCCATCCAACATCGATGTCCTGAGCGATGTGCTCTCCGATCATCGACGATGCGTTGCGATCGACGGGCCGACCGCGCTGCGCCTGGCACAGACGCGGCCGCCTGATCTCATCCTTCTCGACGTGATGATGCCGCGGATGGACGGGTTCGAAGTCTGTCGGCAGCTGAAAGCGAATCCCGCGACAGCCAGTATCCCAGTCATCTTCATCACCGGTCTCGGCGACGAGCGAAGCGAAACGTTGGGTTTCGAGGTGGGGGGCGTCGACTACATCACCAAGCCGTTCAACGCCAAGGTCGTCCGCGCGCGTGTGCAAACCCAGATCGAGTTGAAGGCCGTGCGCGATGCCCTTTGTAGCGAGAATTCACAACTCGAAGCTCGCGTCGAGGCGCGCACGGCCGAGTTGCACGCGGCTCTGCAGGATCTGCACAGGAGCGCACTGGATACGGTCTTTCGGCTGGGGCTCGCGGCCGAGTTCAAGGACGACGACACCGGACAGCACGTCTTGCGAATGGCCGACTACGCGGTGGCCGTCGCGCGCGAGCTCGGGTGGGACCCCAAGCGTCTCGATCTCCTTCTTCACGCGGCCCCCATGCACGACATCGGCAAGATCGCGGTGCCGGATGGCATCTTGAAGAAACCCGGTCCGCTGGACGCTGGCGAGTGGGAGATCATCAAGCGGCACCCGCTGATCGGTGCTCGTATCCTGTCGGCATCCTCATCCGAGGTGATCCGGCTGGCGGAAGTCGTTGCGTTGACCCATCACGAAAAATGGAATGGCAGCGGTTACCCGCACGGCATTGCCGGCGAATCGATTCCGCTGGTTGGACGAATCGTGGCAGTTTGCGACGTCTTCGATGCCCTGACCGTGCGTCGCCCCTACAAAGAGCCGTTTGCATTGCCGGCCGCACTGTCCATCATCCGCGACAGCTCGGGTTCACATTTCGATCCGGGGGTCGTGGCGGCCTTCTTCCGCGCCGAGCAGGCAATCACGGCTATTCGCAATCGTTACAGTTCCGACGAACGCAAAGCCAGGGCCCCCGACTACGTGTTCGCCGAGGCCAATCCAGGCTAGCTTCGTTCACAGTAACCGTAACTGCACACCGGCGCGCTGGTCGGGCAGTCGACCTGACGCTGACAGGGCGTGCACTGGGTCGCCCCGTTGGCGACCTTCTCGTAGTAGCAGCCACATGCGCCCGCGGGGGCAAATGGCACCATGGGGCCCATCTCTTGTGTTCGCTTCACACGCATCGCGCATTGGGGAACCACGTGGCGTTGTGCTTCGAGGAAGACCAGGTCCAATTGGCCAGGCGCCGTCTTGCTGCCCGCAAGGTAACCGATGACATCCGCTGCGGCCGGTTTCAGCGGGTAGCCGTTGTTGTCGAGCCTCGTGAGCAGGTGGAGTGGCCCCCAGATGGCGTAGTGACCGTCACGCACGTTGGCCTTTTCATTCGACGTGGAATCTCGATCCGGAAAGTATCCGCAGGACTGCTTGCCGTGTTGGTAAGCCAGGATCTTCAGCACCGTCCGGTTGTCCTGGGCGACATCGGCCGCCAGGATTCCGATCGCCTGGTCCCGCGGCGAGGCCATGGTCAGCTTCTGCAGAAGATCACTGCTTCCCGTGGTGGCGGTTCCCTTCCATTTGTCGGCGGGAACGCCGATGGCGGCCGCGATCATACGCTGCGTGCCCGAGTTGACGTCGCGCTTGAAGATTGCGGTTTCGTCGGTCCACGGCGTCACGCCCGAACTGTTTCCGAAGCCGTACACGTAGTACGCAGCCTCGGCGCTGATCGAGACCTCGGGAGAACCGATGGGAACCGCGAACGTCATGGACTGAACCGGTCCGAGGAAATCGGACACGTTGCCCGCAACGCCGCCAGGCAGGGTGAAGCACGTGGTCGCGAAGACATCCGAAATTCCGACGTCGGCCACGATGGGCGTCGTCACGTCGCATTTCTTTTCCGCACCGGTAGCATCCCAGGTGGATGGGGCAGAGCTCCCCGTCCCCTGGATGGGCGTGCCGTTCAAGATGGCATCGATGCCCACGCAGGACCCCTGTCCCAGGTAGACCACGGTGATGGGCGAGGATTGGATGACCAAGTACTTGCTCAGCTCGATGAGCAGAGGCTTGGCCGCGGTCGAGCCGGTCACGTAGACCGGGGTAGGTAGCGTGGCGCATTCGGCCGCGTCGACGGAGGCGGGCGATGCGGCCGCGACGAACGCGGTGACAGCGGCCAGAGAGCTAAGGTATCGGCTTGAGCGTTCCATCGGAATTGAGATTCGTGAGTCGTCCGTTGTCGAAAGGGATACAGGTCGAGTCGGTACAGGCCGACAAAAACTCGGGATCGGTGCCAGGTGAGCATTGGAAGCAACCGGTCGAGCCCTGGCAAGACACGGCCGCGTCCGGGGCGGACAGATCAGCCTGACCGCTGTCGACCCGCGGCGACACGGCGGCCCGGCAGACATGTTTTTCCATGTCGCATGAGGTTTGTCCGAAGCGGGCGCAGTCGGCGTTGCTTTGGCATTGTGTGGCGTCGGAGTTCAGGAGCACGCTGCATCCATGACATAGCAGCAGGACTGCAAGGTGCAGTCTGTGCCCAACCGCACGGCGCGACCAACCTCGTACCTTGTCGACCAATCAGAAATGTCCCTTCAGGCTGACGATACTTGGCCATCCCAGCGACACCCCGATCTTGGCATCGTTTCTCTTCGGTTCGTGGTTGAAGCTGAAATAGAGCGACAGGCCGCCAAACACCGCCGCTCCCCCGAGCAGGCCATCGGCCACAGCGCTCAAGGCACGCGTTTCCTTCTGTTTGCTGTCCAGGGTGTCGCGGCTGACCGGATAGGTCGCGCGCAGCTCACTCAAGTCTTTGGACGAGCGATAGGCCATGATGCCGAAGACCCCGGCCCCCATCGCACAAAGGGCGGTCGCGGTCCATCCCAACCAGAGAGGACGCGAAGCCACCCGCTCTTGCCGCGACGGCCCGCCACGTTGCTGTCCGAGCATGTCTTCACGGACCGGTTCGATTGGGCGCAGCGAAGGGGTCCGAAGGGAGTACCTGGCGATGCGAACCACCACGGTCTCTTGTCCGGGAGCGTCCACCACGTGGAACTGCGCTTCTCCCTGCCTCGGACGAATCTCCAAGCGATGTCTTCCCACATTCACGGTCAGCGGCGCCAGGGGCGTGCGGCCGACCGAAACATCGTCGAGGTACACCTCCGCGTCGACATCGTCCGCGACAATCTTGATCTGTCCAACCCGAGGCTTGAGATGTTCGATTTCTTGTCCGATCTCGCGACGACGCTCGGGTGGAACCTGATCGCCACCCTCCGAGAGGTAGCGCACAAACAAGTCGACGGAAGCGGCATAGTCGTGCAGCTCGACGGCCACCCGGCCCAGATTGAACAAGATGCGGAAATTCGGCACCAGCTCGTAGGCGCGTCTGAACTCCACCCCCGCGCCGCCGAAGTCTCGCTCTTCGTATAGCTCTACGCCGCGAAGGAAACTCGCTCGTGCTCGCGCCCCGACCTCGCCCGAACCTGCTTGAGGCGCAGGCATCGGATCGGCGATGGCAGGGCCGGCAGTGACGAGAAGAAGAAGGGCCAGGCCCGCCGAAAGGCTTCTGCCAAGAGCGCTCATGGCCCGTATGGATCTTCTCGGTCGATGGGCCGTCCGGCCCTTGTGCCCGACGGGCGCGGCAAGGGAAGGTCGAAGACGTCTCGCTCTTTGGTCAAGAGGATCTCGCCAATGGCCACGGTGGCGGGTCTCTTGGTGAAGTGGCCTTGCTTGGCCCAAGGGCGGCTGCGCCAAGACTTCGGGCTACGGTCCGTCTCCGGGGCGGGCTTGGTCAGCTCCGTGAGGTCGGCATCACCTGGTGTTGGGGGCTGCTCTCGCGGAACTACCGTAGCCGCACCCAGCTGTGGCAGCCGAGTCTGCGCCACGTGGACATTCTGCGTTCCGTAGGCCAGAGCCGAGGCACCAACCCGGACCGATCCCAAGCGGAGGTAGGCGAACCCGGCAGCAACCAGCGCGACGGCCACACCGACCAGTGGGAGCCAACCCATGGAGCGCCCGGGCCGGGAGGGAAAGGGCCCGGCCTGGGTGACCTCGTCCTGCATGGCCACGAGAAGAGCCCCGGACGGCCGCTTCTCGGTCGTGCCGTCGGTAGGAGCGCGGTCGGCAATCTCCTGACGGGCAGCGGGTTGCGCCGAACGTGCAACCAGAGCGGTCGGAGCGTCGTCGTCGGCAAGCGACTGTTGGATCATGGTACGTGAGAGGGCGCGCGAGCTGGCAAACACCCTGGTCACGAGTCCCCCCAGCAAGCGGGTCTGCGCCGGCATCGAACCGGTCGAGACGGCCGCCAGATCGGATTGGAATTCGGAGGCGCTGCTGTAGCGCTGGTTTGGATCCAGAGCCAGCGCGCGGGCGCAGATCGCGGCCAGCCCCGGCGGGAAACCCTGACCCCGCGGAAGTCTGGGCGGTGCTTCGGGCGACAGCAGCCGCTGCATAATCTCGCCGTCGGTCAACCCGTGCCACAGCCTCTGTCCAACCGCGGCTTCCCACAGCATCACTCCGACAGAAAACAGGTCGGCCCGGTGGTCGACGGTGTCTCCCACGAGTTGTTCAGGGGCCATGTACGCCACGCGTCCCCTGGTCTCACGTGGTAGCGCCGGACTTTGGGCCATCACGGACTTGGCGATGCCAAAATCGATCAGCTTGACCGCGCCATCGCAGGTGACGAACACGTTCTGTGGGCTGACGTCGCAGTGAACGACGCGCAGGGGCCTGCCGGACAGATCCGTCAAGCTGTGCACGTATTCCAGTCCCGCAAGAACATCGCAGATGATCTTGAACGCCAGAGGCAGGCCAAGCCCACCCTCGCCGCGGAGGCGATCTAGAATGTGCTTGAACGACTGCCCGTCGAGGTATTCGATGGCCAGGTAAGGAAATGCGCCGTCGCTGCCGGATTCGTAGCCGTGGATGACGTTCGGATGATGCAGGGACAAGGTCAGGCGCACCTCGTCGAGGAACAGTTGTAGATGTTCCGGGTCCTGCGCCAACTGGGGCCATAGGCGCTTGATCACCAGGGGCTTGGTGGACCCACAGCTTCCGGGCATCACCGCCAGGAACACCTCGGCCATGCCCCCGGTCGCGATTCGACTGACCAGCCGGTAGCGAGGCTGATCGAGTCTTTCCTGTCGGACTAGACGCGCAGAAGAAGTGGATGCGCCCATGGCTTCGATACTATAGGGCCGTGCGAATACGTACTCGGCAACCAATTCGTGACAGTCACGCGGTCGACGAACCAGGAACGGCCCACATCGGCGGGACAAAAGAGTGCGGCCTTGGAATCACCAAGAATTCCAAGGCCGCGAGAGGGAGAATTTAAGTCAAGCTAGGTGTGGGTTTCAAACTTCGGCAGTGACGGGAGCGACGTTGAACGATGGGAACCATACACGGTCCGTCTTGGGGCGATGGCGACGTTCAGGTGACGATCTCCGCACAGGGAAGCGGGCGCTTCACCTCGTCGCCACATGATTGTTTCTCGCTTCTCACATGCATCGGACGGTTTTTGTTGTGTAACTAGAGACGTGGAAACTCTCATCATCTGTCTTGGAAATGAACGCGTGTGCGACGACGGCGTCGGGGTCCTGGTCGGACGGGTCCTGCAGTCGGTCACTCTTCCGCGAAACGTCTCGGTGAAGATCGTGTCGAAGGTGTCCTTCGACCTTCTCGACAGGATTACCACTGCGGACCAACTCGTGCTCGTGGACGCCCTGGGTAGCGGCGAGGAACCGGGAACCTGTACGGTCGCCGATGTCACCGAGATTCCTGCGGCCCTGGCGAGCTCGGAGTGCGCTCATCGTGCCGGCGTCTTGCAGATCCTCGACTTCCTACGCTACGTCGCCTGTGATGGCAATTCTCGCCGGGTGGCGATCGCGGCCATCGAGGGGAAGCAATTCTTGAGTTGCGGAACCGAGTTCAGCGACGAGGTGTGGGCCGCCGTTCCCCGTTTGGTGGATCTGGTCCTGCTGTATGTGGGTGCCACGGTCGAGGCCCGGACGGCCGTCAAAGATGTCTGTCGGCTCTTGTCCACGCCGGGCCGAGACGACGCCGACGCCGACGCCTGGGCGTGGGATGCCGATTGTCCCGAGCTGGTCGCGATGTAACGGGCTAGCGAGCCTGCAAATCGGCCAACTTTCGGCCCGAAGCAACGCTCAGAACGGGAATACGACGCATCCGCCAGTTTGCGGATCGCAAACGCGACCCGCGGCGCAGTCGACCGTGGGATTTACGCACAAGGAGCCTGCTGGGTACAGCACGTACGTGTACTGGGCCGACAGCAACGAGACCGCGCTGGTCGCTGTCACGGTTACCGTCACCAGGCTGGTTCCGGCCATTCCCTGAGGGGCCGTCCACGTCGCGGCACTCCCGAAGACCGCGCCATCGAAACCCAAATTTGTTGGCGCCGCCGCCGCAAGCGCTGCACCCGTGGAAGATGTCCAGGTGTAAGTCATTGGGCCGCCTGCCGGGTCGAAAGCTTCCACCGCGAATATCACGGACTTCCCGTCGCTGAATGAATCATCCGAGCGGTAGGCGACACCGAAACCTGGTGACACCGCGAGGGTCGGCTCTCCCACACCCAAAGTCAGGTGATTTTCGGTCCGGTTCTTGATGTTCCCTTGGGTATCTTTGCCGTCGCCCACCACGACGTTGAACGTGCACGCCGAAGCAGTGCTGGTCGGTGCGAGCGCGAAGGTCGTGGTGTCCGCGGTCAGCGAATCGAAGGTGCCTGGACATGAGCTGGACCAGGAATAATCCAGCGCATCGCCGTCGGGGTCGGAAGCAAAGGCCTTGATCACCGTGCTTCCCCCGACCGGCAACTGGCCAGGGGCGGCAAATAGAAGTGAAACCGCGGGTGCGCCGCTGAAGGCGATTTGGAAGTTGACCTGTCCAGTCGCCTTCTTGAGGGCGATATCGAGTGCCGTCGCAGCGCTGTGCTTCGAAGGATCCGTGACGAGCAGCGAGACCGTGCAACGCTGGCCTTCGGCGGGTGCGGTATAGTTCGCGACGGATTTGGAGCCCTTGACGTCGCTACCTGCCGTGTTCACAACATCCTTAAACGCGCCGCACGTTGCTGCCCATTTGAACGCGAGCAACGCCGTCTCGCCGGGATCTGGATCGTGGGCCGTCACCTGGAACTGAAGCGTCTCACCGTAGGTAGCAGTGAGAGATGTCGCTGAAAGGCTGTCAATGACGGGCGCGGAACTGGTGTAGGACGGTTTGTCCGTAAGCGCGTTCAGATAGATGGTAACGCTGGCCGTGCGCCCACTCGAGATTACCTGGCGGCTTACCGACCCTTGCAGTAGCACCTTGGGCGCCGCCGAGCCATCCGTGGCCACCGCGGTGAACGTGTAGTCGCCGGCTGGCGGAAGATTGTCTATCCACGCGGAATACTGGCTGCCGGCCACAGCAAGAGGCCTCGAGACCGTGGTGGGAAGCTTCGATCCGGACACCGTCACGCGCACATCCCCAATGCTGCTTGCCAGGGAAAGTCGCGCTACGATCAGGGCCGATCCCTCGGACGGCTCTGACCCACCGTCGCAGGATAGTACCACGGCTGACGCTATTGCCAGGACAGTCGCCAAGAATTTCGAGCGGTATGTACCCATTGATGTTCCACCAGGAATGTCGTGACAATTGCAGTGCTCTCTTCGTAGTGAGAGGGCGGCCCCCTGGCACATATTAGAGTTTCGTTTCGGAAGCAAGAGACGGTTCCGCAAAGGTTGCAAATATTGATTTGCGGGGACCTTGAGTTGCCGCAACCATGCTTGCAACGACCGCCACAATTGCGTGACAGTTCGTGGTGGGAATTGCGCAGAAGCCGTCGTTGCCAATCGGTTGCGAAACGTTCACCAAATAGGAACGCTAGTGAGCCTGCGTCGTGATAGATGGGTCTCGTTCAATGGCGAAATCTCGACAGGACGGCTGCTATAGCCGCATTCGACCGGGTTGGTCCGCACTGCGGTGGTCACCCCTGTGCCTTGCAATGGCTCTGGCGGGATGTCACGAGACAGGGCCAAGCTCCGGCGATGTCCTGATTACCGCATCCACCAAGGCTCTCCGCTATTCCGACATCGCCACCGTGTCGGCAACCATCACCGGCTCGGGCATTCCTCGCCCTCTCGTGATGCCTCTTGGTGCGAAGGACAACAACGTCTGGAAGGCGAACGTGGCGGGTATTCCCGCCGGGACAGAGCGAGGGATCTCGGTGCTGGCGAGCGACCAGTCCGGTGTGGGCCTGTTCTTCGGGGAGGCCACCAACGTTGCGATTCGGCCGGGCGTCACCACACCCATCTCGATCACGCTATTCGAAATGTCGCCCGCGCCATGGTTCGCCAACAACGCACCTGTTATCGACGTCGTGACAGCGTCTGCCGCAGTCGTTGCACCGGGCGGCAGGGTGAACCTAGGGGTGCAGGCGCACGATGCCGACCCATCTGACGTCCTGACGTACGGGTGGTCGACTGCTTGCGGAACCCTCTCGGGGGCAGACACCGCCACGCCGGTCTGGACCGCTCCCGACGGGGCTGCCGTCTGCCAGGTCGAGCTCACGGTGGAAGATGGCCGCGGGGCCGGCGTGCACTCGAGTGTGAGCCTGGTTGTGGACTCGATAGCGCGGGGCGGGGCTGCGGTGAGCGTCTCGCCGGATCTCTCCCCGCTTATCAAGAGCATGAGCATCACGCCAACCCCGGTCGTGGTCGGGCAGCCCGTGACGCTAAACCTCGATGCTGTCGATCCCGATGGGCAAGTGCTGACCTTCAAATGGACGAGTGATTGCGCCGGCGCCTTCGCGGACGCCACGCAGCAGAACGCCGGCTTCACCCTTTCGGCCATTCCTGCCAGCGGACACTGCCAATTCCAGGTGGAGGTCACGGATTCATTGGGCGCCCACACGGTCGGCATGCTGAATCAAGCCACGGGGAGCGTGGAGGTCGACCGGGCGCCGGTGATCGAGGCGGCCACGCAGTCCCACGACGAGCTCGATCCAAAGCAATCGGCAGTGCTTGCCGTCAAGGCGTCGGATCCCGACGGCAAAGACATCACTTTCTCATGGACGGCCGACCAGGGAACTGTGGTTCAAATGAACGCGGACGTGCATTCTGTGTCGCTGCGCTTTACCGCACCGGAAGTTCTTCCAGCGGGCGCAATGCATGTGGAAGTCACGGTCAAGGATCCCGGCGGCCAAAGCGCGAAGGTGACGTTCATCTTCAACCGTGTGAATCACGCGCCGGCAATCAGCAGCACGACGATCTCGCCCTCGCCTTTGGTCACGGGGGCGGCGACCCACCTGCGCGTGGTCGCCATGGACGCGGACGCCGATGCGCTTACCTACGCATGGACAACGACCTGCGCTGGGACCTTCGATGACGCCGGGTCGGACCATCCCACGTTCACGCTGACGACGTTCCCGACGGGCTACTACTGTTCCTTCGAAGTCCTGGTGACGGACGGCCATGGTGGCCAGGCGGTCGGGGCCGTGGTTGGTATCGCGGACCACCTGCCAGTGGTTGGTGCGCCGACGATAGCGCCCGCAGAAATCATAGTTGGGGAATCCATCAAGCTCACGGTCACTGCGACGGATCCGGACGGAGACGCTCTTTCCTATTCGTGGAGCCGAAGCTGCGAAGGCACCTTCGACGATAGGACCGCCCAGAATCCCACGTTCACCCTGTCGGCCATGCCCAGCACTGGACATTGCTCGTTTACCGTCAACGTCACCGATATGCGCGGAGGGCAGTCCATGGCCACCGTGGAGGGAATGGCTGGAAACGCGCCGGACATTACCGACATGCAGGCCACTTTGCTGCCCTTGTTGGTCGGTCAGGCTACCCAGCTGTCGGTTACCGCCGCGGACGCTGACAATGATCCGCTGACCTATGCCTGGGCGTCTGATTGCGACGGAAATTTGTCGGGTGGCACCTCCGCCACCCCGATCTTTACCCTGGCGACAGTACCGGCAGGCCACCTATGCACCTTCCAGGT
>Ga0302323_100001875_pt1 | contig 17105 bp, 11 predicted proteins | sample Fen_T0_3_FD_201950 | JGI IMG/M metagenome (GOLD analysis project Ga0302323, IMG submission 201950) | Peat permafrost microbial communities from Stordalen Mire near Abisko, Sweden - Fen_T0_3 | ecosystem: Environmental > Terrestrial > Soil > Wetlands > Permafrost | place: Sweden: Abisko... | reverse complement strand
GCTTGCCCTGGAGCTTCAGCGTGCCGTGCAGCGCGCCGGCCTCGAGCTGCCTCTTCGGCTCGTCATCCTCCGACCTGCCGACCGCCGTCGCCGGCTGCGGCGCGGTGTCCTTCATCGACTTGAGCGGGGTCGCGATCCGGCGCGGCGCGCCCTCGCGGAACACCTCGGAGACGCCGGCGAGCGCAGGGGCGCCGATGACGAGCTCGGCGCGCGTGAACAGCTGCTCGGCGAACGAGCGCTGGCCGCGCTGGCCCGCGACGATCGCGGCGGCGAGCAGCTCGCCGGCGTCCTTGTCCTCGAGCGTCGCCACGAGCGCGCTGGCCTTGGCGAACGCGGCCGCGGGCCGCGGCTTGAGCTTGCCCGCGGCGACGACGATCTGCGGCTTCAGCGGGCCGAGCGCGCCGACGAGTTCGCTCGTCTCGCGAGCCGGCACGTGGAACTTGTCGAGCGAGGCGACCAGATCGTCGACCAGCGCGGAGAACTCGTCGTCGACCAGCTCCATCCCGGCGTGCGAGCTGGTCATGTCGCGTCCCGAGTAGGTGACCGGGCCGCCGGTCGCCTGGCCGACGAACTCGGTGAGCAACCGCTTCAGGTTGGCCGGATCGGTATTGAAGAACCGGAACTTGATCCGGGCGTCGGTCGTCGTGCGATTGACGAAGTCGTCGCACACCGCGGCGATCGCCGGGGTGCCGCCGAGCCGATCGAACAGCGTCTTGCTCGGCGCCGGCGCGGCGGGCTCGGCCAAGGCGGCGGTGGGTTCGCTGGCAAAGGCCGGGGGCTCGGCGGCCGGGGCGGTCGTCGTGGCGGGGGCAGGCTTCGAACCACAGCCGGCGAGCAACAGCCACATCCAGAGAGCTCTACGCTTCACGTGGTCTCCTTGGGAACGGGTCACGATCGCGGACGCCGCACGAGGCCGATGACGAAGCCGACCAGCAGCAGCGCCGCCAGACCACCGGACATCGTGCGAACCTGCCAGGCCCAGGTCAGGCCGATCGCCCTGCGCGGCGTCGCGATCAGCGTGACCACGCCGCCGCTCCACGCCGCGGTCGACGGCACCACGAGCTTGAGCGGCGCCAGCCAGGCGCCGTCGCGCGGTCCGGCCAGGGTGAGCTCGTCGCCCAGGCCCGTGAGCGAGGCGCGGATCGCGTGCTCGTCGAGCGCGCGCCGCAGCGACGTCAGATCGACCGGGGTCGAGATCACGAGGCCACCGGTGAACCCGCGGGTGTAGCCCGAGATCGGCGCGCTCCCGGCCAGCGTGATGCCGCGGCCGTCGCTGGTCACCCGGGTCTCGCGGCCGGTCAGCGGCTGCAGCGCGGCGCCGGTCCTGGGGATCCGCAGCAGCGACGATGGCTTGTTGCCCCGGAACTGGAACACCTCGAGGGTCTCGCCGGCCTCGGCGGTGAATAACATCTCGGTGTTGGCCAGGTCGCGCAGGGTCGCGGCGTCGGTCTCGATCGCGGCACGCAGCATCGGCGTGGTCGCGATGCCGTCGGCGCGCATGTGAGCCGAGCGCGCCGCGGCCTCGAACACCGACGAGACGCGGTCGGCGTCGCCGGCCAGCGCGCTGGCGATCGCGCGATCGCCCGCGGTGATGATCATCTGGTCGGCCACCATCACGCCGCCCGCAAGCGCCCCGGCGAGCACCGCGCCGACCAGCAGCAGCGTCGGACGTTGCGAGGGCGCGCGCACGATCCCGGTCGCCGGGATCTGCAGCGCGATCGGCGCGATCGCCGTGGTCGCGGTCGCCGCGCCGCGCGGATCGTGCGATGTCGGCGGCGGCGGCGCGAGCGGCGCCGAGCCGACCGCGAGGAACCCAGGCATGCTGCGCGCCGAGCCGCCCGTCGTGGACGCAGGTTCGCTGAACTGCGGGGCGCTCGAGGCGCGCGCGCGCAGCATCGCCTCGTTGCGCTTCTCGAACAGCGAGCTCATCAGCTTGGCGATCCGGACCGACGACATCGCGAGCTTGTGCTCGCGCGCGAACTCCTCGAGATCGAGCTGCATCGCCTGCGCGGTCGGGTAGCGATCGGCCGGCGACTTGGCGAGCGCCTTCATGACGATCTGCTCGAGCGCGGGCGAGTAGCCCGGCACGCGGGTCGACGGCGGCGGGATCGGGGCCTCGATGATCTTCTGGAGCAAGCCGTAATCGCTCTGGCCGCGGAACAGCTTCGACAGCGTGGTCAGCTCGTAGAGCAGAATGCCGATCGAGAACACGTCGCTGCGCCGATCGATCGGATTGCCCTCGCACTGCTCGGGCGACATGTAGGAGAACTTGCCCTTGAGCACGCCGTTCTTGGTGTTCTCCGACTCGCGGTTGTGGGCCTTCGCGATCCCGAAGTCACAGACCTTGATCGCGCCGTCGTGGCTGAGCAGCACGTTCGATGGCGACACGTCGCGGTGCACGAGCTGGAGCGGGTGACCGTCGAGATCGCGCTTCTCGTGCGCATAGTGCAGCGCCGCGCACACGTGCGTGATGATGTAGATCGCGTCGGGCAGCGAGATCCGTTGATGCTTGGCGAGCGCCGCCTCGATCAACCGGCGCAGATCGGCGCCGTCGACGTACTCCATCACGAAGAAGTACGAGCCGCTGACCGACCCGATCTCGTAGACCTGCGCGATGTTCGGGTGCTCGAGCGTCGCGACCAGGCGGGCCTCGTCGAGAAACAGCCGCGTGGTCTCGCGATCGATGAGCTCCGGACGCGCGCGCTTGATGACGACGATCTTCTCGAAACCCTCCATCCCCAGCTGGCGCGCCAGCCAGACCTCCGCCATCCCGCCGGTCGCGAGGTGTCCGAGCAGCGAGTAGCGGCCGAATTGCTCCGGCAGCTGGCCACCGGCCGGACTCCTTGGATCAGTCATCTCCATGTGTAACCTGATTATGTATCAAATATCGAATTGGTTTGTTACCCAAAACTCGGCCAGGCTCGACGATACGATATCGTCTTGCATAGCGATTATCATTACTAATCACGCACTACGATCGGAGCGTCACATCAGAATAAGGCCGACAGCACGCCAGTCCCGCATGTGGAGTTCAGCGGCATGCGGTTTCTACACGCACGACGGATCGTGACTCGCGGCGCCGTGGTGAACGCGTTCCCGCCATGCCTGGCCAGATCGGCCCGGCGCTGAGCTTACGAATGCCGTATTGCGCTGCACCTGCCTCGTCCTCGCGGAGTTCAGTTGCGCGCGAATTTTCCACTCCGAATGGCCAGCAACCCGGCTCCCGACCCGATCACAGGGTACGGACAACCGAAGCCGCGGGTCTGCAGACATACCCCCCGATCCACCGACCTGCGTCCAATCTACCCCACATCTGCCTCGCACCGTGAGGGCAACCGCGTAGGTCAGACCACATCACGAGCGCAGACGCGGCGCCACCGCCACCCCGAAAACTACCCGACGCTCGACCTTGTCCAGCGGAACTCCAAAGCTCGCGAGATCGCACCGGCCCTCACGATCACCACTCGGTGATCCGACGATGGTCGACTACCCGTGCGCTGACCCAAGCTCCGGCGGCTCGTCGCACAACACCGACGGCGATTGGCCGTCGGTGCGGACCTGACAACGAGCCCTGGCGTCGCACCTGCACACGCGAACAGACATGAAGACCTACGCCGTCGTGTTTGTGGGCGCGCTATCTGGACAAGCGATCGGTTGCGCCGTCGATCCGGGAGATCTCGACGACGAACCCGGGGAGGCGTCGACGACGAGCGCGCTCGACGCGATGGTGGCGCGCCACGCCGGCCCCGATCGCCGGCTGCCGAATCATCTACCGATCTTCAACGAGGCCGGCGCGTCCACGACGGTGAGCGCGCAGGGCTACATCGATCTCGACAACGAGTTCTTCCAGGCGCTCGGCGTCAACGGCCGGCGCTGCGTGAGCTGCCACGTACCGACCTCGGGGTGGACGATCACGCCACGCGACCTGCGGGCGAGCTTCGTGCTGACCCGCGGCGGCACGCGCGACGACGAGTTCGGACTCGGCGCGGTGTTCCGCACGCTCGACGGCGCGAACTCGCCGGACGCCGATATCTCGACCATGGCGAGCCGGCGCCGCGCCTACAGCATGCTGCTCGACCGCGGCCTGATCCGGATCGGCCTGCCGGTGCCGGCCACCGCCGAGTTCGAGCTGATCGACGTCGACGATCCGTATCACTTCGCGAGCGCGGCCCAGCTGTCCCTGTTCCGCCGCCCGCTGCCGATCGCCAACCTCAAGTTCGACAGCACGGTCATGTGGGATGGCCGCGACGTCGTGCCCGGCGCCAGCGTGGCCTCCGAGCTCGCCACCCAGTCGAGCGAGGCCGTGACGTTCCACGCGCAGGGCATGCCGCTGGACGCGGCGCAGCGCAAGTCGATCGTCAACTTCGAGCTCGCGCTGGCCGGCGCGCAGTTCTATGACCACCGGGAAGGGTTTCTCGATCGCGGCGGCGCGCGTGGCGGCCCCAGCGCCATCCTCGACGAGCCGTTCTACATCGGCATCAACGACAACTTCGGGGATCCCAGGACCGGCGCGCCGTTCGATCCGGTGGTGTTCGATCTGTTCGACGCGTGGAGCTCGGCGCAAGGTCCACGCCGCGAGGCCCGGCGCTCGGTCGCCCGCGGCCAGGACATCTTCAACAACCGCCCGGTCAAGATCTCCGGAGTCTCGGGCATCAACGACGAGGCCGTGTTCGGCAAGCCCGACGCGATCATCGGCAGCTGCACGACCTGCCACGACACGCCCAACGGCGGAAACCACTCGATCGTCGCGCCGCTCAACATCGGCCTGGTCGACGCCTCGCGCCGCACCCCCGACATGCCGCTCTACACGCTGCGCAACAAGACGACCGGCGAGACCGTGCAGGTCACCGATCCCGGCCGCGCGTTGATCGACGGCAAGTGGAGCCACATCGGCCGGTTCAAGGGCCCGATGCTGCGCAACCTCGCGGCCCGAGCGCCCTACTTCCACAACGGCTTCGCCGCCGACCTGGACGCCGTGGTCGACTTCTATCAGAGCCGATTCGACCTCGGCCTCACCCCGCAAGAGCACGCCGATCTGGTCGCGTTCCTGCGCTCGCTGTAGCAGCCGGCCGACCACCGGCCCGGTCCGAGATGCCGGGTGGCGCTATCATCGTGCCATGCGTTGCGCCGTCGTCGCCGTCTGGATCGCCGTCCGTGTTGCCGTCGCCCAGGCGGTGCCCGCGCCGTTTCGCGTGAGCTACGATCTCGAGCACCTCGATCTCGACGGTCACGTGCTGCAATTTCGGATGTCGCGGCCCGCCGGCACCGCGGAGCTGGTCGCGATCGGTGAGGATGGCAGCAAGCTCGGCAGCGGCACCGCGACCTACCGCCACGAGGCGCCCGGCACCTGGCTGTCGATCGGGTGGACCCAGCCGGACGGGGCGCGGGTCATGACGCTCGCGCTCCGCGTCGTGTCCGCCGACGGGCAGGTCACCACGGTCGAGCTGATCCCGTGGTCGGTCACGATCGAGCACGACGACGTGAGCTTCGCGACCGACCGCGCGACGCTCGATGCCGGCGAGGACACAAAGCTCGAGGCGAGCCTCGCGAAGATCACCGAGGTCGCGAAGCGCTCGGCCCGGTTCGTGAAGCTGCAGCTCTACGTCGCCGGGCACACCGACACGGTCGGGGCGAGCGCGCAGAACCGCAAGCTCTCGCTCGACCGCGCGCGCACGATCGCGCTGTACTTCCGGAGCCACGGGCTCGCGATGCCGATCGCGTTCGCCGGGTTTGGCGAGGACGTCCTGAAGGTGAAGACGCGCGACGAGGTCGACGAGCGCGCGAACCGGCGCGCCGACTACGTGCTCGCCCCGCTAGGCGCGCCACCGCCGTTCAAAGGGCCCTACCTGAGGGTGCACGCGGACTGGAAGCAGCTGCGCTGACCCGCGCGGCCCTTGCGTTCCGGGCAGGCTCAGCTCCGACGATACCGGGCATGGCATCGCGATGCTCGGTGGTCGCACGCGTCACGCCTGCAAATCTGGTGATCGCGATGTCGGGAAGCGCGCGGACCGGTCGCCTACCCAACCCAAGGATGATGGCGAGGCGAAAAGCCGCCCGGAGGGGGGAGCCACCAGCTCCGCGGGGGCCGGGGGCTGACGGAGACGACCGCGCGTGGCTCCTGGCGCGCGAGCGGAGCGAGGACATCTCGCACATCCCCGTGCCAGCGCGCGCGACGTACGAGCGACTCGACAAGTTGCTGGCGGCGCTGCCCGATCCGGCGCCCGGCCCCGCGTGGCGCGCGCGCGTGCTCGCGATCGTGCCGTGCCTGCCGGGTCCGCCGGCCGGCGCGCCGGTGATCGCGGTCGCGGTCCGCCGCGGTCCACGTCCGGTGATCAGTCGGGGCGCGCCACGAACAGCTCGAAGGCCGCGCGCGTGGTGATCGCGAGCTTCGGATCGAGCGCGACCCGGGCGAGCGCGCGCGCCGGGTCGCGGGCGCCATCGGCGGCATAGAACGTGGCGATGACCTGCGCGGCGTCGGCGTCGCCGACCGACCACCGCGTGCCGACGACCGCATCCGCGCCTGCGTCGAGGAACGCGGTGGCCAGCGAGCCGTTGCCGGCGTCGTCGCGGCCCGCGGCCGCGCCGCAGCTCGCCAGCACGACCAGGCGCGGCGCCGGGGCGAGCCGGGCGATGTCTGCCAGCGCGATCGGCCCATCGCTCAGCTCGAGCGTCGCCCCGTCGTGGCGCTGCTCGGTGTGCGCGGCCACGTGGAGGACGTCGGCGCCGGCGGCGCTCAGGACCGCGGCGCGCGTGGCGGCCGGGCCGACCAGGGCGGGCACGGCGAGCCGCGCGGCGACCTTGCGAGCCTCCTCGGCGGCTGCGGGCAAGTCGCCGCGCGGATCGCCCACGACGATCGAGCGCGCGCCGCGCGCGCCGGGCGTGGCGCGGGACAGAAGGCCCCGCGCCCGCACCAGCGGGTTGCGCGCAAACGCCGGCCGGTCGCCGATCAGCAGCCCGGCGAGCGGCGCGCGCGCCGGCGGTCCCACGACGAGCAGCGCGACGACCTCCCCCGGGGCCAGCGGGGGCAAGAACGCCTGGCCGAGCGCGCGCCCTGCCGCGGCGTCGCCGGGCTCGGTCTCGAGCTTGCGCGCGAGCTCCGCCAGCGCGGTCGCGGCGCCCACGTCGCTGCCGGTGATCTCGCCGCCCTGCACGTCGAGCCGCCACACCCGATCGCCGCCCGGCACCACGATGACGAGCCGGCGGCCGCGCCACGCCTCGAGCGCGTGCGCCACGGCATCCTGCGGCACCGGCGGGGTCACGTGCGCCGCCCGCGCCAGCGCCCCTGGGTCCGAGGCGCTGCGCTCGGAGGCCGCCTCGCGGGAGCCGAGCAGCGCCTGGCCGTCGAGCACCGCGACGACGTCGAGCACGTCGCGCCACCGCCGCTGGGCCGCGAACAGGCCGATCAGGTGGAGGTGCGGCTCGCGATGATTGGCGATCATCGTCGCGCCGAACGCGCCGGCCGCCGACGCGACCTTGGCGACCGCGGCGATCGCGCGGCGATCCGCGGCGATCGCGGCCCCGACATCGCCCATGCGCGCGGCGACCTGCGCGCGCTGCAGCGGGATCCACCACGTCCAGTCGCCCAGCGGATGCTCGGCCTCCGCCCGGTCCAGGTCGTCGCGCGCCTCGGGCAGCCGGCCCATGTCGGCGTACACCATGCCGCGCTCCAGGTGATACGACATCGCGTCCACCCCGGCGCGCTTCGCCTCGTCGACCTCGTCGAGCGCGCGCTGAAACTCGCCGGCCTTGCGCTCGACCAGCGCGAGGTTGAGGTGGAGGGCCTGCCGGTCCCTGACCCGCGGCTGCCGGGCCCGGCGCTCGATGTCGATGGCGAGCGCCAGCGGCGCGCGGGCCAGCGCCGGGTGGTGCTGCTCGATGTGCAGGATGCCCCGCTCGAGCAGCGCGATGATGCGCTCGTCGTCGTCGTCGGCCTCCGCGAGCACCTGCTCCAGCATGGCCTCCGACTCGCGCCCGAGGCCCATCTCGCGCAGCGTGACGGCGCGCGCCAGGTCGATGTACGCGAGCATGCGCGCGTCGTGCAACGGCTCGACCAGCGCGTGCGCCGCCATCGCCGTCTCCAGCGCCTTGACGTGCTCGCCGAGCTGCCGCCAGGCGCCGGCCAGCAGCTGATCGGCGCGGGCCTCTTCCCGCACATTTCCGATGCTGCCGTTCAGCTGCGCAGAGGTCTCCAGCTCGCGCGCAGCGGCCGCGTAGTCATCGAGCTCGACCGCTGCGTATCCGAGGTAGAAGTGCGCGACGGCGGCCATCGCCGCGCTGGGCGTGCCGTCGAGCCCACGTCGCGCGTACCGCAGCACGTCCTGGGGCCGCTGGAGCTGGTAGGCGGCCATCGCCGCGTCGATCGCGCGCCGCGGATCGAGCGTCGCGTCCGCCGCGCCGCCGCACGACGTGAGCGCGGCGGTCCAATCCTGCGCCTCGCGATCGGCGATGCAACGCTGGGACAGATCGGGCCGACACGCGGCAGAGGTCAGCATCATCGCGACAAGCCGTGCCGTATCGAACGTCGTGCCCACCCGCGGCCTATTATAGGGAAGCCGTCCACAAGCGCGGCACAGGGAGCAGGGGTCATGGCTGAATTGCTACTACGGGTCGCGTTCGTGAATCAGTCGCGGGATACCTCGGTGACCGTTCACGTCGTAACGGAGGATACGGTCGAGTCATGTGAGCTGCTGACCACCACCCCCGCGACGCTGCCGGAGCAAGCCTCGGGTATCGTGCAGGGGCCCGGTGGGTTCGATCTCGAGGTCCCGGCCGGCAAGATCCTGGGCTTTGTCACCAAGCACCAGGTCGCCATCACGAATCCCAATTCGGCGATCGTGGCCACGGTGTACGCCAGCGGCAAGGACCCGTGGCCGCAGCCGCCCCCGCCGCCGCCCCCGCTGCTCGCCGGGGTCAGCGACTACAATACGCGCTACGCGAACTTTCTCCTGGGCGGCGGCGCACCGAGCGCCGCACCCACGCCGGTGGTCATGGTGATCTGCGCCGCGTAACGGATTTCTGGGCGACCTGGTCCGGCCAGCGCTCACGTCGCGCCGAGCGTAGACGGTCGTCGCGACAGTTCGCTACGCTCGCGCGGTGGATGAGCCAGATGTCACGCTGGAGCGCAACGCTGCCCCCCCGCAGCCAGCCGCCGCACCGGTCGACGCCCTGGAGATCCTGGCGCGCGGCGACCGCAAGGCGGCGATCGCCGCGTTGATCGACGCGCACGGCGCCGCGGTGTTTGGATTCTGCGTCCGCGCGCTGGGCGATCGCGCGCTCGCCGAGGACGTCGCGCAGCAGGTCTTCCTCGAGGCGCATCGCGATATCGGCCGGTTCGAGCGCCGGTCGTCGCTCGCGACGTGGCTCAAGGGCATCGCGAGCCACCGCTGCAAGGACGCCGTCAAGTCGCGCAAGCGCCGCGAGCACCGGCTCCGGCGGGACGACATCGCGGCGCTCCACGCCGTCGATCCCGCCGCGGTGCCGGCGGAGCGCGTCGCGCAGGCCCAGCTGTTCGCGGCGCTCGAGGACTGCCTGCAGGAGCTGTCGGGCGATGTTCGAATGTCGGTCGTCCTGCGCTTTCAATCGGGTATGACGTACGAGGAGATGTCGGAGGTGCTCGAAGCCAAGGCCGATGCGCTGCATGCGCGGGTTTCGCGCGCGCTGCCGGTGCTCAAGCGCTGCCTCGAGGCCAAGGGCTGGGCGCCATGACCGAGCCCGCGGATCACGCGTGGCTGGCCGAGCGCGAGCGCGGCGACGATATCTCGCACGTCCCGGAGGCGCGCCGCGCGCCGTATCGCAAGCTCGAGCAGCTGATCGCCGCGCTGCCTGACCCGGCGGCACCGGCCGACTGGAAGCGGCGAGTGCTCGAGGCGATCGATCGGCCGGCAGATCCAGCGCCAGCGGTCGCCGCGCCCGCGCTCCGCACCCACCGGTGGGCCGGGGTCTCGGCGGTCGCCACGCTCGCGGCCGCGGCGGTGATCCTGTGGTTCGTGCTCCGCCCCCCTGCGCCGCGAGACCTGCCGGCCCAGGTGGCCGCGTCGCTTGCGCCCGAGGGACCGACCGTCACGACCGAGATCCGCGCTGGTGGCGTGCGGCGCGGATCGGGCGCGGCCCACCTGGGCGACACGCTGGTCGTGACCGCCACGGCCGATGCGCCGATCGAGCTGCGGCTGTACGGCGATGACGACGAGCCGATCGCGCGCTGCAACGACGGCGACGGGTGTGCCGTGACCTACGCCGGCAGCCGCCGACGCTACGTGCTCGAGCAGGTGCTGCGGTCCCACGGTACGGTGCGCGTCATGCTGTTCACCGGCGCCGCGTTCCCCGCGACGTTCGATCGCCTCGATGCCGATGTCGCCACGGCCCACGCGTATGGCGGCGACGCGCGGCAGATCGCCGTGACGCAGGTCGAGTAGCTGATCGCCACCCGGCAAGCGTTCACCGGCCGCGAGTTCCACGTCGACGCCCGGCCGCCCGAGCGGCTCGCCGATCGCGTGCTCGACACCTCGGCCCGCGGCTTGCGGAAGGGGTGGCTCGCACAAATCTCCCACCCCTAGTGCCGATCCCCGAACCGGACCCCTATTCCTAGTGTGAATGGTTGCGTTCCAGCCCCCGTGGCGTTACAAGGGACGTCGCCAGGAGCCGATCACCGACCGCACGACCACGTACATCCATGCTGGTGCCAGCGCAGCGAGCCCACGTCTCGCCGCCGGACCTATGAGGCAACGCCGGTGCGAGGCCGGGACGGCCCCGTAGCAGCGAGCGAGAACGACGTTCCACATCGGGCCCTGACCTTCCGGGTTGGCAAGTGTGGATCGCAGGCGCCGAGCGATCGGCGGGCTCGCAAGTCCTGCGACCTACCAGCACGGACGCATCCGACACGTCGAGCGAGCCCCGGCCGCGAGCGATCGCAGCGGGCGGTCTCGTCGTGGCTTCACGTTCCCTGGAAGGAGGACCGATGCAGACCGAGATCGAGACCGAGACCCAAGCCCACGCCCCGAACATCGCGCCGCCCGCCGCCGCGCCGCATCGCAACCGCGATCGCGCCGAGACCGCGCCGCAGACCACGATGCGGGTCACCAAGCGCGACGGCTCGAAGGAGGCCGTCGATCTCAACAAGATCGTGCGCGCGGTCAGCCGGTGCTGCGTCGGGCTCGACGAGGTCGACGCGCTGCGCGTCGCCACCAAGACGATCAGCGGGCTCTATGACGGCGCGACCACGAGCGAGCTCGATCGGCTGTCGATCCAGACCGCCGCGGCGCTGATCACCGAGGAGCCGCACTACGGCAAGCTCGCGGCCCGGCTGCTGTCGACCTACATCGACAAGGAGGTCCGCAACCAGGAGATCCACGCGTTCAGCCAGTCGATCCTGACCGGCCACCGCCTGGGCCTCATCAACGCGCGGCTCGCCGACATGGTGGCGAGGCACGCGCGCAAGCTCAACGACTCGGTGGTCCCCGAGCGCGACCGCGAGTTCGAGTATTTCGGCCTGCGCACGGTCTACGATCGCTACCTGCTGCGCCACCCCGAGACCCGCCTGGTGATCGAGACCCCGCAGCAGTTCTTCCTGCGGATCGCCTGCGCGCTCAGCGAGACCCCCCACGAGGCGCTCGAGCTCTACCGGCTGTTCTCCACGCTCGAGTACCTGCCGAGCTCGCCGACCTTGTTCAACAGCGGCACCTCGCACGAGCAGCTGTCGAGCTGCTTCTTGCTCGATTCGCCCGCCGATCACCTCGAGTCGATCTACCAGCGCTACACCGACGTCGCGCTGCTCTCGAAGTTCTCGGGCGGCATCGGCCTGGCCTACCACCGCGTGCGGTCGCGCGGCTCGCTGATCGAGAGCACCAACGGCCACTCCAACGGCATCGTGCCGTGGCTCAAGACGCTCGACGCGTCGGTCTCGGCGGTCAACCAGGGCGGCAAGCGCAAGGGCGCGGCGTGCGTCTACCTCGAGCCGTGGCACGCCGACATCGAGGCGTTCCTCGAGCTGCGCGACAACACCGGCGACGAGTCGAGCCGCACGCACAACCTGAACCTCGCCAACTGGATCCCGGATCTGTTCATGCGGCGCGTCGAGGCCAACGCCGAGTGGAGCCTGTTCGATCCCAAGCGGGTCCCCGAGCTGCCCGACCTGTGGGGCGAGGCGTTCGAGCGCGCCTACGAGGCCGCCGAGGCCGCCGGGCTCGCCAGCAAGACGATGAAGGCCCGCGACCTCTACGCCCGCATGATGCGGGTGCTGGCGCAGACCGGCAACGGCTGGATGACCTTCAAGGACGCGTCGAACCGCGCGTGCAACCAGACCGCCCTGCCCGGCCGCACCGTCCACCTGTCGAACCTGTGCACCGAGATCATCGAGGTCACGTCGCAGGACGAGGCGGCGGTGTGCAACCTCGGCTCGATCAACCTCGGCCGCCACGTCGCCGCCGGCGCGTTCGACTTCGCCAAGCTCGCCCACACGGTGCGCACCGCGGTGCGCCAGCTCGATCGCGTGATCGATCTGAACTATTATCCGATCGCGGCGACCAAGCGGTCCAACCTGCGCTGGCGGCCGGTCGGCCTGGGCGTGATGGGCCTGCAGGACGTGTTCTTCCAGCTCGGCTGGGCGTTCGACGCGCCCGAGGCCCGCCAGCTGTCGCGGCAGATCGCCGAGGAGATCTACTTCCACGCGCTGTCGGCCTCGGCGGCGCTCGCGACCGAGCGCGGCGCGCACCCCGCGTTCGCCGAGACCCGCGCCGCCCGCGGCGAGCTGCAGTTCACCGCGTGGGGCGTCACGCCGAGCGATCTGGCGCGGTGGGACGCGCTGCGCGCCCGGATCCGCGACGTCGGCCTGCGCAACTCCCTGCTCATCGCGATCGCGCCGACCGCGACCATCGCGTCGATCGCCGGATGCTACGAGTGCATCGAGCCGCAGGTCTCGAACCTGTTCAAGCGCGAGACCCTGTCGGGCGACTTCATCCAGGTCAACAAGTACCTGGTCGAGGTGCTGCGGCGCCTCGGGCTGTGGAGCGAGCAGACCCGCACCAAGCTGAAGCTCGCCGAGGGCAGCGTCGCCGGCATCCCCGAGCTGCCGGAGAACGTTCGCCACGTGTTCCGCACCGCGTGGGAGATCCCGATGCGGTCGCTGATCGACATGGCGGCCGACCGCGGCGCGTTCCTCGATCAGAGCCAGTCGCTGAACCTGTTCATCGAGAGTCCGAATATCGGACAGCTCTCGAGCATGTACATGTACGCCTGGAAGCGCGGCCTCAAGACCACCTACTACCTGCGGTCGCGCCCGGCGACCAAGATCGCCAAGGCCACCATCGAGGTCGCGGCGCCCAGCGCCCAGGCCACCGACGAAGCGGCGGTCGCGTGTTCGCTCGAAAACCCCGAGAGCTGCGAGGCCTGCCAGTGACCGATCCGACGATCCCCCGCCCGATGTTCGCCGACGGCAGCGCGCCGACCCGCACCCCGGCCGCCGCGGCCGCCGCGACGCGCCCCGCCCGGCTGCTCGATCCGGGCATGTGCCTGACCTTGCGGCCGATGGCGTACCCGGCGTTCTTCGAGATGTACCGCGGCGCGATCAAGAACACGTGGACCGTCGAGGAGGTCGACTTCTCGACCGACGTCGCCGATCTCGCCAGGATGACGCCCGCCGAGCGCCACCTGATCCACCGCCTGGTCGCGTTCTTCGCCACCGGCGATTCGATCGTCGCCAACAACCTCGTGCTCAATCTCTACAAGCACATCAACGCGCCCGAGGCGCGGATGTACCTGTCGCGCCAGCTCTACGAGGAGGCGCTGCACGTCCAGTTCTACCTGACCTTGCTCGATACCTACGTCCCCGACCACGCCGCGCGCCAGCAGGCGTTCGCCGCGATCGAGACCATCCCCTCGATCCAGCAGAAGGCGCGGTTCTGCATGCGCTGGATCGATTCGATCCAGTCGCTCGATCAGCTGACCACGCGCGCCCACCGCCGGCAGTTCCTGCTGAACCTGATCTGCTTCGCGGCGTGCATCGAGGGCCTGTTCTTCTTCGGCGCGTTCGCCTACGTCTACTTCCTGCGGTCCAAGGGCCTGCTCCACGGCCTGGCCGGCGGCACCAACTGGGTGTTCCGCGACGAGAGCGCCCACATGGCGTTCGCGTTCGAGGTCGTCGCCACGGTGCGCCGCGAGGAACCGGAGCTGTTCGACGCGAGCCTTTCGCGCGACATCCAGGAGATGCTCGACGAGGCGATCGCCTGCGAGACCCAGTTCGCCGAGGATCTGCTGGCCGGTGGCATCGCCGGGCTCTCGGTCCGCGAGGTGCGGACCTACCTCGAGTACTGCGCCGATCAGCGGCTCGCCACGCTGGGGCTGCCCCGCCACTACGGCGCGAAGAACCCGTTCGGCTTCCTCGCGCTGCAGGACGTCCAGGAGGTGACCAACTTCTTCGAGCGCCGGGTCTCGGCCTACCAGGTCGGCGTCGAGGGCGAAGTCGCGTTCGACGCCGCGTTCTGAGCGACCGTCGTGATCGACCGCGGCGCGAGCCAGCGCCGCTGGGTCCACCGCCCCAGCTCGATGGCGAGCACGACGATCAGCGTCCAGCCGACGGTCGGAAGCAGCCACCCGAGCGCGGCGATCGCGACCAGCAGCGCGCGCGGCACGCGCTGCGCCCGCGGCGGGATCCCCAGGCCGCCGCGCGGCCGGCGCTTCCACCACATCCACGGGCCGGTCACCGCGAGCGCCGCGAGGACCAGCGACGCGAGGCACGCCAGGACGCGGCCCGGCAGCCCGAGCAGCGCACCGACGTGGATCGAGTAGCCGGCGCGGTCGAGCTTGCCGAGCGCCGATAGGTCTCGCCAGTACAGCTCGCCCAGCCGCGCCCCGCTGTACGCGTCGACGTACACCATCGCGCCCAGCGACGGCTTGCCGAACCGCTCGTCGAACCCGAACAGCGCGAACGCGCCCTCGGGCGTGGTCGGCAGCAGCATCGACACGGTGTGCGCGCCATCGAGCAGGCCGGACGCGGCGAGCGCCTGCTGCGCGCTGATCCGCGGCGCTCCCGGCACGACCTTCGAGCTCGGCGGATGCTCGTACAGCTGCTCGACCGCGTTGTCGTGCAGCCGCCGCCAGCGGCCCTCGCCGGCCCACGCGGTCATGAACAGCCCCGTGGTGGCGATCGCCAGCAGACATGGAAGCGCGTACGCGCCCAGCACCGCGTGCAGGTCGGCAAGCCGCTGGCGCGCCGACCTCCGCACCCCGCGGCGCGGCCACCACGCGCCGCCGCTGCGCCCACGCGGCCACCACAGGTACGCGCCCGACAGCATCAGCATCACCGCCCACGACGTGGCCCACTCGATCGCGATCCGGCCGGGTTTGCCGAGGAGCATCTCCCAGTGCAGGCCCCGCACCGCGGCGAACACCCCGTTGGCCTTCCACCGGCCGAGCACGCGGACGCGGTAGGGGTCGATCGCGAACTCGCGGTCATCGGCGCACACCACCCGCCAGCTGTGGTCCGGCGAGCCGGGGAAGAAGTACGCGCGCGCCACGCAGCCCGCCGGCAACGCACGCTCGATCTCGCCGAGCGCCTGCGGCCGCCCGTGGGGCTCGACCACGGCGAGCGAGGATTGCAGCGCGCGCTCGATCTCGGGCTGGAACGCGTACAGCGCGCCGGTCAGCGCCACGATGGCGAGCAGCGGAGACGCGATCGCGCCGGCGAGAAAGTGCCAGCGCCAGAAGATGCCGTAGGTCCGACGCGCCATGGCCTTCTATACAAGGCCCGCCTCATTTTGAAAATGATTATCAAATTGTCCCGGCCACGCCGGCCTGGCGATCGCACCGCGGTTGGCGTACGAAGAGGCTTCACAGCGCGCGGAAGGTCGCCCCCCATGAAGCCACGCTCCGTCATCCTCCTGACCCCGCTCGTCGTCGCGAGCCTCGCCGCGTGTGGCAGCGACAACCTGGCGGCCCTGACCGATGCCACCGAGCTGCGCTGTCCAGTGCCCGGTGACCTGCCGTTCCGGCTCGCGTCGCACGGCTTCCAGTCGCAGAACACCGCCCTCGTCGCCAGCCGACCGCGCGACAAGGCCGAGGCCTCCGATACGCTCGGCGTACCGGGCGGAGCGAGCGCCAACACGTACCTCGCCGACGACGCGGCGCCGGTCACCGCGCTGTCGTTCGTCGGCGTCAAGGCGCGCAGCGAGGCCGCCAATGGCCTGACCGCGAGGCCGCTCGCGGGCGAGCACGTCAGCCTGTGGCGCCACGACGACGCCACGGCCGCGTGGTCGATGCTCGGCCGCGCCGAGACCGCCAGCGACGGCAGCTACGCCATCCCGGCGAGCGCGATGCCCGCCAACGGCCCACCCGTCTACGCGATCCTCGAGGCCGATGGCAGCTGCGCCGAGCACCACGTCGCGCTGTTGCCGCCGGGTTCGAAGGTCGTCATCACCGATATCGACGGCACGTTGACCACGTCCGACAGCGAGCTGCTCATGGAGCTGGCGGACGCGACCTACGTCCCCCAGCAGATGGCCGCCGCCGACGCGATGGCGCAGGCATGGGCGGCCAAGGGGTATCCGATCATCTACCTGACCGCGCGCCCGCACATCCTGCAGGTCGAGACCCGCACCTGGCTGCGGGATCGCGGGTTTCCGGCGGGACCGGTGATCACGGCGGCCACCCTGGGAGTCGAGCCGGCCGGCTACAAGACCGTGTGGGGGCAGCGCATGGTCGCCGACTTCGGCTGGGTCCCCGTCGCGGCCTACGGCAACGCCGATACGGATATCACCGCCTACGCCGCCGCCGGGATCCCCAAGGACGCGACCTTCATCATCGGCAGCCTGGCCGGCACGAGCGGCACCGTCGCGATCGACCACAACGACTTCACCGCCCACATCGCCAGCTTCATCGCCGCCCAGCCCGACAATCGCTAGCCGCCCGCGCTACGGACTGTACGAGAAGTTCACCAGCGAGTCATCGGCCAGCACGCCATTCTCCACCCGCACGCTGCGCCGCACGTAGACCGGCGTGCCGAGCTCGGGCACGGCGCGGCCATCGAGCACCAGCGCGTTCGCCGTGCGGTGCATGCAGTCGAGCAGCTCCGGGTAGGCGGCGAGCGTCTCGTCGTCCTGCACGCCGGTGCTCTCGAC
>Ga0302323_100001874_pt1 | contig 17112 bp, 11 predicted proteins | sample Fen_T0_3_FD_201950 | JGI IMG/M metagenome (GOLD analysis project Ga0302323, IMG submission 201950) | Peat permafrost microbial communities from Stordalen Mire near Abisko, Sweden - Fen_T0_3 | ecosystem: Environmental > Terrestrial > Soil > Wetlands > Permafrost | place: Sweden: Abisko... | reverse complement strand
ACGAGACCGAACGGGCCGTCGCCGCAATGGACGAAGGCGCAAACATGGTCAGGGAAGGGTCCCAACTCGCAGAAAAGTCCGCGTCCGCTCTCGTCGAGATCAAGACCGCGGCCGCGGAACGTGATCGTGCCGTGCAGGACGTGTTCAGGGCTCTCGCGGAGATCGGCAATGCGACGAGTCAGGTCGTGTCGGCATCGGACGCCATCGCAACCATCGCTACTCAGACCAACATGGCCGCCGCCAACATGACGACTGCCGCATCGACCGTCTCGGCGTCGATCGAATCCATAGCGGCCGTGAGCGAAGAGAACTCGGCCGCGGCAGAGGAAGTCAGCGCGGCAACCGAAGAGATGTCGGCCCAGGCGGAAGAGGTCGTTGCGTCGGCCAACACTCTCGCCGAAATGGCCGCTCAGCTCGACGCCCTCGTAGCCCGCTTCCGACTCGCCTCGGCGCCCGGAGCGAGTCCGGCATCGAGCCTTACCGGCATCGAGCGCCTGACCATCGAGCGGCGGTCAAAGGCAGCCTAGTATCCGGGCCGAAGCGAAGCCGCTCGAGCGGCACGAGAAGCGCTAGCCCGCTTGTGCCTCGGTCTGGTGCCAGCCCCGCCGCAGCATCGGCATTCGGACTTCTGCGCCGGGCCACGGGCTCGGATGGGCCGGCGTCACAGTGAGCCGGTGCTCACAGTCCGAACTGCGAAGGACGGGTGAACCCAATGATGAAATGGATGATCCTCGCCCTGGTCGTCGCCCTGGCGGCTGGTGCATGCTCCGGACTGGCCAACCCCACTCCCTCTCCGACCGCCGTGTCGGCGTCTCAGGCCGCTTTGACCCGGGCACCGAGCCAGGCCACCATACCCACCGCGGCGCCGACATCGGCGACTGTCGTCCCTTCGACCATGCCGACGGCAGCCTCGACCGGCGAGTCACGGGAGTTCGGCGACGGCACGTTCGTCGTCGGCAAGGACATCCGGCCGGGGACCTACCGGGCGCGAGTCCCATCGCCGGGTTGCTACTGGGCGAGGCTCTCAGGGTTCGGCGGGTACGCGGGCGACGTCATCGCCAACGAAGCTACCGGTGCGCCAACGGTCGTCACCGTATCGGCGTCGGACAAGGGCTTCTATTCGGACATGTGCGGAACCTGGACTGCCGACCTGTCCGCCGTCCTTCCACCTGGGAGCCCGGTCCCTTCCGGGACGTACATCGTCGGGACCGATGTGACTCCGGGAACGTACCGCTCCGCAGCGGGCGCAGTCTGCCGCTGGGCGAGGTTGAGCGGCTTCGGCGGTGCCAATGAAGAGGTCATCGCCGACGGCGGCCCGAGCACGGGAGCCATCGTGACCATCGCCGGGTCCGACAAGGGGTTCAGGTCGAGCGGCTGCGAAGCCTGGACGAAACAGTGACCTAGGCCCCCAGGAAGCCCTCAACGCCGCCGATCAGGCTGGTGATGGCGGCAGCTGCCATTTGGGCACGGCCGACCAGGTCGGGAACTCGACTCGGCGTGAAGCGGCCACCCGGACCCCTGACCTGGAGCGCGGCCACAACCGCGGCACTGTGATCGAAGACGGGTACGGCGATCGCACTGGCCGGCGGTTGTCCCTGCCCCAGGGCCATCGAGAAGCCGTGCCTGCGGACGCGAGCCAGTTCCTCCATGAGCGCATCGAGGCGAGCCTTCTCGCGGGAGTCGTGCGGCGACGGCCTGGCCCTGACCAGACGCATGATCTCGTGTTCGGGCCGACCCGCCAGGAGGACCTTCCCGGGCGCGGTCGCATGGAGAGGCGAGTTGTGCCAGTTGCGCTCGCCGCCGGTCCCGGAGGCATCGGAGAAGGCAAGCGTGATGATCCCGTCGCCCTCCAGAATCTCCAGGGTGGTCGTCTCGCGGACGGCCCGGGCGAGAGACTCGAGTTCGGGGATTGCCGCGGAACGCAGGTCGATCGCCACTGCCGCGTGACCGCCCAGCCGGACGATCGCAGATCCCAGCCGGTACTTGCCCAGATGCCGCTGCACCAGACTGCGCGCCTCGAGTCCGGCGAGCAATTTCGACACCACCGACGGCGGCAGGCCGAGCGCTCGGGCAAGTTCGGCCGCACCAACCCCGCCCTGCATCTCCGTGAGGGCGATCAGGAGCGACGCCTCTCGATCGATCGAACCTGTCTCGGTACCGGCCAGCATCGGCCACTCCAAGCCGAAGTCGGGGCGATAACTCGCCCCTTCTACACCCGGGCAGTCTGGCCGTGGCTGATTCGGACGTCATTACGGCCCGTCATGACACCGCGGGACTCACGCAACACACTACCGGGCGCGGACCGGGTCTGGGTGTCCGCCTGAATCGTTTCCCAGAGGATTGCGACGGTCGCGAGTCCATGGAAGAACAGGGAACGCGTGCGTGGCGGCAGGGCGGCCACAGCCGAAACTCGCCTGACTCGATCGGGGGGCCGACCGCTTCAACACGCGGCAGGCCGCCCACGAGCGGCTGATGAGAGCCGAAATCGGCCCGGCACCGAGTGACCGGCCCGGCTCGCCCTTCGAAGGCATGTTCGACGGCGCCTGGCTCGTAGCCGCCGACGGCCGAACTGTCTACATCAACCAGGCGATGGCCCGACTGCTCGGATCGACGCAGGAGCTGATGCGTGATCGCCGAATCACCGACTTCCTCGACGATGCCGCAAAGACCGACCTGGGCGGGCTTCTCGATCGTCTCAGGGCACCTGCTGCCGAGCGGTTGCGACTGCATCGCGATGACGGGACCGATCTCATCAGCCTGATCACCGGGAGTCCGATCACAAGTCCCGACGGAGTTCATCTGGGGACGATGCTGAGCGTCGTCGATCCTGCAGCTACGAACGGCCTCGATGCGCAGGTCGTGCAGAACCAGCGCCTGGAGGCGATCGGCCAGTTCGCGGCCGGGATCGCGCACGACTTCAACAACCTCCTGACCTCCATCATGGGCTTCACCGAGCTGGCTCGCAGAGGTCTTCCACCGGCCCACCCGGTTCGCGCCGATCTCGATCAGGCCTTTGCCAGCGCCGAGAGGGCGGCGGCCATCACCCGCAAGCTGCTGGCTTTCACCCGTCGGCAGGTGCTGATACCCATCGACGTGGACCCGGCCCAGGTCATTGCCGATCTTGTGCCCATCCTTGAACCGCTCATGGGAGACCACAGGATCCTGCTCGATTTCCAGCCCGGCCACGGCTGGATCAGGATCGACCCGACGCAACTCGAACAGATCGTGGTCAACCTGGCCGTGAATGCCCGCGATGCGATGCCGGGCGGCGGCACCGTGACGATCCGAGTCGGCAACCTCCCGCGGCCCGACTTCGTCCGGATCAGCGTCTCCGATACAGGGACCGGGATGGACGACGTTACGAGGGCACGCATCTTCGAGCCTTTCTTCACGACAAAGAGCGCGGGCAGGGGGACTGGTCTGGGGCTGTCCACTGTGTTCGCGATCGTGACCCAATGTGGCGGGCACATCGACGTCGAATCCGTCGTTGGAAGCGGCGCCACATTCCACGTGGATCTGCCGTTCGCGAATGCCGCCTTCGTGCGGCGGCGCCGGCGAGCGAGCGGTGGGCCGGTCGCTCGATCGGGGGTCGTTCTTCTCGTGGAACGCGACGATGCCGTACGCAATTTCGCTCAGCGGAGCCTGGAGGGCGCCGGATACACCGTGCTGGCGGTAAGCGCCGCCGCCGAGGCGCTCGAGGCGAGCGGGCGTTGGGGGGAGGCGATAGACGTACTCGTAACGGATCTGATCATGCCCGGGATGCATGGGCCGGAGCTGGCGTCGCTCCTTCGAGCCGGCCGGCCCGGTATCGGGCTCGTGTTCACCAGCGGCCACGCGGCCGGCCTCGAGGGTGGCCTGGGTCACGGAGCATCGGGTGACTTCCTGCCGAAGCCATTCAGCGCGGACGCGCTTGTCAAGGCCGCTTCCCGGGCCGCGGGGACCGGCCGTCAGGGCGCCATCGGACCGCCGAAGACGCCATTGACAGTGGCAGGAAGGAGCGACCACCGTTGATTCGGCTCAGTCCCCGTCCTGCTCCGGCCTCCCCGTTGGGGAGCCAACTCGAGGGCTCCGTCCCCGAAGGTCGAATGGTCGCTCGAGAGAAGGCCGCAGCCGAGTCGCCGCCCCCCGGCCCCGCACGCGTGCGCACTCGCACGGTTTCGAAGAAGGCTCCGAAGGCTTCGGCGGCGCCCCATGCGGTCTATCCGGCGCCGGCCGGTGGCGGGCAGACCCAGGAACGTCCGGACGAGGACTTCACGGGGCTGTTCGAGTTTGCCGACGAGGGGATCTTCGAAGTTACGCATGACGGCCGTCCGATCCGGGTAAATCCGGCATTGGCACGGATGCTCGGCTACGACTCGCCCAAGGACCTGCTGGCAAACGTGCAGAACGTAGCGGACTTGAATGCGGATCCGACCACGCGGGCCGAAATGCTTGCCGCGCTCCGGTCCGCGGGAGTCGTGCGGGACCTGGAGATCCAGCAGCGCCGCAAGGACGGATCGCTCGTGTGGCTCTCGATCATTGCGCATGCACGGAACGACAGCCGAGGCACTCCGTCGATCGTCGGATTCCTTCGCGATGTCACCGAGAGCCGGCGGGCCGAGGAGGAATTGGTGGCGAACGAGGAGCGCTACCGCTCGGTCGTCGCCGCGATCGCGGAAGGGATAATCCTCCACGACGCCGACGGCGCGGTCCTGGAGTGCAATGCCAGCGCGGAGGAGATACTCGGCCTCAGGCGCGCCGAGATGATGGGGCACAAGGGTTTCGATGCGTCTCTGCATCCAATCCACGAAGACGGAACCGCCTTTCCGGCAGAGACCCACCCGACGGTCGTCACGTTGCGAACGGGCGCACCGTGCTCACGAGTGCTCATGGGTGTCCATAGACCCGATGGAGACCTCAGCTGGATCTCGATCAACACCCAGGCTCTCATCCGGGTTGGCGAACAGGCGCCGTACGCGGTCGTAGCTTCGTTTGCCGACATCACCGATCAGAGGTATGCAGAGGCGGCTCTGCGGGCATCCGCGGCCGCGATGCGCAGCTCACTCGACACGATGATCGACCCCTTCATGATCTGTTCGTCGGTACGTGACGACCAGGGTGCGATCAAGGAATTCCGGATCGACTTCGCAAACCGCGCCGCCGGCGAGTTCATCGGCCAGGCACCGGAGACGCTCGTCGGCGCGCCCATCCCCAACGGGATGATGCTCCTGCGCGACGAGCCCTTCCGGGCACTCGTTCGCGACATCGTGGAGAGCGGTAACGAGTGGTGCGAGGACGCCGTGGACTTCGCGCTGCCGCACCGGGTGGGAGATGCGTACCGAGGGAAGCTCAACATCCAAATCGCCCGGTTCGGGGATGGCTTCTTCGCGGCGTGGCGCGACGTCACGGAGCGCGAGACCGCCCTGACCGCGTTGCGCGCGAGTGAGCAGCGGGCCCGCGAGCTCGTGGACAACTCTGCCGACGGCTTTCTCATCTCCGACGTGGATGGACACTACGTCGAGACGAACGCCTCGATGTGCAAGATGCTCGGTTACTCGCGCGAGGAGCTTCTGGCCATGCACGCCGGCGACCTGACGGCCGATGACGATCCCATCGGCAACGCGGCGATGCACAAGCGACTCGCGGAGCCGGCCAGCGAAGCTGGATTCCTGACCGAACGTCGCTACCGGCGAGCGGATGGCACGAGCCTGCCGGTGGAGATCAGGTTCACGACGCTCCCGGACGGACGCCAGCAGCGAAACGTCCGCGACATAACCGACCGTCTGGCCGCCGAGGCCGTTGTGATCCGCGAAGCGCGGATACAGGTCGCCCTGACGCAGGCCCTGCAGGGCATCGCCGCCGACGCCACCATCGAGGAGACCGCACAGGCTTTGTGCGACGTTCTGACCACGATCCCGGGCGTGGACATGACCGCCCTCCTGGGAATCGTGGGCGAGCACGAGGTGGAAATGATCGCCGGCCGAGTCCCGGCATCATTCCCTACACAGCAAGGGGCGAGTGTGCCGCCCGAACAGGCGCGGCATCTTCAGACGCGCGCGGCCCAGGGAGCGTGGACGGCCGGCCAGGACGACCTCCGGAACTTCGGGCCGTGGGGTGTGGCCGCGACCGAATCAGGCATGAGGGCCGCGGCGTTCGGCCCAGTGGTCTACGGCGGTCATGTCGTGGGCGTGCTCTGCATCGGCACCTCCGACGCGAGATATGCCAGGATTCTGGTGGAGCGAATGCCGGGCCTGTCGGCTTTCACCGCCGCGGCCAGCGGCTTGCTGGGAGAGCGTCTGCGTACCCGGCGCCGCGAGCAGGAGATGAGACGGCGCATCGGCCAGATAATCGCGTCCGGGGCCTTCCACCCCGTGTTCCAACCCATCGTGGATCTGGCCACGCGAGGGGTGGTGGGCTACGAGGCACTGAGCCGCTTCGACTCCGGCCAGAGACCCGATCTGTGCATGGCCGACGCCTGGTCCGTTGGGCTCGGGCGGGAGCTGGAACTCACGACGCTGGAGGCGGCGATCAAGTCGGCCAAGGGTTTGCCATCCGGTCGATGGCTGTCGCTCAACGTCTCGCCCCGGCTGCTCGACGAGGTGGATCGTCTCCGGGCGCTCATCTGGGGGGCAGAGCGCCCCATCGTGATCGAGGTCACGGAGCACGAGATCATTGACGACTACGGCGGCGTACGTGACGCGATCCGCGGGCTCGGCAACAACGTGCGTCTGGCCGTGGATGACGCGGGCGCCGGGACCGCCAACTTCGGCCACATCGTGGAGCTGCGGCCGGACCTCGTGAAGCTCGACATCAGCCTCGTCCGCAGGGTCAATGCGGACCTCGGACGCCAGGCCATGATCGTGGGCATGCGCCACTTCAGCCGCACGGCTGGATGCCGCCTCGTGGCCGAGGGAATCGAGAGCGAAGAGGAGGCCGGGACGCTGCGCGGTTTCGGTGTCGAGTACGGGCAGGGCTACCTGTTCGGGCGCCCGGAACCCGTGGAGTCCTGGGCGACAACCGGGGCGTCCGTCTGACGGTATCCAGGCGCGCATCGGTGCGGCGTAAACCGGCGGTGAAGGCGGAACCAATACACTCGCTTGCGTGAGTTCCCCCGACCGGCTGCTTGCCGACCTCAATCCCTCGCAGCGCGAAGCCGTCACCACCACCTCCGGGCCTCTGGCGATTCTCGCCGGTGCGGGTTCGGGCAAGACGCGCGTCATCAGCCGTCGGGCCGCGTATGCCATCGAGACAGGCGCCGTCCCAGCCGACCAGGTCCTGCTCGTGACCTTCACCGAGAAGGCGGCCGGCGAGATGGTCGGGCGGATGGCCGGCCTTGGGCACCCGGCGGTGATGGCGCGTACGTTCCACGCCGCCGCGCTGGCACAGCTGCGCCACTTCTGGCCCAGCCGCCATGACGGCGTGCCGCTGCCGTCGATCCTGGATTCCAAGGTGCGGCTGCTGATACCGCTGGTTGGGCGTCTGCCCGGCGGCTACCGATTCACGCCGGCCAAGGACGTGGCCGACACGATCGAATGGGCGAAGGTGCGGCGGATCCGGCCGGAACGGTGGCTGAACGAAGGCGGCGACCGGGCGCCGGTGCCGGCCGACATCTTTGCGCGCCTGTACGGCGACTACGAACGAGCGAAGTCGAGGGCGGGGCTGCTGGACTTCGAGGACATGCTCGTCGAAACCGTGGATCTGCTCGAGCGTGATCCGGAGGCTGCCGCACTGGTTCGCTCGCGTAAGCGCTGGTTCAGCGTTGACGAGTACCAGGACACCAACGCACTCTCGGAGCGGCTGCTGGAACTGTGGCTCGGCGAGTCGGTGGACCTGGCCGTCGTGGGGGACCCGGACCAGACGATATACACGTTCACCGGGGCCACTCCCGAGTTCCTGCTGGATTTTGGACGGCGCCACGCCGGCGCAAAGATCGTGACGCTGGCCGAGAACTACCGCTCCAGCCCGGAGATCATCGAACTCGCGAACCGGCTCACGGCCGGCGGCCCGCGGGGGGCGCTCGTGGCCACCCAGCCGGCGGGCCCCGCGCCGGCAATCGGGCGCTACGCGGACGGCGATGCCGAGATCGCCGGAATCCTGGCCTGGCTCCGCGCCGTGACGGCTGCCGGAGTGGCGTCGCGCGAGACGGCCGTCCTGGTGCGGATGAATGCCCAGATTCCTCCGATCGAGGAGGCGCTCACGCACGCCGGCATGGCGTTCAGCGTTCGGGGGCGGCGCTTCTTCGGGCGGCGCGAGGTGCGGGAGGCGATGTCGGTGTTGCGTCGGGTGCGGCCGCCGGAGATCGGTGGGGCGCTCGTTGCAGCGATCGAGGTGTTGTTCGTGGAGCGGCTCGGTCTGGGCGACGTCGCGGCGGGCGCGGCTACTCCAGAAGCTGCCGGCTCGGTCACAGGGCAGGAGGGCCGCGAGCGTACGGCTTCGCTCGAGTTGCTGCTCGGGATCGTCGAGGATCTGGCGGCGGCCGATCCGGAGCTGGGTATCGACTCGGTGCTCGCCGAGCTCGACCGAAGAGACAAGGCGGAATCGGCCGCATCGGGCGGTGCGCCGGGTGAGGGTGAGGGCGTCAACCTGCTGACCTACCACCGTGCCAAAGGCCTGGAGTGGGACGCCGTCTACCTGCCTGCTCTTGACGAGGGGACCCTGCCCATCCGCCAGGCGAAACTGGCCGAGGAAACAGCCGAGGAGCGGAGGCTTCTCTACGTGGGAATCACCCGCGCCCGACGGTTTCTCGCCATCTCCAGTTCGTCACGGCACCCGTCGCGCTTTCTCGATGAACTCGGCGCGGATCGTGGTGGACGGAGCGGCGGGCCGGGTGGCGGGCCGGGTCGGGCCTCCCGACGAGGCCACGTGAAGGTGCTTCCCGGCGCGCCGATGCCTGCCGCGCCCGCGAACCCGGACGAGCCGCTGCTGGCAGCCTTGCGCGTCTGGCGGCGCGAACGTGCCAGATCGGACGCGGTGCCGGCTTATGTGGTCGCCCACGACTCCACACTGATCGAGATCGCCGACGTCCGGCCACGTACCTTGCCGGCGCTCCGCCGCGTTCGGGGCATGGGCCCCATGAAGCTCGAGCAGTACGGCCCGGAGATCCTGGCGGTGATCGAGGCGAACGCGTAGCCGGCCGCTGACCACGGGCGCTGGGCGCTGGCGCGGGGCGAGCGGGGCGAGCGGCGGGGCACGCGGCGGGGCGCGGGGCACGGGGCGGGGCACGGGCGAACGGGGCGCACGCGGCGGGGCGCGGGGCACGCGGCGGGGCACGGGGCGCACGCGGCGGAGCGCGGCGGGGCACGGGGCACGCGGCGGGGCACGGGCGAACGGGGCGCACGCGGCGGGGCGCGGGGCACGCGGCGGGGCACGGGCGCTGGACGCGGGGAGCAGCGGGGCGAGCGTGTCCGGATGAGTCTTTCCTGGATTCACGTGGTATGTGCACGCCGGAAGGTCGGAGCCTTCGTGAGGCCCGTGGAACCGCAATCTGTCATACGAATCGGCTCAGGACGAAGCCCCAGCAGCATTTTGGAGCCGCGGGCAGGCCTGCGCCGGGCTATGTCGTTCTGCCGCGCCAATGGTGTGTGAAATGTGGAACTTCCCGCCGAGCCGCGCTCGAGCCGCGCTCGAGCTGCGATCTGCCGCTGGAGCCGCGCTGATGCCGCCGGCCAACTCGCGTCGCGGCCCGGGACTCGCGTCGTCGCCCGACTCGCGAGTACCGCGCCTCGGACCGCCGCGTGCACCACGGCGGCGCTCGGTCGCCGCGCTTTCAGACTGGCTTGAGCTTCCCGGGCCAGGATTCACGCATACAAATCCCATCGGTTCGGTGAAATGATCCGCAAGAACGCCTCCCGCCTACTCGTCGTCGTGGCCGGCCTCGCCGTGCTGGTCGCTGTGGCGGCGGTTGCCTATTACGCCGGCAACACCGCCGCCGGCACCCCCGACCGCGGCTTCGTCTCGCCGAGATTCCATGGCATGGGCGGGATGAGCTTCTCCCAAGCAGGTGGTCTCGGCGGCTTCTGGTTGATAGGGGCGCTGCTTCTCGGGTTCCTGCTGGTACTCGTCATCATGGCTCTGGCCGGTTCCGGAGGTCCCTCGACGCGACCCGCCGCGAACGCCGCCGCCGCGAACGCCGCCGCCGCGAACGCCGCCGCCGCGAACGCCGCCGCCGCGAACGCCGCCGCCGCGAACGCCGCCGCCGCGAACGCCGCCGCCGCCGCCGCCGGAAACCCCACCGCGCCCACGAACCCGGCCACGGGAGTGGACCGGTTGCGCGAGCTGGCGGAGCTACACGACCGCGGTGCCCTCACCGATGAGGAATTCACGGCGGCCAAGCGGCAGCTGCTGGGCCTGTAGGGCGCCTCTCGGTCCGACCCGCGACTCAGCGGCAACCAACCCGCCGGCTCGATATTCCTTTCGTTCGTGCTACCTTTTGAGGTAGCCGGTTCCCCCTGACTCGCTCGTCAATTCGGCGCGTCTGCCATCAGCGATCCGGCACCGGAGAGGTACAAATGTCCGCTGTTCCGAACGCCCGTCGTCGAGGTCTTCTGGCTCTTCTTGCCGCACTGGCGCTTGCCGTCGGCGCGTGCTCCGGCAGCTCGGCAACGACCGGCCCAGGGGGCGCTACCAAGGCGCCGGGTGCCACCGACGCGCCGGCTGCCTCCGTCGACAACGGCGCTGCCGCCGGCGACGGTCTCGCGGGCGCGGCCGCAAAACTGGGCGGCATCAGCAGCTACAAGTTCAAGATGACGATGCAGGGCGGCAGCTACGGATCGCTGCTGTCCGTGTTCGGCGGCTCCGGAGCCACCGGCGACGCGGCGTTCGTCCTCAGCGGAACCGTGGTGACCGCGCCTGAGAAGGCGTCGGACGTCTCGTTCGGCGGGATGCGCATCGTCTCGATCGGTGGTTTCGACTACATGGACATCAGCGGTACCGGCACGTTCTACAAGTCCGCATCCAAGGGCAACAGCATGGCCGACAGCTTCTCGCCGGCGACCATGTTCGGTTCGTCGGTGGGCTCATCGACGGCCGGCTACACGAAGGTGGCCTCGGAGTCGAAGAACGGCGTCAACGCCGATCACTACTCGGCCGACAAGGCGGCGCTCGGCCAATACAGCAAGACCCTCGACGCGACCGCGACCAAGTGGACGGCCGACGTCTGGGTTGCCACCCAGGGCGGCTACCCGGTGAGCACGGCCATCATCGGCAGTGACGACTCCGGCAAGGTGGTCTTCCAGCTCGTGTTCGACATCACGAACATCAACGACTCCTCCAACAACGTGACCGCCCCCACCACCCTCGGCTAAATGCTCACGGCCGCCATGATTGCGGCAGAGAACCTTCAGGGCCCCGGCCACCTCGGTCGGGGCCTTTCTCTATCAGCCGGCCACGTTGTTGCGGGCGGCCTGCGTGGCTTCGAGAACCACGCCGACGCTAATGGCACCGAACGCGTCGCTGTTCAGGATGGTCTGATGGCCTCCGCCCGGCACGAGCGTCAACTCCACGTCCCAGGAGTAAGCCTCGAGGTAGTCGTCGAAGTACTCGGCAACGATCGACGGGACCGTGGTATCGGAGAGGCCCGAGACGAGCCGGATGGGGATCTGCGGCGTGGCGCCGAGCGTATACGGGTCTGTCAGCGTCCGGACCGCTGCCGTGTCCGAAACGGATCCGCCGTAGAACTTGACCATGTCGCCGGCCACCGACGGGCTCGCCAGGTCGTAGTTGCCCGACAATCCGACGAACGCGTCCGGCCTGCCGTCTCCCACGGCATCGCAATCGCCCTGGTATTCGTTGGGCGTGAGGCTCACGACCGAGCCCACGTAACCGCCGAGCGAGTGCCCCACGAGGGTCACGGTCGACCCGTCGCCGCCGTAGAGCGAGGAGTTGGCACGGGCGAATCGGACGGCGCACGACACGTCTTCATAGGCCGTTGGATAGCCGCCGCCCGTGGCGCCGATGTCACGGTAATCGGCGTTGAAGACGATCATCCCGGCGGCGGCGAGCTGCTCGGCAAACGGACCCACATACCAGCGGCCGTTGGGTCCCGTGGGTCCGCCACGAACGAGGACCACGGTTGGGAAGGGGCCGGTTCCGGCAGGGACGTAGATGTCCATCAGGACCAGGCATGAGTCGTCGTTGCAGCCTGCCGGCCTGACGAACTCGACGTTCTTGATGACAGTCGCGGCTCCGGCGGACGCGCCGGCGGTCACACCCGTCGTTCCGACGCGCTGTCCGGGACCGCTATACGCGGCGGCTCCACCCGCAACGATGATCGTCAGCATTGCCGCGGCAATTGGCGCCAGCTGTCGTCTTCGGCGTTTGATGGCTTCGAGCATGCTCCGTAGCCTCGGGTGGCCGATCGTAGGCTGCCAGTCAGCCCGTACCAGCATCAACCCGAAATCTGAAGCACGCCTGTAAGAATTCGTGTCTGTGAATGTAAGTTCCCTGCGTCAAGCCGCCGCGGCAACGTCGCCGGTACGCGGATCGCCCGTCTCCGCCTCGCGCTCTCGCACGCGGCGCCAGGTTCGTCTGATCAGATATGCGGTGGCGATTCCGACGATCAGCTGGCCGCGGAGACCGGCGAGTTCCATCAGCACGCTGAATGCCGGGCTGAAGGCGAAGATCCCGGCCGCGATCGCGTAGCGGTGCCGATCCGACCAGCCGGCGCGGCGAGAACCCCGGACGAACCACCAGCCCGCGACCCCGGCGATGACGGGCATCGCGATCGACGACACGAGCATCGACGTGCCGATCCCACGGAATATCTGGAACGCGAAAACCCAGAACGTAGCGGCGAAGGCGACGATTGCCACCCGGCGCGGCGTGGGCGCGCGCGGACCATCCTGCGCGGGCACTCGACCGGGCAACGCGGCGAACGGCAGGCGCAGGTCCCGCGGGAGCAGCCGTGCGATCCAGACCAGCAGCGCGATCGCCGCAAGACTCGCGACGATGTAACCGCCGTCAACGGGCCGCTTGTACACAACGAGCCAGAAGGCGATCACGCCGACGTAGCCCACGGTGGCCTTCTTCAGCCATCGAGAACTCACCCACGGCTCGGTGCGGCGCCGCGGGTAGGCCAGCATCACCAGGAAGATCGGAATTGCGATGCTGAAAACGGCGTGGTAGATGGAGAGGTTGATCGACCAGACCCAGTTCACGCCCCCGGCCCAGCCGAAGTCGCCGATCGGCTGCAGGGCCGGCGCGGTCCGATCGAAGAAAGTCCGAACGGCCACCCCCTCCTCCGCGATCGCATAGGCGATGCCGAGCGTGAGGATGGTTGGCCAGCCCTTGTTCCACCGGACCGCGGCTTCGCGGATCAGGATCGCTCCGCCGCCGTACATCAGCGAGAGCATCCAACCGAAGAAGATGTAGCTGAACCAGGGTGTCGCGCCGATGCAAAGCTCGGCGACGATGGGCGAGACGAGGTAGAGCGCCATCCCGGGACCGAGCACGCGGAAGCGCTTCGGCAGGCGGCTTCGAAGGCGGGCGAGCCGGGACGGTTCCAGCCGGGCCGTGGGTGAGGCAGCGTCGTCGGTGTTCATCCGCCGATGGTGCCGGCCGCCTGTGAGGCGATCCTGTGTCGCCGATGAGACTCCGATGAGAAGGGCCGCGGTCCTGGCCCGGAGGCCACGACGGCCGAGCCGCCCGAAATCGCCCGAGCCGCCGGAAACCGCCCGTGCGGCCCGAGCCGCCCGAAGCCCCTCAGCCGGCCCGCATCAGCGGCAGTTCGACGCGGAAGACTGCCCCGCCGCCGGTCCGGTTCGCTGCGGAGATCATGCCGTGATGCGCCTCCACGATCGACCGCGCGATGGCCAGCCCGAGTCCGGAACCCGGCGTGGATCGGGCGGTGTCCGCTCGGTAGAAGCGGTCGAAGACGTGCTGGATATCGGTTTGGCCGAGCCCCGGCCCTCGGTCGGAGACGGTAACCACGGCAACTCCACCCGCGCCGGTTACCTCCACCTCGGCATCGCCGCCGCCGTGGCGCAGCGCGTTGTCGACGAGTATCCAGAGCAGGCGAGTGACCGCCGCCTTGTCCGCCTCCACGATCGCCCTGCCCGCCACCGCCTTCACGACGTGGCCCTGACGCGTGGCCTTGCCTGCCACTTCCTCTACGAGCGCGCTGAGATCCACGGGCCGGATCTCGAGCGGCGCCCCGGCGTCGGCGCGGGCGAGCAGAAGCAGACCGTCGACGAGGTCGCTCATTCGGGCGCTTTCGCTCGCGATGTCGGCGATCGCCTCGGCGCGGTCGGCGGGCGCTACGTCCGGATGCTCGCGCATGATCTCGGCGTTCGTACGGATCGTGGTGAGCGGGGTGCGGAGTTCATGAGAGGCGTCGGCCACGAATTGCCGCTGACCGGCAAGAGCCGTCGTGAGGCCGTTCTGGGCGGACTCGAGCCGGTCGAGCATGCCGTTGAAGCTCCCGGTCAGAGCCCCCACTTCGTCCTTCGTGCGCACCGGCGGCAGCCGCCTGGACAGATCTCCGGTACGCCCGATCTCCTCGGCGGTGGCGGCAAGGAGTCGGAGCGGACGCATCGCGCGCCCCACGACCAGCCAGCTGACGATCGCAACGACAAGGATCGTGGCGAGCCCCGACAGGACGATGAAGCCGCCGGCCCCGCTGGCCTGCTGAGTCGCGAAAAGCCTCGCCTGCCCGGCGACGACCAGACCGGACCTTCCGCCGTCCATCGCCGGGCAACCAGGCGGAAATCCTGCCCGCCGATCGTGAGCGTGTCGGGCCCCCACGACCCGGTCTCGGTTCCCTGGAGGACCTTGTAGTCCGGAAGCTTGGGCGGTGCCCCGTTGATCTGGCCCGTGGCGTACAGGACCGTGCCGTCGGCGTCGAGCACCACGACCCACGCGTCCGTGCTCGTGCCGAGATCCGTGAGGAGGAGCGGCATCGCCGGCGCGACCTGGCTCCCGGGCAGCTTCTGGACCGCCACGACGGTTCCATCCGCGAGCGCGGCGAGGCTGCGGTCCTGTGTCTCGTTTACGCCGGAGTTGAGCAGCGACCCGAGCACGACCACGAAGACGGCCACGCCCACCAGGGCGACTCCCGCGGCGTAGAGCACAAGCCGGCGTCGGATTCGCACGCTATCCCTCGCGCATGACGTAGCCGACGCCGCGGACGGTCTGGAGGAGACGCGGCTCGCCCGCCCGCTCCATCTCGCGGCGCAGGTAGCCCACGTACACGTCCACGACGTTGGAGGCCGTGTCGCTGCCGATGCCCCACACGGCGTCGAGCAGCGCGTCGCGGGAGAGCACGAGCCGGGGGTGACGCATGAAATGCTCGAGCAAGTTGAACTCGAGGGCGGAGAGATCCAGCGTCCGGCTGCCGCGATGAGCCAGACGTTCGCCTGTGTCCATTCGCAGGTCCGCGAACGCGAGGGCGGGTGTCGCATTCGGTCCCGCGCGGCGCAGCAAGGCTCTGACGCGCGCCACGAGCTCATCGTAGGCGAACGGCTTGATCAGGTAGTCATCGGCGCCGCTATCGAGCCCGGTCACCCGGTCGCCGACGGAGTCGCGAGCGGTGAGCATCATGATCGGCAATCCCTCGGACCCGGCACGCAGCCGGCGGCACACATCGATGCCGTCCATTCCCGGCATCATCACGTCCAGGATCACGAGGTCCGGCGCGGAATCTCTCGCGGAACGGAGCGCCGCGGGGCCGTCCTCGGCGAGTGTCACGCTGTAGCCCTCGTAGGCCAGCGCGCGGCGGATGGACGCGGCCAACGGCCGGTCGTCGTCGACCACGAGAATCGAAGGAACGCTCACACGCTCATCTTCCACCAAAGTCACCTGCCGGAGCGAGCCGCTGACGTAAGGCCACACGACGCGACGCGTCCCGCCCATGATCGTTCGCCTGGATGAAGCGCGGATGTGGGGCGGATGAGAGTCGGATGAGCGGGCGCGGACCCGGGACCGGCCCGGAGGGCGAATCCTGAGCTACTTCCGACGCCGGTAGGCGCGGTTGTACCTGTTTCGGGCGGTGAGCACGGAGAGCGCCAGCACGGCCAGACCGGCCAGGGCAAGGCCCAGGGATAGGAGCAACACCTCGCCCGTCTGGTCGGGTTTCTTGTCTATCGCGGCGGTGGGAGGCGGAGTTCCCTGCGTGGCGGCGAGTACCGCCGAGGATTGGTCGTTCTCGGACGGGACGTTGTCGTTTGGCGTGGAGTTGGGATCGCGCTGGTCGCTGGCCACGACTTCGGCGACGTTCGTGATGCCGCCGGTCCGGCCGATCCGGACGGTGATCTCCAGGGTCGCGGAGCTGCCGCTCCCGAGGCCGCCTACAGTCCAGGCGCCGGTTTGCGCGTTGTACGTGCCACCGCTGCTGCTGACGAAGGTCACTCCCGCCGGGAGCTGGTCGCGCACGATGACGTTTGTAGCCCCGTCCGGGCCGGCATTGTGAACGACCAGTTCGAAGACGGCGGTGCCGCCGACCGTGCCGGACGATGACGTCACGCGCTTGGCGAGGCTGAGGTCCGCCACGCCCACGCTGTTGATCGAAACGGTGGCCTGGTCGTCCTCGCCCGCCACACCGTTCCCGGGAGTGGAGTCGGGGTCCGGCAGGCCCGCTGCCGAGACCTGCGCCATGTTGGTAAGCGGGCCCTCGACCATCACGGTCGCGACGAGCGAAAGCGTTTCATGCCCGCCGTTGGCAACGCCGCCCACGTCCCAGTCGCCGGTGGCGGAGTCGAACGCGCCGGAGCTCGCCGTGTAGGACTTGAACGCCAGTCCCGCGGGCAGGACGTCCTGCACGTGGACGCCGCCGACTGCATTCGGTCCGTGGTTGGTGACCGTGACGGTGAACGCGACGTCGGTGTTGAGGTCGGGCGCCTGCACGTTCACGGTCTTGGTGAGGCTCAGGTCCGCGGCCGGCGGGACGTTGAGAACCGCAGTGGCCGAGTCGTTCGTGCCGACCGGATCGCGTTGCAGCAGCCCGGACACCGACGCGGTATTGGAGATGGAGCCCGAACCCACCACGCGGGCGCTGATCACGAGAGTCATCGTGTCGCCGTTGGCGAGGTTGCCGATGGTCCATGTGTATGTGACCGGGTCGTAAGTGGTCCCAACCTCCGGCGTATCCGAGACGTAGGTGAGGCCGGCCGGCAGCTCGTCGTGGACCTTCAGCTCGGTGGC
>Ga0302323_100001873_pt1 | contig 17114 bp, 11 predicted proteins | sample Fen_T0_3_FD_201950 | JGI IMG/M metagenome (GOLD analysis project Ga0302323, IMG submission 201950) | Peat permafrost microbial communities from Stordalen Mire near Abisko, Sweden - Fen_T0_3 | ecosystem: Environmental > Terrestrial > Soil > Wetlands > Permafrost | place: Sweden: Abisko... | reverse complement strand
TGACTGACCTCGACATGCTCGATGCCTTCGAATTGCTGATTCCAAAACTGAATTTCAGGCACCCGCACAACCCCGCTCATACTCCAGACCACATCCTGTCGGCGCTTATCGGCACTTCCATAACGATGATGGTTGAGAATGGGGCGCTGGTCTTGGGGACTTGGCAGCGGGTCGTTCTGGTGGAGCTGGACGGACCGCGAACCCGCGAGGTAGCCCTCGGATTTGTGCCGACGGCATAGGCTGATATGGGGTACCCCTCCCCCCTGCCCTCCCTTAATAATCAATGACTTAGCAAGAAATTATCCGCAAAATAGCACAAACAAACGAGTTATACGTAAAATCGCAGAAACAAAAGGGTTATAAACAAACCCGTGTTGTCAAAGAACTTGGCTTGGCAGGTCGCTTGCGTTGTGCACGAGCCTCGCCTAGCGTATGCCGGGGCAACCAGAATCAGAAATACTCCATCGAGCGTGGCGATGACAACCGAAATCAGCAGGCCAACTTTATGAAAGTGCACTGTTTTCCCAAAGTGGGAAAAGAGCTTGGCCGATTGCCAAGAGAAGCGCAAAGTTCATGCGCGCGATACACATAGAAATGGAAACGCTCCGAGGGTCTCCGGTCCGCCGAAGAATTTCTGGATTTTTCCTTCGCAATCCGGCAACATAGCTGACAATTCCTCCACAAGGTTTGTCAGTTCAGATGGAAATGGCACGCATCTTCGGAATTCCTGCGGCGTTGTTGGTGATCGCCGTAGTGGCGAACCGCCTGTCACGCTGGACACGCGTACCTGACATCATTGTGTTGCTCCTACTCGGCGTGACACTTGGACCTGTCCTGAAGTGGGTGAATCCTCAGAACTTCGAGAGCATGACTCGAATTCTCGGGATGTTAGCGTTGATCCTCATATTATTTGAGGGTGGGATTGAGCTTCGTCTCAAAGAAGTACTTCGCTACTCGCCGGGTGGCCTACTGCTCGCCTTAGTGAGTTACGGACTCACGGTCGGTTTGGTTGCCTCGGTAGCGCATTTCACCCTTCATCTGGCTTGGATGGATGGAGCAATTATCGGCTCCGTACTGGGCTCGACGAGTGCTGCGGTCGTTCTCCCAGTGATCAAGCAAATGGATGCGCCCGATCCGACCAAGATCACACTTACGTTGGAGTCGTCACTCGGAGAAATACTCGCCGTCCTGACCGCGGGCACACTCATTGGCTTACAGACCGACGCCCCGTTGGTGGAGGGCCTGATCACGGGGTTCGGTCACCACATCTTGGTTGATGTGGCCTTGGGAATCCTCGCTGGAGTTGCCTGGTCGCGGGTGTGGCCTCTAGTCGCCAACCAGCAGTTTGGAAACGCGCTCAACCTGGGTACAGTACTGGGCGTGTTCGCGATCGGACGTTACGCCGGTGGCAGCGGACTTCTGGCCGAACTCGTGTTTGGGCTGACACTCGCCAACATGCCTCGGACCCCGGAAATGACCCAGCGGGGCAAGCGAATGCTGGCTTTTCATTCGGAACTGACCTTCCTGGTTCGGTCGTTCTTCTTTGTAGTCCTTGGAATAATGGCGCAGTTTGTGGGCCGAGCTTACATACTGCCCATCGTCGGCATACTGGCCGCAATCGTGGTGGCTCGTTGGCTAGCTGTACGGGCAACGAGTTGGTCCATTCGCGACATTACGAAATCTGATACTGAGCTGCTCACGCTGATGTTTCCCCGTGGACTGATTACGGCGGTTCTTGCTTTACAGGTTCTATCAGCGAAAGGGCAGCAGTTTTTCTATCTGCCTGCCATGGCATTTACCGTGATCGTATTTTCAAACATATTTGTGGTGGTCGCTGCAGTGCGCTCCAAGAAGGGAGTGCCGGTAGGGATTACGGTAGAGCAAGAGGCTTCCGAGATGGCTTTGTAGCTGGCGGTTTACATGGCATCCGTGCGCACGGCGGCGGATCGCACGTTCAGCTTACAAAGATTCGAGTTAGACCATTTCCGTGCCCCACAAATTATGGAGATGGAGCACACCCAGCAGTCGTCCTGACTCGTCTACGACGGGAAGGGAAGTGATCTTCTTCTGCTCCATGACATTGAGTGCGGTGATGGCAAATTCGTCGGGGCCGATTGTCACCGGCCCGCTAGTCATGCATTCGCCGGCGGTAAGATCGAAAACGTCTTTGCCGTGATGCTCCAGCAGGCGGCGCAAGTCTCCGTCGCTAATCAATCCGAGTAGCTTGCCGTCCTCTTGAACGGTGGTCATCCCAAGACCCTTGCGCGACATTTCGTAGATCACTTGACCGATAGGCGTGGAGAACGCAACCGTTGGCACGTTGTCGCCACTGTGCATCAACGCAGAAACGCGACTCAGGCGCTTCCCCAGCTTGCCGCCGGGATGAAGGCTCGCGAAATCTTCCTCTTTGAATCCACGCTTTTCTGACAGCGCTACAGCAAGCGCGTCCCCCAGCGCGAGCATAGTTGTGGTCGAGGCCGTGGGCGCCAGTCCAAACGAGCAGGCTTCATTAGCGACGGAACAATCCAAAGCTACATCGGCCGCTTGAGACAGCGTCGAGCGCCTGCGCTCAGTGGCCGAAGGCGAATAAAGGTCGTCACAGGTCATGCTGACCAGTTGGATGCCCAGTCGCTTTATAGTTGCCAGCAATTGAAGTATTTCGGCAGTCTCACCGCTCGCCGACATCGCGACGACGACGTCGCCACGCACGATCATTCCCAGGTCGCCATGCATCGCCTCTGCGGGATGCAAGTACAAGGCTGGGGTGCCGGTGGAGCTGAGGGTCGCCGCGACTTTGCGCGCGATCAGTCCGCTCTTTCCCATGCCGGTGACCACAACCCTTCCGGCACACCCGAAAAGCACGTCAATGGCACGCCCGAAATCTTTGGCCATCGGGCCGGCAATCCGGTCAGCCAGCGACCTCAGAGCGTCTGCCTCGATTCGCACAACAGTTTCTGCAGTTTTATGCATGGTCTATGAGCGCATCATCTCAGGGTTCGCGAGCGGCTGTTGCAGGTCGCGGAATCACGAGTCCATGAGCGTTAAATACCAGCGTACCTGCCGTATTGGGGCCGCCTTCCAGCGCGACATGCTGGCCATTGAACAATATCTCGACGGCACCTGCGTTTCCCGTCCAGAAGACGACTTGGTCAGTGGCACGCACTGTCTTGACGTCAGGAGGTGCGATGATGCCGCGTACCGCTATCTTACCGTCGCTCCTGATCGACACCCAGGCGTGGTCCTTAGCTCGCACAACAACCTCGAATGGCTCGCCGGTCGCCGCCGCAGCTTTTGCCGGAGCCGGTTGCGTGGCCACACCCGCAGGCACCGCAGATTTCGCACTTTCCAATGTGGTTGCTGGATCTCTTCTTGCCGGAGAATTGCCAGTTGTCGCAGGCGGGTCCACTTTGCCGGAAGTCTTCACTTCCGCGATCACGGGCGCACCTCCCAAAGCGGCTGTTCCTGCCGGATTGATGGCGCCGGTTGCTCCGTTCGAAACCGCACCCGGTTCTCCTGGGTTGGTGACAGGGGCGGAGTCGCTAGCCATGGTTGGAGCCGCAGACTTCGACGTCGTACTGACGGGCGGGGTGAATGCCTCGATCTTCGACTGCTGTTGTCGCACTCGGTCCCTATAGAGACGCCAGCCACCTAAGCCTGCCGCGATCACGATCAGCAGAATCAAAACGGGAATGATCGGGAATCCACGCCCCCGAGAATCTCCTATGTCTCCTCTCGAACGGTCGATACGTGAGTCGTTTTGCTCTGCTATTACTTTAGGATCGAGGCCCGACTCTCCCGCGGCAATCAAGTAATCGGCGACCGCCTCGTCCTCGCTTAACCCGAGGTACTTGGCGTAGGCCCGAACGAACCCCTTATTGAAGATTCCACCAGGCAGGAGCTCAAACTGCTCTTCTTCAAGAGCGCGCAGCAGACGAGTCCCGATCTTCGTTGATTCGGCAATGCTTTCCAGAGATATGCCGCGCATCTCGCGCTCACGGCGCAGTCGCTCGCCAAACGATCCCATAGTTATCAGGTATCCCCTGCCGGGAGTATCACGCTATCTGTATGAAGCGTGCTGGTTCGTTACTTTTGAATCTGCATCCCGACCGCCCAACATTTGGTGCATTAAAAAATGTTCCGCGAGTTGCCTGGCGTAAATTCCCGAAACGGCCAATGCTTGAGTCAGAGACGATCGTACTATAGGATAAACCACCAGTTTCCTGTAACATGAACATCGTTTTAAGAACTCTGCCGCGCTCTACGATTGGGCGGGGCAATTGTCTGTCCGAAATCAGCAGTACAACCTCCCTTCAGGTAATCGAGAATTGGCGCCAAGCACGGATAACGACCGCCAGCTATACGAGTTGAAGATCTTTCATGACGTCGCGAAGGCGCTGACTTCGACTCTTGATCTCGATACCATTCTGCAGACGATCCTGGAAAAGATGGCTGCCTACTTTGAACCAGCCACCTGGGCTCTTGTAATGATCGACGAAACCAGCCACGAGCCCTATTACGCGGCGTCCGTCGGTAAGGGTGCAGAAGGTCTGGCCGACCTTCGCCTGTCTGGTGGAGATAGCCTCATCGCTTGGGTGATCAAGCACGGCGATGCACTCGTCATCGAGAACGTGAATGCGGACCCAATGATTGATCCGGACAGCAGGACATCATGGTTTGAGGGCAGTTGCCCCGTAGTTTGTGTCCCTGTACGCACTTCCGGCAAGGTGCTGGGAGTGATTGAACTCGTAAATGTTGACTTGGGTGTCTACGCCAGCAGCGAATTGCTGCTGAAGACACTTGCCGATTACGCCGCTATAGCCATCGAAAATGCCCGCGCCGTGCGGCGTATCCAGGAACTCAGCATCACCGATGACTGCACTGGGCTCTATAACGCGCGCCATCTCTTCACCATGATTGCCGAGGAACTTCACCGCTCCGCGCGGTTCGGCTACGAATTCACCCTGCTGTTTCTCGACCTCGATCACTTCAAGCGAGTCAACGACCAATATGGACACATTATTGGGAGCAAACTTTTGGCAGAGGTTGGCGAGTGCCTCCGTGAGAGCCTCCGGCTAGTGGACGCCGCCTTTCGCTACGGAGGCGACGAGTTTGCGATACTCCTGCCCCAGACTTCGCGAGAAGCAGGTCTGAGAGTCGCGCGTCGCATTGCCCAAGTCCTCCGGCATCGGCGATGGCTGCCCGAAGAAGGTATCCAGGTCGAGTTGCGTGCCAGCATCGGGGTGTCGGTTTACCCAGCTGACGGCGCCAATCCGCAACTCATTGTGCAGCGCGCTGACGACATGATGTATGCCGTGAAACAAGCGGGTCGTGACAATATTGCAATGTCCGGCCCGGGTATCGTGGGCCTCGAAGAGGACTTGACGGCGGAATAGTCAGCCGCTGGTTCAATTAGGAGCGGTCCCGGGCGAGGCTGGTACTGGGTGCCACACGTCGGGATTGGCTGGGGCTTGGGGATTGACTCCGAAGTCCCAAACGTAAAGATTGATTTCTTCGGAACTCAGCATTTCTACCACTGCATATTCTCCCGGTGGCAAGGCCTGTTGTGGCATTACCTTAAACCATTCTCCCGTGCCGATTTTTTCCACATGAGTGGGGATAAAATTTCCTTCTTGTGACGTCTTTCCCGAAAAAGTCACTTTCAAGTTGCCGATCACTCGAACATCACCTTTGGCCTGCGCCCGGACGATACGGAAACGGTCGCTGAGCGGAATATCGTTCAGCGCTGCCTGATCGATGTCCATGTATATCGTGGGCGATGCAACGTGGGACTGAATTCTGGCGTGCTGTCCTTTCAATTCGAAGGAGTGTTTTGAACTCCCAATAGGATTGATCGCAGCACGAAACACGCTCTTCTTGTTCGCCTTTTGATTCAGTTCGCTGCCGTTTTGCAAGATTTCAGCCAGCTCGGGTTGACCTTGGACCTGGTCTAGTAAAAAGACTCCACCCGTTCCCGGCAGGCGGAGACCCGGCAGCACTTCGGGGGAGTTTGCCTCTTCTTTCTCGCGTTCCTCCCGTTCTTCCGGAGTTTCCACGTGTGCGCGCGCTTTTCCTTTGCTGAGGTCAGTCTCGTAAGTCTTGGTGGCATCCCAATCTACCAGCGACGCTGGCAGGTCTTCCCAGTCAAACCGTTCCACACTGAAGTAGTGGACCCGGTCCCCTTGGATCTCGTATTTCGACACCATCTGGTACGAGCCATCTTTCAGAATGAGACGCTTGGTCTGTTGTTCGGGAGTCACAGCCGATGCAGTTTGTGCGAGTAAAGGTGAGGACGACCCTACTCCGATAGCAACGCAGAGCGTCAGGCTGTGAAGGAATCGCAGCATTGGAATCAGTTTAGCTCGTGCGCCGCTTATTGTGCGCTGATTGGTTGCGCGTGAGTTGGCCATGACGCTGTCGCGTGTGATTAACATCACAGAAATATGTGAGCGTGTTCGTGAGAATACAAGAGTTCCTGCTATTACCCACTAATCACTATGCAGCAGCACCTACAACGCTTTCTCGACGAGGCAATAGATGGATAGCGCACTCTTGATTCACCGATTGCATTTCGCTTTTACAGTCACGTTTCATTACCTGTTTCCACAACTCACCATGGGACTCGCTCCGTTGATTGTGGTCCTTAAGACTCTGGCAATCACGAAGAACGACGATACCTACAATCAGGCAGCACGATTCTGGGCGAAGATCTTTGGTATCAACTTTGCTATCGGCGTCGTCACTGGAATTCCCATGGAATTTCAGTTTGGCACCAACTGGTCGCATTTTTCCCGGTTCGCGGGAGGCGTCATCGGCCAGACCCTCGCCATGGAAGGCTGTTTTGCGTTCTTCCTTGAGTCCACATTCCTGGGCTTATTCCTATACGGTGAAAAGCGCCTAAGCCGCGGCATGCACTGGTTTGCAGCCTTCATGGTGTTCGTCGGTTCCTGGGCCTCTGGATACTTCATTATCGCTACGAATGCGTGGATGCAGAGTCCCGTGGGTTACGAGAAAGCCGCCGACGGCTCGTTGCAACTTAGCAGCTTCTGGGCGCTGGTGTTGAATCCGTGGGCGTGGGTGCAGTATGCACACAACATGAGTGGCGCAGTCATAACGGGCGCGTTTGTGATGGCTGCTGTCGGTGCCTTCTATCTGCTTGGTAACCGCCACGTCGAGCAAGCCCGTATTTTCCTTCGCGTCGGAGTTGTTGCCGGTCTCATTGTCAGCATACTTCAGCTGTTTCCTACGGGGGACCGCGCTGGAAAGATGGTCGCCGAAAAACAGCCGGTTACGCTGGCCGCGATGGAAGCACTCTTCAACACTCAGCAAGGGGCTCCGCTGATGATTATTGGCCAGCCCAACATGGCCACGCGACACAACGACAACCCCATCATGGTTCCGAAGATGCTGAGCTTTCTGACTTTCAAGCGTTGGAATGCCGAGGTGCACGGACTCAACGAATTCCCCGAGCGCGATTGGCCTCAGAATATTCCGCTGCTTTATTACGCCTACCACATTATGGTGGGCCTCGGGACAATGTTCATTGCTGCCATGGGAATTGCGGCATTGCTCCTCTGGCGTGGAAAGCTGTTTGAGTCCCGTTGGATGCTCTGGATTCTCATGCTCATGTTCCCGCTCCCGTATATCGCCAACACAGCAGGCTGGATGACAGCCGAGATGGGACGCCAGCCCTGGCTGGTTTACGGTCTCATGCGCACCGAAGAAGGATTCTCCAAGATGGTTTCCGCCGGCAACGGCTGGTTCACTTTTCTTGGCTTTGCCGGAATGTACACCGTGCTGGGAATTCTGTTCCTCTTTCTGGTGCGCCGCGAGATTGAACACGGTCCCGAACCCGCGCTAGCCGGAAGCTTACCGACACAGAACGCGCAGCATTCCTCGGAGGTGCGTTAGCCATGGCAACGATCTGGTTCATGATTGTCGCAGTAATGGTAGCCATGTACGTTTTGCTGGACGGCTTTGACATCGGTGCCGGAGCCGTTCACCTCTTGATCGCTAAGAGCGATGTCGAGCGTCGCACCATCCTTCGCGCCATCGGCCCCGTTTGGGACGGCAACGAAGTCTGGCTGCTTGCCGCCGGCGGAACACTCTACTTCGCTTTCCCGCTGCTCTACGCTTCCAGTTTCAGCGGATTTTATCTTCCGCTGATTATGGTGCTCTGGCTGCTGATTCTTCGTGGCATCGGCATCGAGTTTCGTAACCATATTCAAGACGGAATGTGGACTTCTGCTTTCGACGTCATCTTTTCGATTGCCAGCGCGTTGCTGGCGATCTTCCTGGGAGCGGCGTTGGGCAACGTAGTTCGTGGCGTGCCGCTCAATGCCGACGGCTACTTCTTCGAACCTCTTTGGACCAACTTCTTGGTCGGCACCAATAATGGCGTTCTTGACTGGTTCACCGTTCTCTGCGGAGTGGTGGCGCTCGTAACGCTTGTCGTGCACGGCCTGCTTTACATTGCGACGAAGGCTGATGGCGATCTCAATGTGCGAGCGAGAAAGATGGCGCGCGTGTTGTGGCCGGTGCAGGTTTTGGTAACGGGGCTTAGCTTGGTCGCCACACTTACTGTCCGTCCCGGGGTGCTGGATAACTATCTGAAATGGCCGATCGGGTTCGCGGTCCCGCTTCTGGTCTTTTGCAGTCTCCTTTACCTGTTTGTCGCCGAGAGAAGCGGCAAGGACAAGGGCGCATTTCTGGCATCCTGCGGCTACATTGTGGGAATGCTGGTGGGTGCGGCATTCGCCTTGTATCCGACTGTTCTTCCCGCCAGTACCGATCCGAGTTACAGCCTGACCATTTACAACACCGCAACGGGCGCGCACGGAATGCGTGTGGGCTTCGTGTGGTGGGGCATTGGAATGGCACTGGCCGCCGTTTATTTCGTCTTCGTTTACCGCATGTTCCGAGGGAAAGTGCGGATCGAAGAAGGATCGAGCGGGCACGGCTACTAGCATTTAAGACGTCCTGAAGACAATGGCTCCGGAAGCTCCGGAGCCATTTCTTTGCGAACTCTACCAGACCCTGCAACGGTTTGCGGGCGCCATTGGCTGGCCGGTCTTGCACCCGAACGCCTGCTGGAACTCCGGTAAATTCGATACGATTCCGTTGGTCCGGTATTTGGTCGGAGAGTGCGGGTCGGTTTTTGCGCGCATCCGCAAATTCTCCGGCCGCTCGTTACTGCACCAGCTCTGCCCGTAGCCCACGAAAAATCGCTGCTCCGGCGTCAGGCCATCGAGGGACTGGAGCTTTTTGTTTTGCATCTCGTCGCGCCATGCCATGTAAGCCAGCATCAGGCCGCCGAGGTCAGCCACATCCTCGCCTAGTGTCAGCTTGCTATTGATCTTCACGTCGTCCACCACGACATACTGTGCGTACTGGTCTTCGATGCATTGCGCGCGCGCTGCGAATTCCTTTTCGTCCTGGGGCTGCCACCAATCGCGGAGGTTTCCCTTGGCGTCGAATTGACGGCCTTCGTCATCGAAGCCATGGGTCAACTCATGGCCGATGGTGCCGCCGGTGTTGCCGTAGTTCGGAGCGTCGTCCATCTTCATGTCGAAAGCCGGAGGCTGGAGCACGCCCGCTGGAAAATTGACGTCATTATTCTGCGGATCGTAGTTGGCATTCACCGTGGGCGGAGTTAAATACCATTCGCCGCGGTCTACGGGTTTGCCGATCTTGTTGAGTTGCCGCCGAAACTCGAATTCATTTGCCCGCTGTCCGTTGCCAATCGCATCGCCGCGCACCACGTTCAGCGCCGTGTAATCACGCCAATGGTCCGGATACCCGATTTTATTGACCACCGCGTGCAGCTTCTCCAAGGCCTGCTGTTTGGTTGCTGGACTCATCCATGTCAACTGATTGATGTCACGTTCCATGGCCGCCTCCACCTGCTTCACCATGGTTAGCGTCCTCTGTTTAGCCAGAGAACTGAACGCAATCTCGACGTATGCCTGCCCCAGTGCATCACCCAATGCGCGGTCGGTGTAGCGGACGCAGCGTTTCCATCGCGGCTGTAACTCCTGTTGGCCGGTCATGGTACGTCCGTAGAAATTGAAGTCCTCGTCTACGAATTGAGTGGGAAGCCATCGCGCCTGTGCATGTACAAGGTGCCAGCGCAAGTACGCCTGCCACGCGGCAACATCCTCCGCAGCCAGCACTGTCTCCATGGTCTTAAAGAATTCCGGCGCGCCGACGTTGAGCGATTGAAGATCGTTTAATCCGTAGGCGCCAAAATAGGTGTTCCACGGAAATGACGGACTCAGCGCCTGGAGTTCTTTCACCGTCATCCGGTGGTACACGTTTGTAGGGTCGCGCCGTTGCACTCGTGTCATCGAGCCCTTGGCCAAGGAAGTCTCTATCCGCATTACCGCTTGCGCATGAACTGCCGCAGCTTCGGAACTGTCGCCGAGAAGTTCGAACATCTTCTGGACGTGAGCGAGGTACTTGGCGCGAATGCCTTGCGACTTGGCGTCGTCCTTGAGGTAGTAGTCCCGGTCGGCAAGTCCCAATCCACCTTGATCGACCGCCGCGATGACTTCGGCCGAGTTCTTTGCATCTTGCTCGGATCCAAAGCGGAACAGTGCTGAATTGCCGAAGTAAATTCCAATGTCTTTCGGATGCAAGTACGCCAGCGTTGGAGCCAGGTCGGTCTTTGACTTCATGGCCGCGATGCGGTCGAGGTCAGGTTTCAGCGTGGCGGCCCCGGCTTTATTGATCGCCGCTTCATCAATGCAAGCTGCATAGTAGTCGCCGATTTTCTGGTTCACGGGGCCGCGATGAGGGTCATTCACGGCCGCATTTTCCAGGATGTTGCGTAAGACCGCGCGGTTCTGGTCTTGCATCTTGGAATACACGCTCCACGAACTCTGGTCGGGCGGGATCGGATTGTTCTTTTGCCACCCGCCGCAGGCGTAGGCGTAGAAATCCACGCAGGGATCGGCGGTCCGATCCATTGCCGTAATGTCCAGTCCTGGAGTGTAGGGAATGGACGGTACCTGCGCACTCGCACAAGCAGCCAAAACAACAATCAGCCAGAATTTGCTCACGACGACTCGTACCACGTAGAGCCTCCTGTTACCGCGTCCCACCTGAGACCATGTTGGTGACACTAAGAAATCGATTTTAGGGTGCCCTACCCCCCCACATGCATCCTGAAAACAAAGGGTTTACAGCACGACTGGCTGCAAATTCGCACAAACATTAGTACTTATAGCTAAAATCGTGCAAACAAATGGTTTAATGGGGCCTCGCTAATACAGAAAGCTTAACGCACAAAATCTACGTTTAAGTTATCAAAGACCCTCGGCGTCCTGCTCGTTCAGCGAGAGATACCAATAGCGCGCCTCACCATTGGATTCTGATACACGGGTTGGAGACCGGAGCGAAAGTGCGTGGGACACGGACTCGTGTGACAAGGGAGGCGAAGCGGAATGGGGAAGCCTTGCGGTTTGCACAGGACGAGGATAGGAAAAAAATTAAAAACAGAGCCCCACCGACCAATGTCGGTGAGGGATGACAACAATAGAAGGCCAAAGCGGATAACTGAATTCGTGCCCTGACGCGAAGCAAAGCGGTACTGATGAAGACCGGTCTTAGATGGTCAGAGCTGGTACTGCGACTGCGGAGTGTTCCACCTCGTGCGCCACCGCGATTGACAACCGCCGAATGCCCTCGCGAATCATCTCGGGCGTAGCATTCGAGAAATTCAGGCGCATGTGCGACCCCGTGTCGCCCTCTGCGAAGAACGGATGTCCGGGGACGAAGGCCACATTCTGGCGAACGGCTTCGTCGAACAAGCGCATGCAATCGACACCTGCGGGCAGCGTCACCCACAGGAACAGGCCGCCTTGCGGATGCGTCCATTTCACTTCAGGCGGGAAGAAGTCATCCAGTGCCGAAAGCATCGAGTCCCTGCGCTCCTTGTAGCACTGCCGGATGGACTTCACGTGCTCATCGAGGAATCCATCCTTGGCCACTTCATACATGACCATTTGAGCAAACGTGCTGGTGTGCAGGTCAGCACTTTGTTTGAGCTGTACGAGGCGCGCGATCACGTCGGGCGGCGCCACGATCCATCCCAACCGCAGACCGGGTGCCAGCACTTTGGAAAAGGTGCTCAGGTATATGACGTTGCCCAGGTTGTATCCGTTGTCCTGCACCACGTTCATGCGGTCCAGCACGACTAACGGCTTGATGTGCTCGCCCTCATAACGCAACTGGCCGTACGGGTCGTCTTCGATAATTGGAATGCCGTACTTGTCAGACAGCCAGACCAACTGCCTGCGTCGGTCTTCGGAGAGGGTCACGCCGCCCGGGTTCTGGAAGTTGGGCAGGATATACATGAACTTCGGTCCGGACCGCAACGCTCCTTCGAGCAACCTGGTTTGCAGACCTTGTCCATCTATCGGAACCGTGACGTACTCGGCGCCCATCAGGTCGAATGCCTGCAATGCACCAAGGTAGGTCGGCGATTCGACGAGGATGCGGTCTCCGCGATTGATCAGCAGCTTGGCGATCAGGTCGAGCGCCTGCTGAGAGCCTGAAGTGATCATTACGTTGTCAACGGTGGCGACGATGCCGTATTTCGCCATCTGGGCGACGATCAACTCGCGCAGCGCCTTGTAGCCTTCCGACGGACCATATTGCAGTGCCGCTGTTGGCTGGTCGGCAAGTACACGCTCACACGCCACGCGGAAGCGTTCGACAGGGAAGACCTCGGGTGCGGGCAAGCCTCCGGCAAAGGAAATGATCTCCGGGTTGGTTGTGAGTTTCAGAAGCTCGCGAATGATGGAGCTCTTGGCAGTCTTCGTCCGTTGTGCGTAGCGATGGGCCCAAGGCGCAGCCATAGTGACACCCCCGATTACCCTTCATTCTCGGGTCTTTCAAGGCTGGCCGTCTGTGACGCAGAGCACGTTATAGATGTTTATGTTTCAGTTATGGGAATGATATGAATCATTTGTTTCAAGCCCCTCGATCGTAGGCCTGCACCATCTGACGCAGCCGGGTGCCGAAGCCCAATGCGAGTTCCTCTGCGCGGTACCGCCACCGCCAGTTGCCCGACGATGTTCCCGGAAAGTTCATCCGGCCCTCGGTTCCCACGCCCAGGACGTCCTGGAGAGGGAAGATTGCTGTGTCGGCCACCGACGCCATCAACGTGCGGATCATCACCCAATGAATTTCGCTGCCGTCGGTATCGAGGTACTGTCGGGCGAATTCCATTTCCGTCGAAACGTCGTCAGCGGTGCGTACGCTGTCGCCTTCGCCGGTGCTAGTCCACCATCCCACAACCGTGTCGTTATCGTGCGTGCCGGTGTAGGCGACGCGATGTCGCGGGTAATTGTGTGGCTTGAAGTCGGGCGCCTGGGGATCCTTCCCGAACGCGAATTGCAGAATTGCCATTCCCGGAAATCCAAACTGTTTCCGCAGTCCTTCGACTTCCGGCGTGATGACACCCAGGTTTTCCGCCAGGATCGGTAGTTTTCCGAGAGCGGTTTCCACGGCTTCAAACAATGCTGCCCCGGGGCCTTTCACCCACGACCCATTCACCGCCGTGGTTTCGGTACCCGGAATCTCGTAGTACGCCTCGAATCCGCGGAAATGGTCGAGCCTGATCATGTCGAGCAACTGAAACGCTCGCCGGAATCGCGCAATCCACCACTGAAACCCCGTTTGGGCGTGCTTCTCCCAGTTGTAGATCGGATTTCCCCAGCACTGCCCGGTAGCACTGAAGTAATCTGGCGGAACGCCCGCAATCACCCGCGGAGTGCCATCCGGATTCAACAAGAACATATCGGGCTGCGCCCATACGTCTGAACTATCCTGGGCCACATAGATGGGCACGTCTCCCATCACGCGGATGCCATTCCGACCGCAGTGAGCTTTCAAGTCCAACCACTCGCGCTCAAACTCAAACTGGATAAACTTGTTGGCCTCAATCTGTTCGCGCAGGCCACGTCGCGCGCGATCCATGGCCGCCGGTTCGCGCAGCGCCAGTTCGGGCTCCCACTGCGTCCACATCACGTTATCGTGAGTTTCCTTCAGGGCCATGAACAGCGCAAATTCGTCGAGCCATGCGGCGTGCTGCCGGCAAAACACTTCGTATGCAGTCCGCTCGCTATCGTCGGCCTTCTGCACGAAACCGGCCGCGGCCTTCTTCAGGAGGGGCAGCTTCCAGCGGATCAGCGTACCGAAATCCACACTTTCCCGCGGTAGCTTCGGTTGCGGGTCGAGGTCGCCGGCTGACAGATATCCGCGCTTAACCAGCGAATCGAGGTTGATTAGCAGAGGGTTTCCTGCGAATGCCGAAAAACACTGATAGGGCGAGTCACCGTAACCGGTTGGGCCCAGCGGCAGGACCTGCCAGATGGTCTGGCCCGCGTCTTTGAGGAAGTCGGCGAAGCGGTGCGCCTCGCCGCCCAGTTCGCCAATTCCATGCGCGCCCGGAAGAGAAGTGGGATGAAGAAGAATTCCGCTTGATCGTGGAAAGCTCATGCTTTTCTACCTGCTGAGATTTGTAGAAAGTTGATATGGATTAATGCGCAGCCCGGCTCGGCTTTAGCGAAGCGATGATCTCCGCGTCCGATGGAAGTGGAGCCGCTTCCACAACCACTTCGGCTCCGGGGTCAACGACTCTCTGCATCAGGAGCGCGGCTATCGCCATGAATACCCCGCCGGCAATCACCGCTGCCAGTCGGTTGTTGTTCAAGAGATGATTCATGACCCAGCCGAACCCCAGCGACGCAATGATCTCGGGCAGCACGATAAAGAAGTTAAAGATGCCCATGTACACACCCGTGTGCTCTGCAGGCAGAGAGCCTGCGAGCACCGAGTACGGCATGGAAAGCGTGCTGGCCCATGCAATGCCAACTCCGACCATCGAGAGCAGCAGCATATTCTTGTCGTGGATAACGGCAACCGAGGCCAGCCCCACGGCCCCACAGAGCAGGCACAGGCTATGGGCGTGTTTGCGCCCTACTGCCTTGGCCAGCTTCGGAAGGAAGAAGGAAAACGCGAAGCACACGAGCGAGTACATTCCGAAGCAAATCCCTCCCCACTCCACTCCGCGGGTGTAGATCGGGGAATTCTGGTCTGGGGCGCCGAACACATTTCGGGCGACTGCAACGGGAAAGTACAGCCACATGCAAAAGAGTCCCAGCCATGTGAGCAATTGCACGGGAGCGAGTTGCCGCATGGTCTTCGGCATATTGCCAATCGCTGTGAAGATCTCCTGCGCGTGACTGCCAAGGCTTCTGTGCTCCGACTTTTTCTGGCGGAACGAAGTCAGATCGTCGGGCGGATATTCCTTCGTTGTCAGGATCGTCCACAGCACCGCACTGAAGAATGCAGCAGCACCAACATAGAACGAAAGGCGTACGGTCAGCGGAATCGCATGACCGGAGGTGTCAGCATGCAGGTGAAAGAAGTTGGTCAGCAACCACGGGAGCGCCGAGGCTACCACCGCTCCCAGTCCGATGAACAGGCTCTGCATGGCGAAGCCCTGCGTCCGCTGTTCTTCAGGCAACAGGTCAGCTACGAACGCACGGAATGGCTCCATGCTGATGTTGATCGATGAATCCAGAATCCACAGCAGCCCCGCCGCCACCCACAGAACTGATGACCGGGGCATCATGATCAGCGCGATCGAACTCAGAATCGCGCCCACCAGGAAATACGGCCGCCGTCTTCCCAGGCGCGTCCAGGTGTTGTCGCTGGCATGGCCGATAATCGGTTGCACAATCAGGCCGGTCAAAGGGGCCGCCAGCCACAGAATCGGAATCTTGTCGGCGGTCGCGCCCAGGTATTCATAGATGGCGCTCATGTTGGCCATCTGCAGTCCCCAGCCAAACTGAATACCGAGGAAGCCGAAGCTCATGTTCCAGATTTGCCAGTACGTCTTCCGTGGTTTTTGTGCCATATCGCCCCATCTCCGCTGCACTTCTTATGTCCTAGTGGAGATCATCCGACACTGTACTCCGACAGCTGCCCAACTTCAAAACCGTATCGTTTGCAATTGTCGGGGCCGCCCAAATTCCGTTTGCCCGCCCCCTACTCATGCAATACCATCGCTCCTTGGGACCGAACCGATCCCACCCAACACCAGACTCTTTTGGAGGCCGCAGTGACGACACTTCCAACTTATCGCGCCTACCGACAGTTAATTGCCATCCTCATCGTCGCCGCGGTCTCGTCGATTCCTTGCGCCGGAGCGCAGCCCCAGGTCTTCAAAGTCGAACCGCCCAACTGGTGGACCGGGTACGTCTCTCCCATCATGGTGCTGCTCTACGGAGAAGATCTTGCCGACGCGAAAATCTCGGTCTCATATCCGGGCGTCCGCATCGAAAAAACGCTACTACAACCGGACGGCAAGCACGCTTTCGTTTGGCTGAGTATTGGGAAGTCGGCCAAGCCCGGCAACGTTCCTATTACCCTCAAATCCTCCGGCGGGACCGCCACAGCTTCACTTTCGCTGCTCTCCCGTCTGCCGCAGCAGGGACGCTTTCAGGGTGTCACTCGCGACGACGTCATCTACCTCATCATGCCCGACCGCTTTGCCGACGGCGACCCTACGAACAATATGCCGAACGCTGCGACGCCAGGCACCTACGATCGTAATGCGCCAAAGGCATATCACGGCGGTGACCTCAAGGGCATTCAGGATCACCTGCCGTACTTGAAAGACCTCGGCGTTACGACTCTGTGGCTTAACCCCATCTTCGACAACGACAATACGACGGAGGGATATCACGGATACGGGGCCACCGACCTTTATGCGGTTGAAGATCACTTCGGATCGGTTGCGGAATTTCAGCAACTCGTAGCTGCGGCCCACCAGCAGGGAATCAAGGTCCTGCTGGACATGGTGCCGAACCACGTGGGACCCAAGCATCGGTGGGCGAGCTCGCAGCCGGCACCCGGATGGTTGCACGCCACGACGGCGAGCCACATCAATACCGATTACGACTATCCTCCCGTCACCGATCCGCACGCCGTCGAAAAGAATTACCGCAGCGCGCTTGACGGCTGGTTCGCCAACGTTCTGCCCGACCTTGCGCAGGAGAATCCGCTGGTCGCCCAGTACCTGCAGCAAAACGCCTACTGGTGGA
>Ga0302323_100001872_pt1 | contig 17129 bp, 14 predicted proteins | sample Fen_T0_3_FD_201950 | JGI IMG/M metagenome (GOLD analysis project Ga0302323, IMG submission 201950) | Peat permafrost microbial communities from Stordalen Mire near Abisko, Sweden - Fen_T0_3 | ecosystem: Environmental > Terrestrial > Soil > Wetlands > Permafrost | place: Sweden: Abisko... | reverse complement strand
AATGTCCGCTCAGGGAACATTTGGACGGCAATGTTGACCGTCCGGTCATGGCCGGTCAGGGACTGTCGTCCTTTAGGATTCGCGGCTCGAAAGCTGCCGTTCGCCAACTACGGGACGCGACCCGAACCCGGACCTTACCAGTCACTGGTATCGGCTGCTCCCCGCCAGGTGGGTTCGCAAGCTTCGCCGGTTTTGCGGGTCTCAAGCTCGCGTAGTAGCCTTCATCATTTCTTGACCACTCGGCTGGACCTAAAGTGAACTCCAAACCGACTCACCGAGCAGGAATCAGCACCGGTGAGATGGATAAGCCGGCCGACGAGTCTAGCGATTCTGAGGTCAAGCATTTCGGTGCGGTTCTTGGCCGATCCGATGAATTGAGCGAGGCAATCCTAGCAATCCTGAGCGATTCAGACTTTAATCCGTCACCACGAGGCCAAGCCTCATTTTCAATGTGCGGCGTCTCCATGGAGCACGGCTCGGCGATTCGATTGCTGATAGCCTCGGGATACGCAACCGCCGCCATCAGCCTCATGCGGCTCCAGTTTGAAGCGGTTGTTCGAGCCATGTGGCTACTCTACGCATCCAGCGACCTCGACATCGCCACGCTCGCTGCGCCGCTTAGTTCCGCGAGCGAGCGGGCCGCAAAGAACCTCCCGACTGCAAACGCGATGATCGACCACATCGGAAGGCTGGCCGGAACATCTGCGCCGGCGCAACCGCACCAAATGCTGGTTCACTTTCGCGACGTACAAATGAAGGCTCTTAACTCCTTTGTGCACGCCGGCATCCATCCACTGCGGCGCCATACCGAGGGCTACCCGTTTCAATTGATTCTTCAAGTTTTGCAGACCTCGAACGCCCTGACCACAATGGCGGGGATGACTCTCGCGATCCTAACCGCAGACGAAGCAGTAACAACTCCAATGAGTCGCATTCAGCGCACCTTCGAGGACTGCCTCCCGCCGCTGCAGCGTTAGGTATATCGGCCCGCATTTCCGCGCTTGCCTCGTCCCACGGTGGTTGTCGCCAATTTATCCGTGGACCGTCCACGGACACCGCGACGTATACGGGTTCGACCCAATCGTCTACAGGTTTCTTGACAAGTGCAATGAGACTAGCTTTAAATAGCAACGCAGCATCCCGTCTCAAATCCGCCGACGTTACAGGCGGTGATCACCACCAAAGGTGATTGTCTAAAGCCGGCATACCGTGGCCGGTATCGGCCACTGTGCCGGGGCAGCATGTTCGACGCTGCCGGGGGCTACCACCCACGTCGAAAAGTTCGGTCGTTAACGCCGAGTGGGACAACTTTTTCGACAACGGGATGGAACATGAGCCAAAAACCAACCGATTTTCTTGAAGAATGCACTAATGAAGTCCGTGCGGTTGAATTTCCCATCGCGCTCCTGGAGCCGCCAGCGCGGTGGACTAGGGTCGACTATTTCGACGCGAACGATCTCGACGATATTGCCGAGGAAATGGCTTGCCAACTCGGTCGGGACGACGAGGAAATGGAGCCTGAGGCTTCGTTCCGCAGATTCACTTTCCACGGGCGCGCTGGCCCGTTTGGCATCTACGTTCACCGGTGCGGCGAACTTCTGGCGCCGGGCTTCGTCGCCGTTGCGGTGGAAATGGCACCCGAGCCCTATATTGCCTACGGCCCGGACTATGGTCCGGACGATGAATCGGAAGACGAGCAGAACGACAGTCCGGACGACCAACAGGTGCGGGCGTTCGCGCGGTTGGCCGACATTTTCGGAATGGGTCAAACCGCCGAAGCCGCAGCCGCCGATGTCAAATCGCAACTTCCACCATCACGGACTTCAAAATGACGCTCAGCTTCCTCGACCTCCCCGTCCTCGAATACCCACCCGTAGAGGCCCTGACTTCCGAATTGATGCGCGAATTCTCGCGCCCCAACGATCACTCGGAGGGTCCCCAGTCGTTAGGGGAGCTTTGGCCCTATCTGCAGTATGCGACAGAGACGACCGAGTTCTCAAAGCAATCGCAAACGCTGCGCCTTGAGAAGGTACTCGTCGGTCGCGGTCGAGCCTGGGTAGGGGACGAAGCGGGCTGCTGCTACACCGCTGACGAATATCCAGAATTGAGTCCCAACTCGATACTGGTGATCAACCCCGATGTCATGCCGGCTCACCTGTCACTTGTGGACGTGTTCCTGCACGAGGCCGCCCACATTTTCACGAACGGTGAATGGCACACCTGGACTTTTCTGGTGATGCTCGATGTAATGCGGCTACGGTGTGGGCTCGGCCCGTCCACAGATCCTTATGATTGGCGCGATGTGCGGCAATCGCCAGAACTCGCAGGACTCTCACTCTCCGAATCGACTATCCAGAGTTCCGGAGCCGATGTTGGACGCTTTCTTTTTCATATGCCGTATGGTCTCCGGCAACTTGGACTCCTGATACAGGATATTTGGGACAAGGTCGCCACGGAAGTTGTCACCATGGACACCAACGTCGACTTCGCGGAACTGTGCCGGAGTACAGCGCGGGGAGATTTCTAATATTTGATGGGCACGAACGCGCTCAATGCGAGAGCAGGCGCCGCACGTACTTAGTGATCTTCTCCGCCAGCGTAGGGTGACGATATTCGCGGGCTTGCCACAGCCCGTTACTGGCAAGCCACTCGATCAGAGTTTCCTTTCCATCGGAGCGAAAGCGGCAGTCGATGTGCGTAACTCGGTCGCACGGTTCGCAAAGCCCATTCGCGTCAATCGTCACTACGTGCGGCAACGACTGGATGACGCGACCACGCAACCGGTCGCCAGAAATGTGCTGGCCGCAGTTGTTGCAAATGACATGCACCCCGGGCACCGACTTGCCGTTCTTCAGCGTGATGGGGAACTGGCTGCGCAGCGATGGGTCCCGTTTATACGCGGAACGCCACGCCGCAATATTTTCGACGAACCGGCTCAAATGTGTCCCCGAGTTGCTTTGGTTGGGGTTATTCCGATTGTCCACTACCGAAGTTGTCACCCCGCCGGCGATGCGCTTCGCAGGTAGGCAGTTCCCCGTCGCGAGCGAGCGTCTTCACCTTTCGCTCGACGATGGTAAGGCACCCATTTGCTCGGCAATGAAAGTGACAGCATTGGTTGCTTCCGATGCTGATCCGGGATGGATGCTTCTTGACCCCAGTCGTCGGGTCACGCGCGATCAGCGCCGCCAAGTCGGGTCGAAGGCGGTCAAGCGCCTGACAGCTCTCGCAGGGGGTGTCCGGATACCGCACCCGGTTGCGGAGTTCCGTCCGAACTGCGAAGGATTGGCGGCCGCAGCGAACACATGACTGAAACACTCTCGACGAAGTGGCGAGCGCCGTAACAAACACGCGGCGCACCGTGCCACTGGTCTGCCCCATGCATTCGATGGACGCCCGCCCAGCCACCACCGCGCAGCTGTTGCCGGAGGCCGCAAGCACCGAACTGAGGATCGGCCAATATTGGTCCTTGACCCATAGACTCTTAGGAAAGTTCGGGTCCGCCTTCACCGCGGCGAGGAGCCTTTCGACCGTCGTGGGCGGTAGGTTTTGTGGCAGGCCGGACTCGTCGGTTTCGACCTTGGGTGCCAAGCGCAAGGCGCTCACTTCCGCAAGCCTCCGAAGCGCGGCCTCCTGCAGCGCCGGGTCGCTGTACAGAATCGCCGATCCCGAGGTCCGCTCCCGACTCCGGTGCGCATCGGCACGATGATCTTCCGGACGTTGCCAGCGGAGGTTTCCGGGGCGATCATCGCGCGTATCCATATTGATATGGTCGGCCTCGTAGTACGTGCCGTCGGCCGGCAATGGATGGTGGAAGAGCGCTACGACGCGTGAGTGCTGAAACATGGATCGATAGCTCCCGGCAGTGGGAAGTTCTCCCTGAGGAATGAGGGCATGAAATATTCGCGGGACGGTGATCGAGACACCCAGGTAGCGGCCTGAACCGCTCGTGCCGAGCGGCGCCAAGTGCCACCCATCCGTGTCCGACACGAATATGAATCCGTCGGCGTCCACGTGGAGAGCACCAGCCCGAATCATTTCGAGGATTATCTGGTCACGACTGCGGCGGCTGCCTGCTGTCCTCCCTCCGACGGGTAGCGTCACCGCCTCGAAAGGGCTATAGCCCAGATTTCCTCTATGCGCGGCGGTCTTCGGGTCCACGCCGAAGCGGCGCGCAGCACCGGTGCGCGCAAGTCGGACGCCTTGCACTTCAACGAAAATGGTACGGCGCTGATTTGCAGACTGCTGCTCTGGGTTTGCCCACCGCAGATTGCCTGGCTCGTAGCCCTTGTCATTGTCGATGCGGTCTATCGAAAGTCTTTCCGCACCGTTCGAGGCCACCACCATCTCCAAGGTCATGCCCGGCGGTCGAGGCAGCCTGTTGGCGACATAGTTCACGAAGGCGTGCATCCCCGTGATCGGATCGCGCCACTCCGCCCATACATTGATGCCGCGGGCGCCATAGTTGACGAAATCGTCGTTGGTTTCGTCTTCGCAACGCGCCAGCATCTTCCGCCAGCGATTGACGAGGCTCATCCACACTTCTCGGGCGAGGTTGTTGTGCATGCGGAATCCCTTTCGCCTGGCGTTTAAACGACCTGACGTGCAGCTACGCCAGGTACTTATATACCGGGTACTTATACACCGTGGCCGTATACGCGTCAAGGGGCCAGACTTCCCCCATGAAGTCCCGCACACCCGCCCCTCAAACTGCACGCATTCGACTTGCGGCGAATCTCCGCTCTGCAAGAGAACGGCTTCAAATCTCTCAAGAGGCGCTCGCCGACCTAGCGGGGGTAGACAGGACGTTCGTCGGAAGCGTTGAGCGCGAGGAGCGGAACATCTCCTTGGACAACATCGAGCGTCTCGCGGTCGCGCTCAAGATGGACATCGCGGAGCTACTGAAGAAACACTAGGCGGGTTCCCATCGGTCCACGTGCAGATCCAGTTGACGCCGCTCAACGGATTCCGCACCCGGTAGCTGCACATCTTGCACATTGCACATCTTGCACACGATGCACATTGCACATCATGCACATGATGCACATTGCACATCATGCACAGCTACCGGGAGCGGCCTGAAGGGACTCTCGCCGCCGAGCTGGCGATCCCCGTGATCGGTTCGCGAGTGGACCAATCGAAAACTGGGCCTTGTCGGTTGCCGCGCCAGCAACCTGTTTTTTTCCTCGTGCACTCAGGCGAAGAAGCACATCGTCCTAGACAAGCGGTACGTCGTCTGATCCGAACGAACCGTGGTAGACTGACGAATCGCATCGGAAACCGGTGCGGGCAACGTACACAGTAGGTCCGCAGTACGTCGCCGAACAGGTTGCAGCATCGCCTGAGTTTAGATCAGTGGTTCCGAGGGCTCTTGCTCTCGTGCTGCTCTACTAAGCCCAATACGGCGTTGCTATGCAACTGAGCGATTCAAATCCTTTCGACACCCTCGATGTTGCGGCAACGTATCGCCCCGCCCCATGCGTCGCGACCGACGTCACTTGCTCGTTCCGTCGACCACCTAGTGGTTCAGCCGGTCCACTACGCGGCTCCCGCCTTCAGCAAGGTGAAACCTTTGGCCGTTTAGCCGCCGCCCGAGCCGGCTTTATCGGCGAGTGGACGGTGGGCCCGGTCGCGTCCAGCGCCGGGACCCGCGAGCTGCCTGGCCCCCAGGCCAGGACAGCCGAGGGCGGGGGGAGCCGCCAGGAGCAAACGAACAGGCGAGGTGACGGCGCAACGCGACGACACCTTGCCGTCGTTCGTTTGAGGGCGCCCCAGCGCCCGTATCCGCAGCGGGGGGCGCAGCCCCGCCGCCCCCCACGCGGAGCGCGGGGGCAGGGTTTCCGAGGCAATCCCCAACGGGGAGTGCCGCACCCGAGATCGTCCAGATCGAGGGGCGGAAAGCCTGCCCCCGCGTTACGCGGGGGGGCGGCCCACAAGCGAGTGCGCAGCCATTTTTCCCTAGAAAAATGGCAAGTACAGAGGGGAAAAGCGGGCGTCCAGCCCGCGCGGACCCTAGGTCGCGAACAGCCCGACCAGTGTTTCACCTTCAAAACACGCCAGGAGTAACCCATGAGCACACAAACACAGCGGGATTCGTCCACCGATGCGGGCATCGCACGACTGCTTTTCGGCGCCGTTAGAGCGGAAGCAAATGCGATCCGCGCGATCAACAGTGGCTTCCCGATCAACGTGCTGCGGAACAAAACTTCAGACACAACCGATCACCTAATAACCCCCGTAGAGATCGAGGCGCTCCGCTGGACCGCCAAGTTTGGGTGGCTGCGATGGTGGCTACTTGCGCGTCTAATGTGGCCAGCTTCGCCGGCCACATCGGCGCGGACACGCGCGATGCTGACGATTAAGGATCTTGCTGCGCAAAAACTTATCTATCCTGTGATCGGAGGCGACGGGCACGATGTCTTCCTTTTGGCAGAACGAGGAGCCGCCTATTTGCGCGCCTACTTTCCCGGTCTCTATGCCCGCGATCTGAGCGTCGGTAGGCGAGGACTGACGGCCGGAACACGCCAAACATCACCCGCCGGTGCAACGTTTATTCACCGAATGATTACCCATGCCTACCTTGCTGACTCGGCCGCCAACGGTCGCTTAATCGCGACTGAGTATGAGCAGTTAGTCGACACTGACGAGTGGCGAACCCTCTGGCGCCAGGTCGCCTACCGCGCCAAACGATGCGATGGCCTAACCTCTATGGCGGACACGATGTCCGATGAGGATGGAGCCATACAACTCGACATTGAAATCATCGAGACACTTCGGACCCGCCCCAACGTCGCACTAACTCGAAATGACCAGGGCGTCCTTGTCCAGGACGAAATGGGGCGCCTCCTCATCTCACTTCGTGAGCACTCCGCGAATCGTCAGCGTGTCACTCTGTTGCTCCTCGACGAGCGGCCTGGGCACGGAATCGCTCGAACAGTCATCAGATACGCCACCCAGCGGGGAATTCAAATATCGCCAGAGTTCGTGCAGTTCGTCTTCATCCCGATGCGACCAGGCTCGCCTATTTTTGGTCCCTTTCGTCGTACCCCGTGGCCTGGCGGTAGGCCCGTCGCGGTTGCATCGTCAACTACGGCCAAGACAACTCGGGTTGCCTCATCGAGTAGCGGTGTTACAGAATCGCCGCCGACCAAGCCCGCCTCAATCAGCGTGAGCATTGCCGCCAGGCCGGAGTTCCCAGCATCAACAGTGCGCCAAACGGAGTTCCGCCTCGTGTGCAACAAACGATTCGCCAACGGGACCCGGGAGGTCATCATCCAGCACCTTCCAACCGGGATCACCGCACAATCAGGAACTGGCGGCGGCAACACAACCGTGTACATGGAGTTTGCCTTTTTCGATCCGGACGGCCAGTCCCTATTTTTCAAATCTGTAATTTGTCAGGACAATATCGATCTCACCGATCCCGACCAATTTCAAGATCTCTGTGATGACCTTCGACAGATCATTTCAGACAACCACACAGACGACTGACCGGCGCCCCGTACGGGCTAATCCGATTCTCAGCATTGCGGAGGAATGCGGCCCGCGCCGTTGGGCGGCGCGGTGGGATCGTCCAGCCACTTGAGGCGTTTACCCCACCCCTTGCGCTGACGCCCCGTGAAGGGGCTAGCGCTGTCCTCAAGAATAAGTGATCGGGACGGTGGAGGCTTGCGATGCACGCGCTCGTCAAGCCCAAGCGGCGGAAAGCACCTCAGCTTGCTCCAGCACGAGCAACGTTGCGCGCTCCTGCAAGTCGGGCGGGTAGCCGTACTTCTTCAATATCCGTTTGACCAACACGCGCAAGTGCGCGCGGACATTTTCGCGAACGGCCCAATCGATAGTGACATTTGCGCGAACCGTGGCTACCAATTCCCTGGCGATCAGCCTCAAGCTCTCGTCGCCGAGCACTTTGACCGCGCTGTCGTTGACCTCCAGCGCGTCGTAGAACGCCACTTCGTCGTCGTTGAGCCCGAGCTTCTCACCCCGTTCGCTCGCCTTTCGCATCTCCTTGGCCAACGAAATCAACTCCTCGATGACCTTGGCGGTTTCGATGGCCCGATTCTGGTAGCGACGCAGCGACTCCTCCAGCATGGCAGCGAAGGAGCGGCCCTCCACGACATTGCGCGCCGAGCGCTTCCGAATCTCGCCCTTGAGCAATTTCTGCAGCAGCTCTACGGCGAGGTTGCGCTGGGGCATTCCCCGTACCTCGGCCAGGAACTCATCCGAAAGAATCGAGATGTCCGGCTTCTTCAATCCGGCTGCCTCGAAGATGTCCACGACCTCGCCGGAGGTCATCGCCTTGGAGATAATTTGCCGGATAGCGTGTTCGAGTTCGTCGTCGGACTTGCGTTCGCCGGCGGTGTTCTTGGCCAACACGGATCGCACTGCTTGGAAGAAGCCGACATCGTCCCGAATTCGAAACGTTTCCGGGTGCGGCACCGACAGGGCGAAGGCTTGGGATACCTCTGTCACCGAATGGAGGAGACGATTCTTGCCGTCGTCCTGGGCAAGGATATGTTCCTGCGCCGCCGGTAACACACCCAAGCGCTCCTGCGGTGCACCCGTTGTCCACTTCAACCAGTCGAACCCATGGAATAGCCCGCAGCAGATTTCGTATTTTTCCAACATCAACGCGACTGCCTCAGCCTGGTCGAGCGCGGTCTTGCCGGTGCCGCCCGCCTCGGTGTAGGTGGCAAGCGCCTGCTTCAACTCGTCGGCGAGACCCAGGTAATCCACCACCAAGCCGCCGGGCTTGTCCTTGAACACCCGGTTCACGCGAGCGATGGCCTGCATCAAGCCATGACCGCGCATGGGCTTGTCGACGTACATCGTGTGCAGGCTCGGCGCATCGAAGCCGGTAAGCCACATGTCCCGGACGATGACGATCTGGAACGGGTCCTTCGCCGTACGGAACCGTATCGCCAGGGCCTCGCGCCGCTTTTTGCTACGGATGTGTCCCTGCCACTCTAGTGGGTCCGAGGCCGAGCCCGTCATCACCACCTTGAGGGTACCCTGCTCGTCGTCATCGGAATGCCAAGCCGGCCGCAGTGCCACAAGCTCGCGATACAGTTCCATGCAGATGCGGCGGCTCATGCAGACGACCATCGCCTTGCCATCCAAGGTGGTAAGGCGATTCTCGAAATGTTCGACAAGATCGCGGGCGACGAGCTTGATCCGGTTCTCTGATCCGACCACGGCTTCGAGCTGCGCCCACCGGCTTTTGAGCTTTTCCTTGCGCTCGACCTCCTCGCCCTCGGTCGCTTCCTCGAAATTCGGGTCGATCTTCGGACGCTCGGAGTCCTTGAGTTCCAGCTTGGCCAGCCGACTTTCGTAATAGATCGGCACAGTGGCGCCGTCGATCACGGCGCGCTGTATGTCATAGACGCTGATGTAGTCACCGAACACCGCGCGAGTGTTGGCGTCGGCCTTCTCGATTGGCGTGCCGGTGAAGCCGATGAACGAGGCCCGCGGCAGGGCATCGCGCATGTGTCGGGCGAAGCCGTCGACAAAGTCGTATTGGCTGCGGTGCGCCTCGTCTGCGATCACAACGATGTTGCGCCGGTCCGACAGTATCGGGTGGCGGTCGCCCTTCTCTTCCGGGAAGAATTTCTGGATGGTGGTGAACACCACGCCGCCCGCGGCCACGGATAGCTTGGCCCGTAGGTCGGCACGGTCGGCAGCTTGCGTCGGTTCCTGGCGCAAGAGATCGCGGCAGCGGGCAAACGTGCCAAAAAGCTGATCGTCGAGATCGTTGCGGTCGGTCAGCACCACGACCGTGGGGTTCTCCATCGCCGGATGCAGAATGATGCGGCCGGCGTAGAACGCCATGGTCAGACTCTTGCCCGAGCCCTGGGTATGCCAGACCACCCCCACGCGTCGGTCGCCAAGTTCACCACCCGACTGGTGCCCCGCCTCAAAGCGACCGGGCTCCGCGGCGACATGAAACTGCGCAGCACGCAGCGTCTCCTCCACCGCCACGTTGACCGCATGGAACTGGTGGTAGCCCGCCATCTTCTTCGCAAGGCCACCGCCGCCCATATCCTCAAACACGATAAAGTGCCGGATCAGGTCGAGGAAGCGGCGCTTCTCGAACACACCCTCCAGTACCACCTGAAGCTCGGGCATGGTCGCCGCGGCGTCGCCACGACCGGTGATCGTGCGCCAGGGCTTGAACCATTCCTTGCCGGCACCCAGCGAACCAATCCGAGCCTGCACACCATCGGAAACCACCAGTGCCGCGTTCGTGGCGAAGAGCGCAGGGATCTGGGCTTGATAGGTCTGTAGCTGCTGATAGGCTGACCAAACTGTAGCATTTTCGTCAGCCGGGTTCTTGAGTTCGATCACTGCCAACGGCAGTCCGTTGACGAACAACACCACGTCGGGGCGGCGATTGTGCTGCCCTTCAGCCACAGTGAACTGATTGACCGCCAGCCAGTCGTTGTTGTCCAGCGTGTCGAAGTCGATGACTCGGGCCTGCCCGCCGGCGATGGAGCCGTCCTCGCGGCGGTACTCAACCGTGACGCCGTAGACGAACATCCGATGCATGGCGCGATTGCGCTCGATCAGCGAAGGCGCGTCCCTACGCGCGAGTTTCCGGTAAGCGTCGTCCAGTGCTTCGTCGGGCAAGTTCGGATTCAGCCGCACCAGCGCCTGGCGAATCCGCCCATCCAGCACCACGTCATGGTAGTTCGGATCAAGGCGCTCCGCGTCGGCCTCGCCGGCCGCTAGGTCCGGTCCATACAAAACCGCATAGCCAAGTACTTCCAACCAGGCGAGTGCGGCGTCTTCGACAATTGACTCGGTAAATCTCGCGTTCATCGGTATTGCGCTGCGTTTTCGCGACAGTGTTTGCGGGCTTCCTCAAGCCAGCTCTCGTACCAATACCAGGTCTTCGTAACCTGAACGCCCCACCCCTTCGCCGCATCCCTCGCGCCAAGAGCCTTCCAGAGATCTGTATGGTTTCTCATACCAAAACGCGTGAAGCCCTCGGCCTTGAGCTTCGCAACAACCTGGGACGGAAGTAATTTGGGCCGTTCCGTCTCTTTGATGACCGTGTAGGCCCTATTCACATCTTCCGCGAGTGGCGATCCGGCCTTGACGAATTCGATAACTTGATCAGCCTGCCCTTTTCGATTTGCGGTCTTTGCTACAAACAAAACACGATAAGCGAACTTGGGACTATTGAATTCCTCATCCGTCAGCGAGTCCTCGAAACCCTGTACGAACGCTTTGATACTTGATGGCAATGCATCTAGACCGGGAACCGCTTCCACCTGCTCCTTGCTTATCGAAGAAAATTGGAGGCTGAATGCCAGGTACTTGTCGATGCCTTGATCGACTCCAAAGAGCTGCTTCACATAGTTATTGTAGTTAAGGCAGCACGCTTGAAATTTCGCACTCAGCGAATTATCCAAGCGGGAGGTCATTTGATGTTCGATCTCATGGCGGATGCCAATCAGAAAGCGTAGGTTGTTCGCACTATCGCGATCTACGGGCGAGGCCGGATCATTGAGACAGCGATCCAGTTCCCACCGCTTATGTGCGCCCGCCTTCGTCTTATCGAAACTCCGGCGCCCATTCTTTACTTGAAAATACCTGTACTCGATGCCTTTCTTCCGAAAGAACGCATGAAGAAGATACGTCCACGCAACATTCATCAGGACAATGAAGATCTCAGACCGGAACGTAATTAGCGGGCTGTTAAATATTTGTACCGCAGAAAGCGCTGCCTCGCGCGACTTAGTGACGAGCTCCGTCGTAACAGAGTACAAACGCCGAACTCGCCGCTTCTTCGCCATCAGCGCAGCCCAACTACAGGCGTCGTCCTTCTCGTGCCTATTGAATCGACAGCCATGCCTTTGGCGACCAATGACTGACGCCTGGTTTCCATCTTCACAGTGAATTCAAGAACTGCCGTCATGACTTGGTGCGCTCCGAGTTCCGCAGTACGCCGCGTTGCCTTTGGTAGTTCTTCGTCTCGAACAAGAAATCGGCCAGTGTCGTCGCCGCATAGACCGCAAGCTTGGCGTGATGCCTACTTGGGCGGTATGTCGCTGCATGCGCGTCGCTCATCTTATTGCGCATGGCTGCCAATCCATTCACGATGCTGATTAGCCCGCTTAGTATTTGTCGCAACGAGTCCGATATGTCCTTTCGGTCTGGTTCAATGTTGAGAAGTTTCTGGACACGCTTGTACAGCTTTACAAGATCACCGTCATAGGATTCGGCGCTAGTGTCCAGATCCTTTTCGATGCCAATCAATACCACCTCAATCATTGACCGTGCATTGGTAATCGCGCCAGAGAAATCCCCGTCGGACAACTTGGATTCACACTTGCGGATATTCTCGTCAATAGTCAGCTGCGTGAGTTCGTCCGGCACGCGCGCTGATGCGTCCAACTTCACTCGCCCTGCGCTCATTTCGCGAACCTTGAACAAATGTCCTTCGGGAACGACTTCGTATCCGTCGTATTTGAGATGCTCATTGAGCAGTCGAATTACTTCGTCGACGCTCTTCTCTGCCTTGCTGAACTCGCGTGGATCAACGATCTGTGCGATGACCTGCATCAGAGCGGCCGAGCCGTTCAGCGCCCGGACTTTGTCTTGCGCATAGATACGTCGCGTCGGAAAGCCGCCTCCGCTAGGATAAACATCCCTTGCACCAAATTGGTTAAAACACTTTACGAGTTGCGGACCACTTCTATATGGAACTCCCGGCACATCACCTGCCACAAGATTCCCAAGAAACTCAATCGCGTACTCTGAGACCTTCATGCGACGGTCGCGACGGCCCCGTCCGTTTCCTCGACCCGGACCTCGCCAGAGAGAAGCTTTGGTAATAGCGCGTCGCGCAATAGGGCGAGAGTACGGGATTCGATGTGCGTTGTAACAATTCTCTCGACAAGTGGCGAAAGGACTTCGTTCGCTGAAATCAATATATCGAAGGTAGGGACAACGACTTTCGCGTCACTGAGGTGGTGACGCTGAATGTGACCCATCGTGGTCGCCTTTCCTGCGGCAATGTGGCGAAATTCCGCAAGATGCATATGAATCCAGAGGTAGTAGAACCACTTTGGAAATTCGGTTGAGGTCACCCTAAATAGGTGCTGATTAAGGGCGCCCCGGCCGCCCGTCCAAATCGCACACTCAAGCGATCCCGACCACGAAAAGAGTACATCGCCGTCGTTGACGACGTAGTCAGGGTTGAGTTTGTCAGTTGCCGAATCTGCGCCTACGGTATTGCCGGCTCGCAGCTGCGCGATTTTTATGACAGGGAGTGATTGGCCATTCATCGGTGGGTACTTTTGGAGTGCCAATCCATTTAGGAATCGCGCAATTTCATCAAGGCTGCGCACCTTCCATCCCTTTGGAATCTTCCCGACCTGCGAGTCCTCGAAGGAATCTGGGTAGATGTCACGGAGGGACTTCGGCAGACCGTGGTCCTGGCCGTCCGCCTTGGCACGGACAGGATCGAAGTCGACAAACCACGACCTGAACAGCGCCCGAGCGATGCTCTCCAGCGTTTCGTTCATTCGCCGGTTTATCCCGATTTTGTCGTCCAGCGTACTGAGAATGTGGGCGATGGCACATTGTTCAGGAAGCGGCGGCATCCGCATCGGAAAGGACCGAATAATGCCTTCGTTCAAGTTGGGCATCGTGGCCCCGATAGCATGGAACTTGAACCATTCGACCGACGCTGGATTTGCGAGAACATGCGACAGGAAATCGGGACTGACCGTGCTTGCATTTCTTCTAACACGAAGACGAATCGCACCCGTGCCGCAGATAAATCCATCCTCCGCTTCGCGAACGCATCCTATATGGCCCGTCGCCTGAGCACCCCGACGCGCGAAAAGGATGTCGCCGGGCTCAAGTCGGTGTCGCGCGAGTTCTTCGGCCTTGGCGCGTGAGATTTTGGGAAGGACCGAATGATCGATCTGTCGATTTCGGATCGCTTCCGTTGGAACTACGGAGACGCCGTCTTCAACGTAATCGAAAGCGTGAAGTTGGGTTCCGAACGGCCCAGTTTGAAGGTCGGCTACTCCCGCATCGCAGAGGTCGCCGATCTTACAGTCTTGCCATTCATTCGCCATACCCAAGCCCCTTGAGGCTGGCGGCAATCGCGGCATCGAGTGTCGCGGCCTGCTCTTGTTGCTCCTGCAGCGTGTAAGCGAGCCTCTTCATCAGTTCCTCAAACGGCTCGTCGTCATCGTCGGCGATCTCCGTTCCAACATAACGTCCAGGGGTGAGAATGTGACCATGTTTGCGAATCTCATCAAGTTTCGCGCACATGCAGAAGCCGGGTACATCGGCGTACTCGCCGGCGTCCTTGTCTCCTCGCCACGCGTGATAGGTACGCACAATCCTTGCCAGATCGTCTTCGGAAAGCTCGCGGTGTGTGCGGTCCACCAACGAACCTAGCTTGCGGGCGTCAATGAAGAGCGTCTCGCCACGCCGGTCGCGAAAGCGCCCATTCTTCTTGTTACGCGCGGTGAACCAGAGACACACTGGGATCGGTGTCGAGTAAAAGAGCTGACCGGGCAATGCCACCATGCAATCCACAAGGTCCGCCTCGACGATGGCCTTGCGGATCTCACCTTCGCCCGACTGGTTGGACGACATCGAGCCATTCGCCAGAACGAAGCCGGCGAGTCCAGTCGGCGCAAGGTGGTAGATGAAGTGCTGCACCCAAGCAAAATTGGCATTCCCCGTTGGTGGAACACCGTAGACCCAGCGCTTGTCGTCTTTCAGCAGTTCGCCCCGCCAATCACTGTCGTTGAAAGGTGGATTGGCAAGGACATAGTCAGCCTTGAGATCGGGATGCCCGTGGTTGTGGAAGGTATCGCCGTGCGCAATTTGCGCGTCGATGCCGCGTATCGCGAGGTTCATTTTGGCGAGGCGCCACGTGGTGTAGTTCGACTCTTGGCCGTAAATTGAAATGTCACCAATCCGGCCGCTGTGGGCCTCGATGAATTTCTCGCTCTGCACGAACATGCCTCCCGAGCCGCAGCACGGATCGTAGACGCGGCCCTTGTACGGCGCGAGCATCTCGACCAGAACGCGCACGACGTGGCTCGGCGTATAGAACTGACCGCCACTCTTGCCCTCGGCACTGGCGAAACGCGAGAGAAAGTATTCGTAGACACGACCGAGCGTGTCCTTGGCGCGGTCGGCGGTGCTACCGAGCGCGATGTCGCTTACCAAATTGACGATCTGGCCAAGGCGCTGCTTGTCGAGGCCGGGGCGGCCAAAGTCTTTGGGCAGCACTCCCTTGAGCGACGGGTTGTCGCGCTCGATTGCGGTCATGGCGTCGTCCACCAGCGTGCCGATGGTGGCCTGCGGCGCGTTGGCCTTCAGGAAGGACCAGCGCGCCTCCTTCGGCACCCAGAAGATGCTGGCGGCGCGATATTCGTCAGGGTCTTCAGGATCGGCGCCCTGCTTTCGCTGGGCGTCCAGTTCAGCATGCTTAGCTTCGAATGCGTCCGAGATGTACTTGAGGAAGATCAGGCCGAGGACGACATGCTTGTATTCCGCTGCGTCCATGTTGTTGCGCAGCGCGTCGGCGGTTGCCCAGAGCTTGGCCTCGAAGCCTAGGTTGGCTGCCGTGTCATTCGATTTGCGAGGTTTCGCCATTTGCCGATACAGTGGTTTTTCTGATTTATGGAGTGGAAGACTATCTGATATGCGCTTGTTTTTGTTGCAAAATCGGCAAGGAAACCGCTGAGGCCCTGCAGGTCCTGCCTTCGGCTATGCCCGCTACTGCCCCGCCTCCCAGCCTTCCATCGCGGCGAAGTACCTAGTGCCGCGTCCCACGCCGGCCTGGGTGAGAAGGCCGTACCGGACAAGCTCCTCCAGGTCGCGATAGGCGGTTGCACGGGAGACGTGCACAAGATTCCCGTATTTGTCCGTGCTCATCCCGCCCTCAAAGCCACCCGGTCCGGCATCCAATATCCGATTCACCGCCTTACGCTGTCGCTCGCTTAGTGGGGCTTGTCCGTGTTGTAACCAAAAGCGCGCCTTGGCCAGGGACAGATCAATCACTGCCTCGGACGCCCGGCACGCCTCCTCAAATTGCTCCACGAACCAAGTGAGCCATCGCGTGATGTCGAGGCCACCTCGGGACGCAGCCGCCAGCTCCGCGTAGTAGTCATTCCGGTGTTCCGCCAAACGGCGCGAAACGCTATAGAGCCTTTGATCCAGTTTGGCGTCCTGCGCCAGGGCCAGGTCGATGATGGCCCGCCCGACGCGGCCATTGCCATCCTCGAATGGGTGCAGCGTTTCGAACCAGAGGTGCGCCGTTCCGGCGCGAAGAAGACCGTCGATAGGACTGTCACGCGAGCTTTGGAACCAGTCCAAGAACTCTCCCAACTCGCGTGGAAGGCGCTTGGACGGCGGTGCCTCGAAGTGAACCTTCTCGCGCCCAATTGGGCCGCTCACGATCTGCATCGGTGTCGCGTGGGTACGCAACGCGCCCGACTTGACCTTCTTGACGCCGGCAAACCCGGTGGGGAAAAGCGCTGCCTGCCAGCCGCACAGCCGCTCTACCGTTAAGGGCTCACGCCAATGCCGCGTCGCGTCATCCATCAGGTCAATCAGCCCCTCGACCGAGCGCGAAGCCGTCCCGACCGACGGCATTCCCAGGCGGCGCGCCACGGACGACCTCACCGAGTTCAGATCGAGCTTCTCCCCCTCGATCCTGGCCGTCGCATTCGCCTCTTCGACCCAGATCTCCGCGAGCGCGGAGCCTAGGTTGGCCAGGCCAAGCGCCTGGGCCTTGCCCAGGATGCGGCCCTGGGTGCTTCGCGCCCGGTTCAGCGCGGGCGCGACCACCTTCATGTCAAAGGCGAACTTCGGCCAATCCGGCTGCTGCCATATCCATTGAGGCGTATTGGGCATATTTGCGCTTCATTCTGTGAAGCGTAAAGTATACCTTCTCGCCTCTCAATCGCAAATCTGGCGTTTCGCCGCTGCCCGATTAGTCCGTTCAAGTTCAACGGATGACAAGGTTCTCCCGTTCACGGGCCACGGATCACCTCGCGGCCCAATTTCACAGCGTAGCGCGCATACAACACCTCGACTCTGACCATTCTTAGCGTCACTGGGTATGACCCAGCGGGTAGATGAACCGTGCT
>Ga0302323_100001871_pt1 | contig 17130 bp, 13 predicted proteins | sample Fen_T0_3_FD_201950 | JGI IMG/M metagenome (GOLD analysis project Ga0302323, IMG submission 201950) | Peat permafrost microbial communities from Stordalen Mire near Abisko, Sweden - Fen_T0_3 | ecosystem: Environmental > Terrestrial > Soil > Wetlands > Permafrost | place: Sweden: Abisko... | reverse complement strand
ACTCATATCGAGCGTGCCTTCGGTTTTCACCCTAGCGATACCTGTCCGCGCGGTGCCGTTGAAGGTGATGAAGTTTCCGCCCACGACAAACTTTCCATCGGCTTGCACCACCACCGAAGATATCTCACCATCGCAGCCAGTGTTCGAATTGAAGTTCGAATCGACAGTCCCGTCTGACTTGTACTTCGCGAAATCGAGATGCGGCTGACCTCCGATCGTCGAAAATCCGCCGCCCACGACAAAGCCCCCGTCAGATGTTGCCGCAACCGCGCGGATGTTACCTCCCGCTGATTCGATGCGTGTGACAAAACCACGATCTGCCCGGTAAACGTTGCCATAGGTAGTCGCCAGGGCGGTGGTTTGCTCAACCACTGTCAAAAAGATCACTAAGCCGACAACGCCACCGATTAAATACCGGATTCCACCCACAAAAATTCCTGAATGCATAACAGATGAGATTAAGTTTGATGACGCTGCCGTGCGTCTATGAAAGGCGCACAAGGTGAGAATGAATATGCGTAATTCCAGCCATTTAGGGTAACGAATCCGTTACATTGTTTTGGCTAAAATGAGATTCACTCTGACGTCCAAGTCCTTGGGGCCTGGCTTAGTTGCATCTTCTTCTTTGCCTCTGGGGAGCTTTGGGTAAATGTTTCCGCTTTCACAACATGCCTGCCGTCCTCGACTACGAACCCGTCATTGCCGCTCCGCGTGGCGAACTTGCGCCACTCACAGCGATTCAGGAGGAAATCCTCCGCCTGAAACGCGAACGCAACGCCGTTATCCTCGCGCACAATTATCAGATCGAGCCGATCCAACGCATCGCCGATTTCGTGGGCGATTCACTTGGGCTTTCCTACCAAGCCCAGCAGGCCAAGGCGGACGTCATTCTTTTTTGCGGCGTCCATTTCATGGCCGAGACGGCCAAGATAGTGAATCCCGGTCGCACCGTCCTCATCCCCGATCTCGCCGCCGGTTGCTCGCTCTCCGATTCGTGTCCAGCCGAACAACTCGCCGCCTACAAAGCCAAGAACCCCAATCTCTACGTCGTCGCCTACATCAACTGCTCGGCGGCGGTGAAGGCGTTGAGCGATGTCATCTGCACCAGCGGCAACGCCGTGAAAATCGTCAACCAAGTCCCGGCTGACCGTGAGATTCTCTTCGTGCCCGACCAAAACCTCGGCCAATGGGTCTCGCAAAGGACCAAGCGCAAGATGCAGCTCTGGCCGGGCAGTTGTTACGCGCACGTGCTCTTCACCGTACAAGCGCTGGAGAAAGCCCGTATTCAGTTTCCCGATGCGCCCGTCGTCGCACATCCTGAGTGCGTGCAAGCTGTCCGCGATCTCGCTGACGAGGTGTGCAGCACCGAACTGATGGTAAAGTTTGCCCGCGAGACGCCGGCCAAACGCATCATCGTCGTGACCGAGAGCGGCATGCTCCACCGCCTGCAACGCGAAGTACCGGACAAAACTTTCATCGCCGGCCCGACCGACACCTGCGCCTGCAACGACTGCCGGTTCATGAAAATGAATACGATTGAGAAAGTCCGCGACGCGTTGAAGACCTTGAGTCCCGCGATCGAGCTTCCCGACGACATTCGTACCGCGGCCCTGGTGCCGATTCAGCGCATGCTCGATTGGAGCAAGCGATAGTCTCGGCTAGGGCGTTCCTGAAAAACTGTGGCCGCGCGCTGTGGCGAATTTCATGTAGCCGGCGCTGAGGCCGGGGATCGGGGAGCCCCGAGGTCGTCGCCCTCGGCTACACCATGCCCTCTCAGAACCCAGCCTGCGGCGCGGCCGGCTACACCAAGTCAGTGTGCCATTCCGCCATCATCGCGGATAAAGGTTTAGCTTAACTGTTCTAGAAAAAAGGCCGCCAGCATCTACGCGGGCGGCCTAGGTTTTGACTTAAACTTTTTTGTTTACGGACCCCAGGCGCTGCCCTTCTCGGCGGTGATGTTGCCAATGCGGACGGTGCGACCTGATTCCGTATCCAATATCACCAACGCGCGACTACCTGCAGCGCGGGCGGTGTAGATCAGGTGGCGGCCATCGGCCAGCCAGCAAGGTTCCACGCCGTCGTAGGCCGCCTTGGAAACTTTCTTGCTCTGACCGGTCCGGAGATCGAGAACGCCAATTTGGAAGTGGCCACCGCTTTCGCGGAAGGTGTAAGCGATTTTGTTCGGATCGGCGCGGCTCCAGTCGGGTTCCGCACAATAGCTGCCCAAACTGCCACCAATACGCTGTCCGCTGCCGCCGCTCGCAGGCATGACATAGAGCTGCGGCCCTGGTTCGCACGCATACACGATGCGACCGCCGTCGGGAGAAAAACACGGAGATGATTTAACCGCATCAGAATTTGTACGACGCGATATGCTGCGGCCTGCGGCATTGCTGACGAAAATTTCAGGCGTACCCAAACCACTCAATACCATTGCGACCTCCTGACCGTTCGGACTAAACCGAGCGCCGCTGTTGGTGCCCTGCACGCTGACGAAAACTTCCCGGCGAAGAGAAGCGAGATTGAGGATATAAATATCGGGAGATGATTTGAAGAAACTCGTATAGATGAGCTTGGAGCCATCGGGCGACCAGCGCGGCGTCATCGCATGCGCGTTGTCATTGGTCATCTGTTTGACCTCACCCATAAAAAGATCGCCCACGTAAATCTCGTCTTTGCCCGTGCGATTACTAACGAACGCAAGCTTAGAGGCAAAAAATCCGTTCAGATTGCTGGTGGCTTTCACAGCGGCGTCGGCGGCACGAAAGAAGGCGCTGCGGGTGCTCGTGCCGTTTGCATTCTGATTCAGGATGACCGTGCTGCCTTTGATGACCTGTACGTTGACCTGATTCGCACTCACGGAGGAAAAGCGAATATCGAAAGAGCCGCCACTCGGCTCGATCCGGTAATACCCGTGGGCACGAAACACGGTATTAGCGAGGGTATTGAGCTCAGCGGTCGAGCCCGACACGCGGATGGGAACCGCATTGGTTTCAACGATGATATCGCCAATATCACGTGCGGCCTGCGCAGCGGCAAAGTTCGCCGCCGCACCCAAAATCAAAACAGAAAAAAAGCGTAGGAGTTTTTGCATGGAAAAAATTGGTGCTTATTAATGAGAAAGTTCAGGTCATTTCTATTTACACCCTGAGCGCGCTTAACAACGTTAAAAACAATTCAGTTTTCAAAATACCATTGTGACTTCCGACGAAATTAAAGAGGCGCTCAAACAAGTTAAGTATCCTGGCTTCAGTCGCGATATCGTGTCGTTTGGTTTGGTTCGCTCGGCGGCGTTTGTCGACGGCACGGCCAAAGTCTCGCTCTCGCTCACCACGTCGGACCCGAAAATTCCGCTCCACGTTAAAAACGAAGTGGAAAAATGCCTGCGCTCACTCGCGGGAGTTAAAGAAACAATCGTCGATGTGGCGGTCGCGCCCGCAAAAGCTCCGGCCGCTCCCGGCCAGCCCAACATCGGTGGAGGCGCAGCGCCCGTCGGCATCGCACATTCGGTCGCGATCGCTTCGGGCAAAGGCGGCGTGGGCAAATCCACTTTCGCGGTCAATCTCGCTTGTGCGTTCGCGCAACTGCTCGAGGAACAGGGTCGGCCAAACCGAGTCGGCCTGATGGATTGCGATATTTATGGTCCCTCCGTGCCGCTCATGATCGGCCTCTCCGGACGCCCCATGGTCGACGGCGACTCACTGATCCCGATGGAAAAACACGGTGTGAAAGTCATGAGCATGGGATTTCTTCTCGACGAAAACACGCCCGTCATCTGGCGCGGGCCGATGATCATGAAGACCGTCCAGCAGTTTGTCCAAAACGTCAGGTGGGGCGAACTTGACATGTTGTTTATCGATTTGCCGCCTGGCACCGGCGACGCACAGCTCTCACTCGTACAAACGATCCCGCTCGACGGCGCCGTGCTCGTAACAACGCCGCAACTCGCCGCCGCACAAATCGCGCGCAAAGGCGGCCTGATGTTTCAAAAGGTCAATGTCCCTCTCCTCGGCGTCGCTGAAAACATGAGCTACTTCATGGACCCGATGGGGAATCGCCACACAGTGTTCGGCGAAGGCGGCGGTAATAAAACGGCCGAAGCGCTCGGCACGGTGCTTCTCGGGCAGGTGCCGCTCGTTGAAGAAATCCGTATCTGCGGAGACAGCGGCCAACCGATCGTCGTCAGCGATCCCACCGGCGATATCGCCGCTATTTTCAAAAACATCGCTCAGACGCTTCTACGCCAACTCGTGACGAAGTGAGGTTTTGCAGGGCGCTATTTCAGCGGTTTTGCAGGATGAAAAAAATTATTGGCCGACCTCATGCTTCCTCTGAAGGCAACCTATATTAAATCCGTAAGGACTTACTGTACGATCAAGTCATTGACAGCTTGCAACGCAGACCTACCTTTTTATTGCAGACTGAAGAATAAGCTTACCGATGCAACGATTTGCCGGGGAAGCTGTCAGTCGCAACACCAGCAATTCATGATCACCCGTAACGATTTCGGCTTCATGTCAGACGCGCTCAAGCGCGTGGATAGTTTGCCGACGGAAAGGACGCATCAGGCGCGTCTCCGGTTACATCGGTGTAGGCACCTGAACACCCATAGCTTAGCGTTAAACAACAAAACCGAGGGTTAATCACACAGTTTTACCGTTTCCGGTGTAAATTTATCCAGCTCCTGTCGTGGTCACCATGTCGTCATCCCTTCAACAGCACGAACCTTCCCGAGACTTCGTAAAGCAATCTAGCCTTTACCAAGAGTTTCTCGCTGAACGTGAAGAAATCCTCCGCCACAAATGGATCGAATCCGAGCGGCTAGGCTACGACATCGGCTTTGAACGCGCGCTCCTCGACTGGATTCGCAAACACCGCGATGCGTGGCGTGCTTCGCGCCGCACACAGCTGCTGCAGGCCTCGTCCGTCCACACCGACGTGACAACGCACAACGCTCCGAACCCAGGTCAGAAATAAAAAACCGACCCACGAAAGTAGGTCGGTTCAGGAAAACGGGGGCAGAACGTACGTCTGCAGCCTTGGCTTAACGCCTTATTTGATCTCCTTGTGGAGAGTATGGCGCCTCAGATGCGGGTTATACTTCTTTTTCTCGATGCGCTCGGTGACGGTTTTCTTATTGCGCCTCGTGAGATAGCGGGAAACGGGTTTGCCCTCTTTCTTCGCTTCGGTGCATTCTAGGGTGACGACTTCTTGCATAGGATTAAAATGGTTAAGGGGTCAGAAGAAACGAGGCGCCCCTCCCCTCTGCAACCTTAAATTTGCCGGCCACTCGCAGTTGCTCCGGTCCGGCTCACAAAAATATCCCAAGCCCAGCCAAATAACCGCTGCCAACGCGGACGCTGCGCTTCCGTAAACGCACCCAAGGCGATTATCACCAGCAAGATAATGCCCATCACTATCGCCCCCATTACCATGCCCATCCCCAACGGCGGCACCAAAGCGGTGGCAAAGATCACCAACGGTGCGTGATAAAGATAAAGCGAAAACGTGTGATTCGCAGACCAACGCACGACGCGATGCGCTCTTTCCGGCAGTGCAATCTGCCCGAAGGCTCGGTGAAAGAACCAGATCATCGCCGCCCACCCAATACTCGTGATGAAGTCGGTTAGCGCCGCCCCAGAGAAAAACCAAGGCCGCGAGCCAACACCCTGCGGCCAATCCGGCAGCCAAAGCATCGCCGCCAGCGTGGCACCGAGAGAAAACACAAAACCAGCCACAGCTACGTTTCTTGCTACAACCAGCCGTTCCCTCCAGAAACACGCCGCAGCGCCTAATAACCAGACGGGCAACAACAATAAAACCTTGGGCCCGGCCGCAAGCGCACAAACCACCAGGAGACTCCAACGCAGCTTCGGTCGCTTCACGAACCACGCCACACCAAACAAGACGTAGTACCACGCTTCGTAACCAAGTGACCAAAACGGAGTATTCGACGGAGGATAAGCGTCGAAAAACCACGTTTCATTCAGATGAAGAAACGTGAGCAAGTACCGCCAGCTCGTGCCGCCACGAGCATATTGAGAATAGAGCGCCGGGTCTAAATCGCTCCCCAATGGCCACAGAACCGCCGTCAATAGCAGTGCCGGAACGACAACCGAGTAGAGCCGTGAGAGACGAGCAACCACGTAATCGCGCGGGCTGCGGCATCTTCCGTGCGTGGTTTGTACGATCACGTAACCAGAGAGAACAAAGAAAACAATCACCGCGTCGTGTGCTGCTACCTGGATCGACGCGACCAATCTCGGATTCCAATAAAGCACGGTGTGCGCCAGGAAAACGGTGAAGGCCGCCCCGAGTCGAAGAACGTCCAGAAACGCCGAAGTCGCGCGTGTCACGGCAACATCTCAGCACCGAGTTTCACGACGACGCCATCTTCTTGTCCGTCAGCGGCAGCATGACGCCGCGCCGGAAGAGCGTGACCTGACCGGTACTCGATGAAACCACCAGCGAGATACAATCCGTCGTAACCGAAATCGCTGCTGCTGCCGCATGCCGGCTACCGAGGCCACTGGGCAAAGTGTGCTCAATGTCTGTCGCTTGGATGAGACTGCCGGCAGACACCACGACGCCATCACCGCGGATCACAAACGCGCCATCGATCGATGAAAACTCCTTCACCGTTTCATCCATGAACGGATTGAGGATATTACGATCCTCCTCTTTGTACCCGTAAAACGGATTCAGGACGAGCGGCTTGGTCAATTTTTCCACCTTAGCCGTATCACCCACGACGAAAAGACAGCCCACGGATTTGCCCTCACGCCCTTCAACGGCCAGCTCGGTGGCGATCGCGATCACTCGTTCCAGCACCTCGGGCTTCACGTCGGCGGGCAGCAAATCATTTCGGCCGGTCATCAGCCGCTGGAATTCGCGCTCCACATCGACCACAACCAATGTGTCGAACTGATTGCTACCCACCACACCGCCGAGACAACACACGCGGTCATTGAAAGCGATAATCCCGCGCGTGAGCGCCACCAGCATCGCGCTGCGTAACTGAGCCAGACGCTGATTGGAAAACGAGCGCACTTGTATCTGCTCGGCAAAACCACCTTTTTCGTCGCCGGTTTCGATCAGATTGCGGCTGACAAGGATGGCTTTGTTCTTCGAGAACCAGTTGTCGAAATCGAGCCCGCCTACGAACGTGTCGCCAAAAACCATAATCGCACCGCAGGAAGTCCCCTCCGCTACACGCTGGGCCTCGCGAATCATCATGCGATTGATCCGATTCTGCTGAGCCTGCACCGGGCGAGAGAGAATGCCGCCGAACCCTGCGAACAAACGATCGTAGAGATCGTCGATGGTTGGGGCGTCGATGAGACTTTTAACCAAATCGGCCTCTTTAACCAACCGAGCAACAGAAGCAAGAACCTGAAGGTAGTCGCGCGCCTTTTCATCGGCGAGCAGCATCATGATCAGGTGAATCGGCTCATCTTTCGCACCGTCGTGACGAATGCCAGAGCGGCTGCGTCCGATCGCGAGAACGTAGCGACGGCCAATCTTCGCGCGTACGTGCGGCAACGCGACGCCCAAGCCAAGGTAGGTCGTCATCGTGCTTTCCCGCTGGAGCAGACCACGCAGCAACGCGTCTTGTTTTAGATCAGGGAAGCGGCTAACCGAGACCTCAAGCAATTCCTGCAACGCGCCTTTCATGTCAGCGCTGCGCAAATCAATAATACGGCTACGAGCGATGATTTTTTCGAGCCGCATGATCTAGATACAATCGCAGGTTACTTCTCCCAGTTGAGAGCGCCTTTTTTCACCTCGTACACGAGGCCGAGTACGAGCACGCCGATAAAGAACGAGATCGGGCCAAGAATGGAAATATGTTGCGACAGAAATTCGCGGTAAATGAACGTCCACGGAATCAGAAATACGACTTCGATATCGAAGATGATAAAGAGCATCGCAGTCAGATAAAATTTCACCGAAAATCGCGTCCGCGGCGCACCTTCTGAATGCAGACCGCATTCGTAAGGCGAATCTTTGATGGCATTTTTCTTCGAGCGTTGGCCAAAAAAATGACTCGCACCAATGACCGTACCGGCGATCGCAGCCGCGAGAACGGCTTGAATCAGAACCGGCAAATAAGCAGCTGTGGACATCACCATTAGAAAAGGGCGTATCTAACCCGCGGAGACAAGGGCATTTTTACATGACCCGATCTCATTCACCCACGCGAATGATGCGTGAGTTGAGTTTTTTCTGCGAGCCCACGCCGAGCTGTTCAGCAAAATCAACCGTGCGAATCTCGTCAGAGATATCCTTAAAACCGTTTTCTTTGCGCGCCTGATTGATCTTTTCGAGCATCAGCGAATCGAGCGCCACCGGATCTGTGCTCAACCAAAGTTTCGGTTCCGAAAGGGTATAGAATGAGTTGAAATACGGGCCACCGATGTATTGAAAGCGCTCCAAACTCGCGAGGGTGAAGACCCACGTTTGGCGAAGTTCGGGAATCGCGCTCATTTCGGCGACAGCCGCAGGTGCGTTGGATGGGCTGCGGAAAAAACGTGCGGTGTTGCTGGCATTCCAAAGCGTGGCGTTCACAAGAGCGCCGTTGATGCCGAGCGTAGGATGATCGGTGTAAACCGGTAAATTGATCCAAAAATCCGCGTCGAGAAACAGCGGCGTTGCGAGGAAGCTCTTGCGGTCTTGATCGACCGTCGTGTTGGCCTCGACGCCTTCGACGCTCTTTTGTGCGAAGATCGGATCGAAACGCTCTGGCAACGGACTGTCATAGAACCAGACCGGATCGTAGAACTTGCCCGACTCGAGCACGTAGACCTTGTGACCTTTAAATGGAGTCTCGCCGGTCACGAGCGACGGTAGATAGCCGGTCATGCGCAGACGAAGCTGATTGAGGCCGACGAGAAAAATATCTTCCTGCTTAAAACCACGGCGCTCGAGGGCGGCAATCACGGCTTTGACCAACGGCACGGGCGTCGCGAGACCAGGACCAGAATCAGAATAAATTTTCAGACCCACCTTTCTCTTGGCGCCGGGCACCAACTTGTGGCCGGACGTCGTCTCATATTTCGTAAACAACAGTTCCACCTGAGCGGCGTAGACGCCCTCGTCGAAATGGGCCAGCGGCGCCTCCCAGATCGGTTGCAGCGGCTGTACGGCAGGCGTTGGTGTCACCGCGGGCGCGGCCGCGCGCACAGTGAACGCCGTCAGCATGACAGCTAAACTCAAGGACACAGACTGGACTGTTTTGGAAAGTTGCATGTTTAAGTGAGTCGTCAGAAACAGCAGTTTGTTTCCAACGAAGGGCAGTTCTTGACAGACCCCGGCAGCGGTTAAAAGTGCAAACTTCTATTCAAAGGGTTTGTCTGTACCCTTCGCTAAGCCTCGATCCATGCCCGCTATCAAGCCCACCTGCGTCCGCGACCTCAAACTTCGCGTGAACATTGTCGATGTCATTTCGCGTGTGGCCACCTTGAGAAAGGCCGGCGCTCGCTTCAAAGGCCTCTGCCCGTTTCACCAGGAAAAATCGCCGTCTTTCCACGTCGATCCTGACAAAGGCTATTATAAGTGCTTCGGGTGCGGCAAAGCCGGCGACATCATTTCCTTCGTTCGCGAGACGGAACAACTTACATTTACCGAGGCCGTCGAGGCCCTCGGCCAGCGCTTCAGTGTGACGATCGAATACGAAGAAGGTGCTGGCCCGAGCCGCGAAGAGCGGTCCTTGCGGCAGGAAATCTTCGACCTCCACGAGATCGCCGCCGAGCATTATCATCAGATTTTCAAGTCGCACGGTCCGACCGGCGATTTCATGCAGACCTACTGGAAAGAAAAGCGCCGTTTTCCCGCTGAGCTGGCGGACGAATTCAAAGTCGGTGCGGCTGATCCTACCGACAACTCGCTCGCGGTTCTTCTGCTCAAGAAAAAGTTTTCCGAAGACGCACTTCGCCAGTGTGGACTTTTCTTCGTGCGCGACGGAGCGCTCATGGCTCTCGGTTCGCTTAAGCCACGCTTTCGCGGACGTCTGATGATCCCGATTCGCGATCACCAAGGCCGCGTCGTCGCCTTCACCGCACGCCAGACCGACCTCACGCCGGCCGATGATCCCGCGCGTGAAGCTAAGTATGTCAACTCGCCTGAAACTCCGATTTTCACGAAGGGAAATCTGCTCTTCAACCTAGACCGCGCACGCACCTCTGTTGGCGATGGTCACCCGTTCGTCTTGGTAGAAGGCCAGCTCGACGCGATGCGCTGCTGGCAGGTCGGCCTCAAAACCGCCATCGCTCCGCAAGGCACCTCGATCACCGAGTCACAACTTATCCTACTCCGCCGCTATCATCCGCAGGTCGAGTGCTTTTTCGATAGCGACAGCGCTGGACAAAAAGCCGCGCTGCGCTTTTTGCCGATGGCGCTCAAAGCCAGCCTCGAAGTACGTTTCTTGTCGCTCGTTGGAGCCTCAAAAGTCGATCCCGATTTATTATTCCTAGAACGTGGTTTGGCTGCTTATGAAGAATTGAAACGCGGAGCACTCACCGCAATGGCGTTTGCTTGCCACAGCGTTCTCCCCTCACTCGAGCAAGTCTCCGGTGAACAAAAAGCGCGGGCCAGCCAGACGCTTTTCGAAATCGTCGCCGCTGCCGAATCCGACGTAGCGCGCTCCGAATTTCTCAGTGAGGTTGCCAGTCAGTTCCGGCTGCCGCTGACCGCTGTGCGTGGTGATTTCGAAAAATTCCGCGCGCGCCTCGATCGCGTCGCCGCCGCACGACCAACTACTCCTGCGACCCAGCTCACGCCTGTATCTGCGCCCATGAACAGCGCCTCACCTACGCACACCATCGAGCGCGACCTGTTGTTGCTCTGCCTGCATTTCGAAGCCCTCGGCAAACCCATCGCCCAAACCGTCCCCCTCGAATGGCTCGACACCACACATCTCCCAGGCGCACTACTGAATCGCTTCCTGAACGAATTCGAACACGACGCTTGGCCCGGCCGGGATCACCTCGATGGGTTATTGGAAACGCCCGAGGAAAAAAACCTAATTGCTTCGCTACTCTTTGATAACCCCCAAATTGACGAGCCTGTAAAGGTTGCCAACGAAGGATTGCGGCGACTCCGTACCCGCGCGCTCGAGCCACGTTTACGCCAAATAGAACTTGCTTTGGCCACCCACGACGCGGACAGTAACGTCGACGTAATTTCTCTAATTAAAGAACGTACCGATTTACAACGACAGCTTCGTGCGCCCTTCGGGTTGCCCGTGGCTGTCTGACTTTTTCCCAACATCATGCCTCGCAAAGCCAAGTCCGCCGATACCGACGCCCAATCTGAAGCTGTGGAAACAGCCATTGCACAAACGCAAAATGCTGCCGCTGATGGAGCCGCTGGCCCCGTCCCCGAGCTTCCCGCAGGAGGTATCAACGACAAGATTCGCAACCTCATCCGTCTGTCGAAAGAGCAGGGTTATCTGACCTTCGATGACATTAACGAGGCGCTCCCCGACTCGGTAGAAAACCAGGACGAAATCGACAACGTCCTTTCGATTCTCCAGAATCTCGAAATCGAAATTCTCGAGCCCGATCAGGTCGAGGACTACAAGCAGCGTCAGGAAGAGGCCGAGGAAGAAGAATCACGTTCCTCGCAACACGACATCCTCGACGACCCGGTCCGTATGTATCTCAAGCAGATGGGCCAAGTCCCGCTGCTGACCCGCGAACAGGAAGTAGAGATTTCCAAGCGCATCGAAAACGCTGAGCTTAAAGCTCAGGAAGTCCTCTTTGAATCCGCCATCATCGGCCGCTACATCGCGACCTTTGGCGCAAAACTCCTCACCCGCGAGGAACGTTTTGACCGCATCGTCATCGACAAGAAAATCGAGAGCCGCGAAAATTATTTCAAGAACCTCCCTAAGCTCGTCGAGACCGCCCAAAAAGGCGAAATTTCCGTCGCCGAAGCCTGGGCTGAATATCAACAAATCAAGGACGAGGCCGGAAAAAAGCGCGTCCTCACGAAATTCCGTAAACGCGAAAATCTCCTGAAGGCCAGCTTTGGGAAATTTTTCTTCAAGCTCAAGGTTTACGAAGAATACCTTGAGACACAGCAGCCGCTCTTCGCTGAGATTGAAAGCCTACTCGAACAGCTCGAAAGAGCCAAGCATCCTAAGACTAAAAAAGATGCCGCCATCGATTCAAAAACGATCGGCGCCCGGCTAAAGCAGATCGAGATCGAACAGCGCCTCCTCCCCCAACGCCTGCTCGAAGTCGTTAAGCAAACTAACGTTCACGTCCGCGAGGCCCATAAGGCAAAGACCGAGATGGTTGAGGCCAACCTTCGCCTCGTGATCTCAATCGCAAAAAAGTACACGAATCGCGGCCTCTCCTTTCTCGACCTCATTCAAGAAGGCAACATGGGATTGATGAAGGCCGTGGAAAAATTCGAGTACCGCCGCGGCTACAAGTTCTCGACCTACGCCACCTGGTGGATCCGCCAGGCCATCACCCGCTCGATCGCTGACCAAGCCCGCACCATTCGTATCCCGGTGCACATGATCGAGACCTTAAACAAGGTCATGCAGGTGCAGAAGCAACTCCTTCAGGAATTCGGCCACGAGCCGACGCCCGAGGAAGTAGCCGACGAGATGAATCTTCCCGTCGAGCGTGTGCAGCAAATCATGAAGATGGCGCAACAGCCCATCTCGCTCCAATCACCCGTCGGTGACGGTGACGACACCAGCTTCGGCGATTTCATCGAAGACAAGTCTGCCGAGAATCCGTACGACATGACTGCGTTTTCGCTTCTGCGCGAAAAGATCATCGACGTCCTCGACTCGCTCACCGAACGCGAACGCCGCGTACTGTCGCTCCGTTTCGGCCTGATCGATGGTTATAGCCGCACCCTCGAGGAAGTCGGCAAACAGTTTAAAGTGACCCGCGAACGCATCCGGCAAATCGAGGCCAAAGCGCTGCGCAAGATGCGTCACCCGACGCGTATCCGCCAGCTTCACGGCTTCTTCGATGCCGAACAACTCGACAACGCCCAAAACCTGCTCAAACAGGTCGCGATGAAAAAGCCTGGCGAGAGCGCCCCGCCGATGCCGATTCCCTAACCGGAGCGAGGCATCTCACCTTCGGCCAGCGACATAAACCCGCATCACGTCTTTACTCAACCGCCGTTCTAGCTTAACCTTCAGCCAACATGAACAGCCTTACAACCCTCCCGGTCGCCATATTCAATATGGGTCCTACAGAATTGATCGTCATTTTCCTGATCATTCTGCTTCTATTTGGCGGCGCCAAGCTCCCAAGCCTCGCCAAGGGACTCGGCCAGTCGATCAAAGAATTCAAGAAAGCTTCCAAGGACGACGAGCCGGAAAAGCCCGCTGAAGCCAAACCGGTCGCTCCCACCCCGCCGAAAACCAACGGCCAGAACTGAGCTGCTCTCCAGGTAAATAATCTCATCCTCAAGCGCGCCCTAATCGGTGCGCTTTTTTATTTCACTTCGGACTACGTCCCAGTCTCGGGCGTTCGCCCTAAAAGCCAGTCGCGAAAATCGTGGATGCGGTCGGGCAAGCCTAGCACCAGCAGTTCGTCGCCCACCCCAACCACCTCTTCGCCCGCTGGGCTGAGCAACCGCGTATCGCCACGCCGAATACCGGCAATCTGCACGTGGAACGCCTGCGTTGGTGACAGTATCTTCAAATCCTGTCCAATCGCGGCGCTCCCTGACGGTACGACCATTGTTTCCATCCGGACGTCCTCAAACTCAGCCGCTGTCGGCGGCAAACCTGAGACCGCGCGCAGAAATTTTTGTGCTTCTTCTACCTGCTGGGCCGTGCCCAACAGCAGTACTCTGTCACGAGGATACAACACCGTGACAGCCGACGGCAGAGAAATCATGTAGCCTTGCCGGCCGATACCCACCACCGTGCAGCCAAAACGCGCCCGTAAATCCAAATCAGAAATACAGCGGCCCTGCACATCGGCTAAGTCGGGCAACACGCAATCAATCACGCTCAAATTCCAGTCGCTGTGCGGGCGCAACCAAGGCGCGTTTAGGTCGGTAGCCATTTGTTCGTTTTTGCGAAACACCTCCTGTAGTCCAACTTCGAGTTCGCTATGCCAATAGACAAGGCGGCGACGAAACACCACGAGCGCAACAACCGCCACCGCGCCGCTGCCAATGATGATCCAACGCGCACGACCTTCCATAGGCAATAGAGTCGACAACCACACGTATAGACTCATGCCCGCGACAAAGCGAAATAGTCCGTCGATGATCGGCTGCAGTCTTTTTTCCTCGTTGTGACCTGTGGTAGAAACCTGCGAGTAAAGCAGACACAGAGCCGATAGATTACGCCAGATCGCCAGGAGCGGCGCCAGCGCAACTAGCGCAATAACTACCCAGAACATTACAGCTAAGCCGTTAGGGAAAAGCCAGTTAGCTCCTAGCCAACGCTCGCCCGCCTTCCACAACGGTTCGGAAAAAACCAATAAACCCGTCACGAACAACATTTCGACTCCAATCTGCACGAGACGCTTCCGGCTGAGTTGCCAGATCAGATTGCGCTTCTGCCGCGCATGCAATTGTCCGAGCCAAGTGTGATAGTAAGAATGCCAAACCCCGAATATTCGCGGCTGACGAACCATTAACCATCGACTTATTTGATCTGAATTTCGTGTAAGGAACGGCGCAACCAGGGTCGTGACGAGCGATACGCCAACGGCCATCGGATAAAACTTATCCGGTACGACGGCAGACATGACGCCCAATTGCGCGATCACGAACGAAAACTCCCCAATCGGCGTCACCGAAAGCCCGACGCGTAGCGAGTCGCGAACCGCCGTCCCGATAATCGCAAGACCGATCGTCATCGCAAAAGTTCTAACCACCAATGTGAACACCGCCACACCGAGCACCAGCCAGATCGAATCCCAAAGCAACCGGAGATCGATCTGCATGCCAATCGCCACAAAAAATACCGCCGTGAAAACATCACGCATGCCTTCAAATGTCCGTTCGACCTGCGTGCGATGAGGCGTTTCCGCCACGATTGTTCCGAGTAAAAATGCTCCGAGCGCCAGGGAATAACCCGCGCGTTGCGCGATCACCGCCAACGCAAACAGCATGCCAGCTAACCCAAGCGTTTGCAGTTCCTCGCCAGCCGATATGCTCAGCTTACGCAGCATCCAAGGAACTAGCAGCAAACCGCCAATACCCGCCAGCACCACAAACGCGCCAAACATCCCGAGCGTTTCGCCCAAGGGCGTGCGCGCCATCCCGCCAAACTGCACGACGGAGTTGAGCAATGTCAGCATCACGACCGCCACCACGTCCTCCAACACGGTTACTCCCATCGCAAGCTGCCCAGCCCGTTCATGCGTCGCTCCAGTCTCCTGCAGCACTTTCGTGATAACTGACGACGACGAAACCATTAACATTGCCGCTAAAAAAAGACTTTCTCTACCTCCAAAACCTGTTACCGCCCCGGCCAATCGCGTGACATAAAAAATAATTGCCGCACCGCTCGCAACCGCCAGTAGAAGCGACATCCCTAAGCCCCGCAACCGCCTTAAACTGAGCTTCAATCCAATCGAAAACATCAAAAAAACCAACCCCACCTGCGCCAGCGTATCCACTCGGCCAATATCCGTGACCAACGCAAACGGCGGCGTAAAAGGTCCGACCAAAATGCCAGCCGCTAGAAAGCCGACCACGACTGATAGACCCAATCTTTGGCAAATCCAGCCCACAACCCCCGCCACCACGAGGATCACCGCAAGATCTTGTATGAATTGGATGCCGTGCATGTTTGCCTCATCTCAGGTCGTCGCATTCTGGTTTTCCGTCAAGCACACGGCAGCTCGGATGGGCAAAAAGATGACTTGGGCACATTTTGACCTTACCGGTTGTCATCGGATTTTCTTTCGCATAAGAGCATAGAACCTGCGTTTCTCCTTTGACAGTCGCCCTGCACACCGATTGTTTTCCGTGGGCGGCAACGCCGCGTTTCACCTCAAATCATGGCTTCGAACTTCTTCGGTTACTTCTCCAACGACATCGGAATCGATCTCGGCACGGCCAACACTCTCGTCTACGTAAAAGACAAAGGCATCGTCCTCCGCGAACCCAGCGTCGTCGCGCTCGATACTGTCACACGCAAAGTCCGCGCTGTCGGTGACGAAGCAAAGAAAATGCTTGGCCGCACTCCCGGCAACATCACCGCGATTCGCCCGATGAAAGACGGCGTGATCGCCGACTTCGATGTCACCGAAGCGATGCTGCGCTATTTTATCAAGAAGGTGCATAACAACGCCCTGCGCGTCGCACCTCGCGTCGTGATCGCGATTCCCTCCGGCATCACCGAAGTCGAAAAACGTGCGGTTAAAGATTCCGCCACGCACGCTGGCGCCCGCGACGTTATCACGATTCCTGAGCCCATGGCGGCGGCTATCGGCGTCGGTCTCCCGATCGACGAACCCGCTGCCAACATGATCGTCGATATCGGCGGTGGTACCACCGAGATCGCCATCATCTCCCTGTCCGGCATCGTATTTTCAAAGTCAATACGTGTGGCAGGCGACGAACTCGATGCCGCTGTCGTCAACTACATGAAGCGCGCTTACAACCTTCTGATCGGTGAGCGCACGGCCGAAGAGATCAAGATGAAGATCGGTTCGGCTTACCCACTCGACGAAGAACTCTCGATGGAAGTCAAAGGCCGCGACTCCGTAGCCGGCCTGCCTAAAACCATTCACATTACATCGCAAGAAGTCCGCGAAGCGTTGAGTGATACGATTGGCGCCATCGTCGATGCGGTGCGCACCACGCTCGAACGTTGCCCGCCTGAACTTTCCGCCGACTTGGTTGACCGCGGTTTTGTGATGGCTGGTGGCGGCTCTCTCATTCGAGGCATCGATCGCCTACTCAGCGAAAAAACTGGCCTGCCCGTAACGGTGGCCGACGATCCACTCTCCGCCGTGGCCAACGGCACTGGCGCCGTCTTGAATGACCTTAATTGGGTCATGCAGAACGTGTGACCGCGTACGCCTCGCACCCGTGGACCTGACTTGCCGGGCCCATTCATCTAGTTAAAGATTCTCGGGGCGGCTTGCTTCGGCTCGGTAGACCGCAGCCCGGGGCGCACACGTG
>Ga0302323_100001870_pt1 | contig 17132 bp, 13 predicted proteins | sample Fen_T0_3_FD_201950 | JGI IMG/M metagenome (GOLD analysis project Ga0302323, IMG submission 201950) | Peat permafrost microbial communities from Stordalen Mire near Abisko, Sweden - Fen_T0_3 | ecosystem: Environmental > Terrestrial > Soil > Wetlands > Permafrost | place: Sweden: Abisko... | reverse complement strand
CATAGATCGCCACCTCAAGACCCATCGCCGGAACAAGCTGGCGATCATCTGGGAGGGCGAGAACGGCGAGATGCGCTCGTTCTCATACCACGCTCTGAATCGCGAGGTCAGCAAGTTCGCGAGCGTTCTGAAGGCCCTCGGCGTGAAGAAGGGCGACCGGATCACGATCTACATGGGTCGCGTGCCAGAGTTGCCGATCGCGATGCTCGCATGCGCGAAGATCGGCGCCGTGCACTCGGTGGTTTACGGCGGCTTCTCCACGGAGGCGCTTCACGGCCGGATCGAAGACTCACAATCGCGCGTGGTCATTACCTGCGACGGCGCGTTCCTCAACGGCAAGGTCGTGGAACTGAAGCGCATCGCGGATGAGGCCATCAAGCGCGCACCCATCGTGGAGCATGTGGTCGTCTTCAAGAGGACGGGCCAGGACGTTCCGATGGAGGAAGGCCGTGACATGTGGTGGCACGACCTCATGTCGCTGCCGATCGCGGACTGGCGATGCGCCACCGAGGTGATGGATTCCGAGGACCCGCTCTACCTGCTCTACACGTCGGGCACGACCGGCAAACCCAAGGCCATAGTGCATACGCACGGCGGATATCAGGTGGGCGTCGCCACGACGCTCAAGTACGTCTTCGACTTGAAGGACGACGACCGCTGGTGGTGCGCGGCCGATCCCGGCTGGGTCACCGGCCACTCCTACATCGTCTACGGTCCGCTGATTCTGGGTGCGACGGGATTCATGTATGAAGGCGCCCCCACATATCCATACCCGGATCGCTGGTGGTCCATGGTGGAGAAGTACGGGATCAACGTTCTGTACACCGCACCAACCGCGATCCGCGGTCTGATGCGCTTCGGCGAAGCCTGGCCCAACCGCCGTGATCTCTCGTCGTTGCGATTGCTCGGTTCAGTTGGCGAGCCCATCAACCCTGAGGCGTGGCGCTGGTACTACACGAACATCGGCAAGGAACGCTGCCCGATCATGGATACGTGGTGGCAGACCGAGACCGGGAGTTTCGTGATCACGCCTACGCCTTGCGTGGATCTCAAGCCGGGTTCCGGGACGAGGCCGTTCTTCGGGATGCAGGCCGATATCTACGATGAGGATGGACATCCGGTCCAGGACGGCGAGGAAGGCTTCCTCGTCCTGAAGCGGCCCTGGCCCGCGATGTTGCGGACGATCCACGGTGACCCAGACCGCTATGTAAAGCAGTACTGGAGCAAATACCCGGGTGTATATCTCACCGGTGATTCGGCCAGGCGCGATAAGGACGGCTACTACTGGATCATCGGACGTGTGGACGACGTTATCAAGGTGTCCGGGTACCGGCTCGGCACGGCCGAGGTCGAGTCGGCGCTCGTGAGCCACCCGGCGGTTGCGGAGGCAGCGGTCATCGGCCTGCCGCACGAGTTGAAAGGCACCGCCATCCACGCCTACGTGCTGCTTCGGCAAGGCCACTCGCCGTCGGCGGAACTTGCCGAGGAGCTCCGGCAGCACGTCGGCTCGGAGATGGGCCCGATCGCGAAACCGGAGGACGTCCAGTTCGTGGATCAGCTGCCCAAGACACGCTCGGGGAAGATCATGCGGCGAGTCCTGAAGGCGCGCGCGCAGGGTCTGCCCGAAGGCGACATTTCGACCCTGGAAGAGTAGCCAGCCGCCGCGCCGGATCACGCCGCTGGCCGGCGTCGAGCGCCGCCACGTCATCGCGGTAGTCGATCACGTCGAGGCTTCCTTGGTCAGCCGCCCGCGAGGGCCGCGTCAATTTCCGCCAGCTCGGCCGCCTGGAACGGTGCGCCGTCCAGCGCCTTCACGTTGTCGTCGAGCTGCCGCACCGAGCTGGCGCCGATCACCGCGGAGGTCATCCGTGGATCGCGGAGGACCCAGGCGAGCGCCATCTGGGCGAGCGTCTGGCCGCGTCGCAGGGCGATCTCGTTGAGGGCGCGGATCCTGGGCAGGTTCGCGGCGATCGTATCTTCGGTCAGGAACGGGGAGTGAGTGGCCCGCGATCCGGCCGGGGTCCCGTTCAGGTAGCGATCCGTGAGCTGCCCCTGTGCCAGCGGCGAGAACGCGATGCAGCCCACGCCTTCGTCCGAGAGCAGGTCCAGCAGTCCGTCCTCGATCCACCGGTCCAGCATCGAATACCGGGGCTGGTGGATGAGCATTGGCGTGCCCATGCGTCGCAGAATGCCGATCGCTTCTCTGGCATCCGAGGGCCTGTAGTTGGAAATCCCGGCGTACAGCGCCTTGCCCTGCCGCACTGCCGTGTCCAGCGCGCCCATCGACTCCTCGATCGGTGTCTCCGGGTCCGGACGGTGGTGGTAGAAGATGTCCACGTAATCGAGTCCCATGCGCTTGAGGCTCTGGTCCAGGCTGGCGAGCATGTACTTGCGCGAGCCGAAGTCCCCGTATGGTCCGGGCCACATCTCGTAGCCGGCCTTCGTGGAGATGACGAGCTCGTCTCGATAGGGCGCCAGATCGCGCTTGAGGATCAAACCCAGGTTCGTCTCGGCCGAACCGGGCGGCGGGCCGTAGTTGTTGGCGAGGTCAAGGTGCGTGATGCCGAGGTCGAACGCTCTCAGCACGATGGTTCGCTGGCTTTCGAGAGGAACGTCGGCACCGAAGTTGTGCCAGAGGCCGAGCGACAGCCTGGACAGCTTCAGGCCGCTCCTGCCCGCACGCACGTAGGACATCGTCCCGTATCGCTCCGGGGCGGCGACGAACTCTTCGGTCATGGCGAGGCACCTCATTCGTGGAGGACCAGGATAGGCCCGTTGGCCGGGCATGGCGCCGGCGACGCGGCCTCGCCTCGACGCGGCCTCGCTTCGACGCCGGGCCGCGGCGAGCGCTCCTACCCGCGCACCCTGGCGATAACCTGGCCGATCAGCGCCACCGCTTCCGGAGTGCGCGCGGCAACGTTGCGGAACGTGAAGCCGTCGAAGCCGGCGTCCAGGTAGCGGCCCAGCACGTCCGCGCCTTCGGCCACCGTCACCGGCATGACCGCCGCGCGAAGCCGCTCGGGGACTCGAGTGAGCACCGCGGCCTTGTCGCCCTCGGACGCGACCGGGACGATCGGCACGGCCACCGTCCGGGTGATCTCCTTGGGATCGCGGCCGATCGCCTCGCAATGCCGGTCCAGCACGGCGAGCTTGGCCGCGGCCTCGTCGAGCGTGCCGAACCAGTTGGTGATGTCCGCGAACCGGGCCGCGGTCCTGAGAGTCCGCTTCTCGCCGCCGCCGCCCACGAGGATCAACGGACCTCCGGCCCGGACGGGACGCGGCCGGTTCAGCGCGCGGTCTATCCGGTAGTACGTGCCGTCGAAGCTGGGCCGCTCCTCGGTGAACATCGCCTTCGCGATCGTGAGCGCTTCCTCGAGCCGATCCTCGCGCTCGCCGATGCCGGGGAAGTCGAAGCCGTAGCCCTGATGTTCGGAGTCGTTCCAGGCGGCCCCAAGCCCCAGCACGGCGCGGCCCTTCGAGATCACGTCCAGCGTGGTGGCCGTCTTCGCGAGCATCGCCGGGTTCCGGTAGGTAACGCCGCTGACCATCGTGCCGAGCAGCACACGTTCGGTGCGCATCGCCAGCGCGGCCAGGACGGAATAACCCTCCAGCATCGGCTCGGTCTCTTCCCCTACAGGCCCAATCTGATAGAAGTGGTCCATGACCGTGACCATGTCGAAGCCGGCTTCCTCGGCGGCCTGGGCAAGCTCCACGGTGCGGGCGAACAGGTCGGCTTCGGGCCTCTCGGGGAAGGTGTAGCTGGGCATGTGATAGCTGAAGAACGGTCGCATTCGGTCTCGATCCTGGCTGCGGTTCGGCGTCACCACGCACGCTAGCACGGTCGAGATGACGCGCGGTGTGGCGGCCGTCCGAACAGGCACCAGTTCCGCGGGACGCCCTTCGCAGATGAGCAGCCGCACGGCTCGACTGGCGCGGCACAGGCGTAACCTCAACCTCAGGGACCCCGGTCGCGTCGTAGTAGTGAGACCACATCCCGAAGCGCCAGGACGACGAGCCCGAGGTTGGACGAATGCTCGAGGAGAGCGCCACCGTGACATTGCGAGGCGAGCCCGTGGATACCGTCGCCGAGGAATCCATGGAAGCGTTCGTCGTGCGGGTGCTGCCGCAGGCCTACCGGCTTGCCGCGGTGATGCTCCGAGATCCGGTTGAGGCCGAGGATGTCGCCCACGACGCGGTCGTTGCCGGCTGGGAGAAGCGGTCTAGTCTGCGCGACCCCGGGCGGGTGGATGCCTGGTTCGCGAGGGTTGTGGCGAATCGATGCCGCGATCGGCTGAGGGAGAGATCGCGGCATCGGCTCGTTGAACTGACGCCTGCCCACGACTGGGCGGCGCCCGATAGGTCGCGCGATCTGGGCGAGCGCGACGAGCTGGGCCGGGCGATTCAGGCGCTGACACCGGACGAGCAGATCGTTCTGGGGCTGCGTTTTGGGCGCGACATGGAGATCAGCGAGATAGCCCGGCGCCTGGGCCAGCCCGAAGGAACGATCAAGTCGCGCCTCCACCTGGCGCGAACGAGATTGAGGGGAGCACTCGCCGCATCGGACGCGCGGCAGGAGGATGGGCGATGAACGGCCGCGACGACAACGAACAGGACGGACGCGACGGCCTCGACCGGCAGCTTGATGAGCGGCTGGCCGGCTACTACCGCCCCATTGCCGATGCCCCGGTCCCGGTCCGTCTGCACGGCCGGATCGTGCGGACCATCCAGGGCCGGGCGGAGGGCCGGCGCAGCTTCGGGCGGCGTCCGATACGAATCCTCGGGCGGCTCGCGCCTGCTGCGCTCGCGGTGGCGGTGGTGGCTACGATCGCGTTGGCGTCAATGCCCTTGCTTCGGGGCGGGCCGGCAAGTCCGGCTTCGGCCGCGCCGGCGTCGTCCGCGGCTTCGGCCGCGCCGCAATCGGCCCCACCGGCTGTGTCGCCGAGTCCGGCCCCAACCTTCGGGCCTACCTTCCCCGGGCCCGCCGATACCTCGGCATTCCCATCCGGCGGATTGGCAGTCACCGTCATGAACCGCGGCTCCTCACGCGTCGAAGTCACCATCGGGGGAACCCTGGTCGGTGTGCTGGCCTGCGGACAATCAGCGACTTATCCGGCTTCCCGATCCGCCGCCGTCAAGGTTCAAGCCGATGAGTTCGCAGGCGTCAGCGTGGCAGAGATCGCGGAGCTCGAGGGTCACAGCTGGTATGTCTACACGCCCGGCGCCTTCGCGCTCCTCGATGCCGAACCGACCGGGCCGGCTATCTCGATCTGCCCGATGAGACAGCTTCTGCAGGGAACCGCCGGGGAGTCTGCCGTGGAGTTGGTGGAGCCGCTGGTCTCGGGGACGTCCTTTGACGCGAAGATCAACGCCGCGATCGACGCGAAGACCCGGGAGTGGCTTGCCCCGAGACGGGTCGATCTGGCGACGATCGGTACGAGCGCCGACTCGATGTCCGACGCGTACTCGGTCGCCTGGATAAAGCATCAGGTGAGACCGGGGCCCTTGTCGTTCGGCCGGATGCTGGCAATCACTATCAACTACTTCCGGATGCTGCCGAACGGCTCGGCCAGCTCCCAGTTGAACTGGTCCGGGACGATCGCCTTCGACTTGACCGACGGGCATGTGATTGGCATCAACGAGCTCTTTGCGCCGTCGACGAATTGGCTCTCTGTTCTTTCGGCCCAGAGCCGCGAACTCCTCGGACAGCCGGCGGACGGCGGACCGTACGCGGCCGTGACGGCGCCGGTCGCGTCCAACTTCGAGAACTGGCGTCCGACCGACGAGGGAATCTCGTTCGGCATTTCGATCAAGAGGATGACCGAGTCCGCGGCCCAGCCGGTCGTGACCATTCCCTGGTCCGTGCTGCAGCCGTTGTTCCTGCCCGGTTCGCCGATCATCGATTACGTCATCCAATAAGGCTCGGCTCACGCGCTCAGGCGCTCCATCCGCTACGGGGCTATGCTCTCCGTCTACCGGCCGGCGCCCGCTCCCGACCGCATGCATTCGCGCCGCCTCGCTCGTCCCGGCGGTGGTGCTACGAAAGGCCGCGTCCCCGTGCCTGCGTCGATCGCCGTGCCCGCCCTCAATCCCGTTCCAGTTCTGCCACCGACCCTGCCGCAGCTGCTTGCGGCCGCGATCGCCAAGGGCGGCTCGGCGCCGTTCCTGGGCGTCCGCACGTCTACCACTCGCGATCGCTCGCTGACGTTCGCGGAGTTCGGAGTGGCCGTCGACAACGCCGCCGCGCGGCTCGCTGACGCGATTCCGCAGGGCGCGCGCGTGCTCGTTCAGGGCGCGCCCGGGCCGGGTTTCGCCGCAGCGGTGTTCGCCGCGGCGCGTGCTGGCGTGATTCTGGTTCCGCTCGATCCGCGCATGACGCTGGACAACATCGAACGTGTCGCCGTACTCACCGAGCCGGTCGCGATTCTCCTGGGCGCCGGATCCGTACTCGAGCCCGTGACGAGCGCCCAGCTGGCGCATCTGCCGGTCATCGACCTGGACGACATCATCGACACGCCTTCGCCGTCCGCGATCGCGGCTCTGGCTCTCCGTCGCACTACCGGCGCGGACGAACCGATGGAGATCCTCTGCACCTCGGGCTCGACGGGTAATCCCAAGGGCGTGACGATCAGCCAGACGATGCTCCTGGCATCAACGGCGCGCTGTCTGGCGACGATCCCGGTTGGCAACAACCGCTTCGTCTCGATCCTGCCCCTCTCTCACATCATGGAGCAGGTCGCAGGGCTGGTGTATTCGGTGGCCGCCGGCGCCGAGACCGAATACATCACCACCCTCCGCCCCGACGTGATCGCGGCGGCAATCAAAGGGCACCGCGCGACGGCCCTCGTGGTGGTGCCGCAGGTCCTCGAGCTTCTCTTTGGAGCGATCCGGCGCGAGGCCGAGCGTAGCGGCAGCGGAACCATGTTCCGGCGTGCGCTGCAGATGGCGCCGCTCCTGCCGATGTCGATGAGGCGGCGGCTCTTCTCCAAGGTGCACCGGGCGCTGGGCGGCGAGCTGCGTCTGATCATCTCGTCGGCGGCGCACCTGCCGCCTTCACTGCAGCGCAACTGGGAGGCGCTGGGCATCGAGGTCGTCCAGGGGTACGGTTCGACCGAGGCCGGCCTGGTGTCCAGCAACTTCCGAGACCGCCGTCCCACGGGTGTCGTGGGCTGGACTCTGGCGCCCATCGAGCTCCGAATCGAGGCCGACGGCGAGGCCGTTGTCCGCGGACCCTCGGTCTTTGCCGGCTACTGGCACGATCCTGTTTCGACTGCCGCGGCGTTCACGCCCGACGGCTGGTACCGCACCGGCGACATCGCCGAGTTCGACGGGACGGGCGCGCTCCGGCTCATCGGCCGGACACGGTCGATGATGGCGATGCCCAACGGCATGAACGTCCATCCCGAGGACGTGGAGGCGGCGCTCGTCGCCGAAGGTCTCGTGGAACCTGTGGTTTACGAGGCCGAACCCGGGCGCATCGCCTTCGCCTTCCGCCCGAATGCGGCCTTCAGCGTGCCGCCCGCCGACGAGACGGCCGCCCTCACGGTCGCCGTTCGAGCCGCCAACCGCAAGCTCGCCACCCACCAACGCATCGATGGGCGCGCGGCATATCCCGACCCGGACTTTCCGCGCACACACACGCGCAAGGTCCAGCGCAGCGCCGTCGCCGCCCGGATGGCGGGAATCCCGCTGAGCCGTTGAACGGTAGCGCCGACCGTCACTCCCGACCGCGGACTGCGACGGCCTCCGACCGCCCGGACTGCCGCCCGGCACTGCTCGTCCGCTATCCTTCGCGCCACGCCGCCGAACATGGCCGCGTGCGTCTCGGCCCGCCTCGAGGGTAGATGTTTGCCGCTGCTGGTCGTCTTTGCCGTTGGGTTCGTGGAGATCTGGTTCGCCGTACCCACCGGCCTTGCGTTGGGCTTGCCCTGGCCGGTGGTCTGGTGCCTGACCGCGAGCGGATCCCTCGTCAGCACCACTATCGTCGCGTTCGGCGGAGACGCCCTTAGGTACCGGTTGACCCACCGAGGCGGCAAGGAGCCCACCCAACGCAAGGGCCGCATCTACGAGGTATGGCTGCGCTACGGCGTCCCCGGGTGGGGACTAGTCTCGCCGCTGTTCATGACGCCGCCGATGGGCACCGGCGTGGCCCTTCTGCTGGGCGCGCAGAGACGGCCCCTGATCATGTGGATGTTCGCGGGCGTTCTTCTCTGGACCACGATCCTGGTGGCGGCCGGGCTGATCGGCCTGGGGATCATCGAAACGATCCACTGAGCTGCGCCGCGCCGCGGGAGCGTTCGTCGGGCGGCCGTCAAAGCTAGTGCCGCAGGATCACCGGCCGGTGGCCCCAGTAGGTACGCAGGATCGACGCGACCGGCGGCCGGGCCGAGTGCTCCACGACAGTGAAGGGGCCGCGCGCGACCGCACGGGGAACCGCCACGCGATCGGTGATTAACACGTTGTAGTAGGCGACTACGAAACGTCGGCCGTACAGGTTGTCGCCGGAGACCACGAGCATCTGGGCCGTGAACGTGCCGTCGTCGTGGGTGATGATCCGCGTGAACGGGGTGTAGGGGATTCCATCCGACCATTGCAGGATGATTGGGCGCAGGCCCGCGAAGCCATATCCCTTGACGATCGCAACCGTACCCGGCGGCCCAACGGCGGGGGAGACCGAGAGCGTGGGCAAGAAGAGGATCGCGGCCGTGAGTGGCTGCGGTGTTCCGCCCGGGGCTGCAGTGCCGCCCATGCCTGGGGCGGATCGCGCGGCGATGGTGCCCGTAGACGCGACGAACGCGAACAGCACGGCCGCCGCCACGATCGCGCCGCGTCCGGGGCCCGAGCGGTTCCGATGCCGGATGACGCGCGACATTACGGCGACGTGAAACCGGAGTAGTACACGGACGGCTGGCACGGCAGCGGCGCCGCCGTCGAGAGCGGGTCCGTTGTGCACGCCGCCGTAAAGCTCACGTTCTGGCCGGCCTTGACGACGATCGGCGTCACGAAGTGATAGTCGAGGCTGCGGAAGTTCTCGAGCCGCAGGACCGAAATATCGACGCCGCCTCGCGACAGCTTTGCGGTTCCCGACAGCCCGTTGGGATTGTCGAACACGAGATCGGTTATGTAGAGCGTCGTGTTGGCCGCCACGGCCGCTGTGGATGCGGTGCCCGTGTTCGCCGTGAGCCGGCCGTCGGTGGGCGTCCCTCCGAACAACGGCGCCGGCGTGGCGGTCGGGGTGGCCGAGACCTTTGGCGTGGGAGTGGGCGCTGGCGTCGGAGTGGCCACTGCTGCGGGGGTGGGCTTTGGGGTGGCCGCCACGCCGGCCGCCGGAGTGGGAGTGATGCCGGCGTCGACGAGGGCCTGCTGTGCCGCGCTCTTCATCGCGGGCTGGAAGAGCCCGAACCAGAGAAGGGCCGCGAGCAGTGCGAGAACAAGCGCCGCGACCAGCGCCTTCATGAGCCAGGCGGGCAAGACCGCCTGCTGGAGCAGTGTGCCGTCGAGCGTTACGGGCGCCTCGTTGGGCGTCTCTACCTGGAGCTTGAACGGCCGCGTCTTGGGCTGGCCCCGCCAGAACTTCTTGCGCGGCGAGACGTGGACTCGGGCGAACGCGGCAGTGCCCGGATCTACGACGAGGCCCGGAGGCTGAACGCCGATCTGAAGCAGGTTGTCCGGATCCGCGCCCGAGATCGTGGCGTTGACCGCGGCGTTGCCGCGGTTGTCGATGGCAACGCTGTGATTACCGGACCGGCCGCCGGTGGAGGTTCGGGGCAGCAGCTCGGCGAAGGTGTCGGCGAACGTACCGACCACAAGCGCCCGCTCCTCCACGGTGCTGCCGGCCGGATCCTCCTTGGATGCCGCACGAACGCCGAAGACGATCGACCCGGCGGGGACCGTCGACAGGCGTGGGGGGGCGAAGCTGATAACCGCCTTACCTTCGGCGTCGGGGAACAGCGAGAGCGTAGGAGGGTCGACGCTCGCCCATCCCGCGGCATCGCCGAGCACCTCCAGGGTGAACTGGTCGACGACCGTGCCGGTGTTCTTTACCGTGATCGAGACGGTCGCCACGGCACCGGGGACAACCTGGATCGGATCGCTTTGGAGTTTGACTATCGCACCCATGGTGACTCGAAGTCTCGCCTCCGGCCGCGCGGCCGGGAAGGCGCCGAGGGGATGATTCGTCTGCCCGAACGGGCAGATCGCGAGCCCGCCCGCATCCCAAGGACCGGGACGAATAGCCGAAGGTGCACCGCTGAGCGCCGTTTCGGGCACGTGTTATCTGCGCGTTAAGTCCCGGGAATCGACCGCGTCCGACAATTCGGTCTCCCGACGGGAGGACCGGCGCGGGCCGGGCGTTCGGGTCAAGGAGGTCGCGATGCCCGTTCAGCAGTCCGTCGCCGGGTCGCAGATCCAGGTCTCCGTTGTGGGCGCCGATCCGCTGACGCGTGCGGGGATCGAGGCTCAGCTGGGCCGCCGGCCGGGGTTTGGCCTCGTCGATGGTGCCACGCCGGAAGGCGGCGTGACGCTGGTCGTTACCGACGAGGTTGACTCGGCGGCCCTGCATGCGATCCGTCTGGCGCCGGCCACAGGCGGACGGCGAGTCGTACTGCTCGTGGGGCGGATCGATGACGCGGGACTCCTGGCCGCGGTCGAGGCCGGCGTGAGCGGTCTCGTGCGCCGCAGTAGCGACGCTACGGCGCTCGAGCTGGCGATTCGCGGTGCCGCCGAGGGCGACGGAACGCTACCCCCGGATCTGCTCGGGCGCCTTCTGGCGCAGGTGGGCCGGCTGCAGCGGCAGGTTCTCACGCCGCGGGGGCTCACGCTGGGCGGCCTTACCGAGCGAGAAGTGTCGGTCCTGAGGCTGATCGCCGACGGCCACGACACGGCCGAAGTCGGACGTGAACTGTACTTCTCGGAGCGCACCGTAAAGAACGTCATCCACGACGTGATGATGCGGTTCGACCTCCGAAACCGCGCGCATGCGGTCGCATACGCGATCCGGCAGGGCCTGATCTAGGACCGTTTCGCGCCACGCGTCCCACTGGGTCCGGCGACCCGGATCGAGGGTCAGCCGAACAGGCCGCCCAGGGCGCTGCCGAGTCCACCGAGGAGTCCTCCCATTCCGTGGCTGGCCTCGTCCTCGAGACCGCCCAGCGCGCCGCCGGCCATGCCCTCGAGTCCGGACAGAGCGCCTCCGGCCATGCCGCCGAGCTGCCCGAGGCCCTGGCTCGCCATGCCCTCGGCTCCCGAAAGGGCGCCACCCGCCATGCCCCCGAGACCGCCGAGCGCGCCGCCGGCCATGCCCTCGAGTCCGGACAGAGCGCCTCCGGCCATGCCGCCGAGCTGCCCGAGGCCCTGGCTCGCCATGCCCTCGACCCCGGAAAGGGCTCCGCCTGCCATCCCGCCGAGACCGCCGAGCGCGCCGCCGGCCATGCCCTCGAGTCCGGACAGGGCGCCTCCGGCCATGCCGCCGAGACCGCCAAGCAGCCCTCCGGCTCCGCCGCCACCACCGCCGAACATCCCCATGATGTCGCCGAAACCAAAGCGCTGGATGCTCGTCGTGTCTCCCGCGGCCGGATCGGGTCCCGACAGGCTGGACGGCTGGAGCTTCTCCTCCTCTTCCTCATCCGATATCGCCGCGCGGGCGACCGTGTCCGCCTGGCGCTCGAAGGGATCGTCGGGGCTGCTCACGTTGAGCTTGCCCATAGGCGTCCCCGACACGGGGCCGTTTCGCTGCTGGACCACGTGCGTTAGCTCGTGCGCCATGGTCCTGCTGTCGGTGTGGCTCTGCCCCTGGACTATGTGGTTGCCCACGGTGTAAGCACGTGCCTGGAGGGCCGCGGCGGATGCCTGGGCCATGGGTCCGCTGTGGACGCGGACATCGGAGAAGTCCGTCCCGAACCGCCTGGACATTGTCGCCCCGAACGCGGCGTCCAGCGGCTCGCCGGGGCCCGGGATGGTCTCGAATTCGGGCTCGCCGTCTATCATCGATGCAGTCGCGGCGTTCCCGGCCTCTCGCTGGAGATGTTCGATCGCGGCGTGCATGGGAGCCGGCGCGTCGCCCGTGTCCTGCGATCTTGCGCGGCGAGGTTCCGGGACCGCTTCAACGGCCTCAACCTGTGGCATGTGCCTTCGATCTCGTGAGCTCATGACCTCGCCTCCGTCGCGACGCCTAGGGATTGGTAGTACGGTCCGAATTCGGCCTCGGTGCTGAGATGGCCGAGCTTGCGATATTCACGTTCCGTGCCCCGGATCAGGTCGGTCATGCCCACGGCTCGCCCCGAGGAGACGGCGCCGTACGCCGCCGTGGACACGATGTTTCTGATGCTGCCGCCGGAGATCCGGAAGCTGCGGGCGAGGAAGTCGAGGTCGATGTCCCCGGCGACCGGGAGACTCGGCGGTAGATGGCGGCTCCAGAGGCGCCGCCGGCCGGCCTCGTCCGGCATCGGGAAGTCGATGAGGACGTCCAGGCGCCGGAGGAATGCCTCGTCCAGATTGGCGCGCAGATTGGTCGTCAGGATTGCCATGCCGTCGAACTGCTCCATCCGTTGCAGCAGATACGCTATCTCCACATTGGCGTAGCGGTCCCGTGCGTCCCGTACCTCCGAACGCTTTCCGAAGATCGCGTCCGCCTCGTCGAAGAGCAGCACTCCGTTTACGCCGTCGGCCTGGCTGAAGACGCGGTCCAGGTTCTTCTCCGTCTCGCCGATGTACTTGTCCACCACGGATGACAGGTCGATGACGTAGAGGTCCAGCCCGAGCGTCCCGGCGACGACCTCGGCCGAGAGCGTCTTGCCGGTCCCGGAGTCTCCGGTGAACAGGCCGGTAAGGCCCCGGCCGCGGTTCGGGTTGCCGAGACCCCAGCCGTCCAGCACCTGATCCCGATATCGCGCTCGGTTCGCCAGGTCTTCAAGCTGCTCGACGGTGTCCCGCGGCAGGACCAGCTCAGCCCAGCCGGCGCGCGGTTCGATCCGGCGAGCGAGCTTCTCGAGTCCGGTGGCGTTCTGCGCCCGGACTCCCGCAGCGAGGTCCGCGGCCACGACAGGACGGCCCTCCGCGGCCGCGGCGAGGCGGCCCATGGCAGCTGCTTTTGCGATGGCCGGCGGCGCCACACGGAATGGGAACGCGGCAACCTCGGCCGCGGTGGCCGCGGCCTCCGGCAGCCCGTCCAGCGCCGCGCGCCACGCGTCGGATCGTGTGCCGGCCCCCGCCGGCTGAGCGTCCAGCAGGAGCGGGTCCTTCCGCGACCACGCCGGATCCCACGGCTTCGTTCCGTGGAGGACCACGTGGCAAGGCAGATCGGCAAGCTGCCGGATAAGCGCCGCGTGGCGTTCGGGGAGGGCTTCGATCGGTCCGGCGACCACGGCTCCGCGTCGCAGTCGCGCCTCCAGGCCGGCGGCCTCCGCAACGGCCGGGAGATCCGGATCGGCCGGAAGCGTCGCGAGATCGATCACGACCGCCTCCGCTCCGAGCCGCGCCACTGCCGAGATGGCGAGCCGCCGGCCGTCCGAACCGACGCGTTCCCGCAGGTAGGCCAGGCCGGCTCCCGACGAAAGGGCACGCGCCAGATTGATCTCGGTCGTGGGAGTGGGCGATGCCGCCGTCGCGGCGGCCGACGCCGTGTCGCCCGTGGCGACCTCGCGCGTGGCGACGTCGCGCGTGGCGACCGTGCCGGCGGCGTTGGTCCGCGCAAGGACGGGCAGAAGCCGTGGGTCCGGCGCATCGTCGCCGAGCAGGAATCCGGCAACGCGGTCCTGCACGCGCAGCGATCGCGTGAGAAACGGACGCTCCGGCCCTTCAACGTCGACCAGCCTTCCGAAGACGAGCGGCCCCGCGGCACCGAGGCGGGCACGTCCGGCACCCGATGCAAGGTCCACACCGCACAACGCCAATGCCAGGGCGACCGACGCGCGCCGCCTGGAGACGTCGTCGTTCAGATATCCGTAGAGCCGCTCGAACCGGGGGTCAAGGTCCGGAGCGATCGCGATCAACAGCAACTCCACGTCCAGGGGATGCAGCCGGAATGCCCGGGCAAGGTTCCGGAGCCTGATCGCTACGCCGCCCGCCTCCGCTTCGTCTGCTTCCGCCTCCGCCGCCTTGAACGCAGCACGATCGGCGTCGGCGAGGGTGGGGCTGGGCGTCCCCGAGCCGGCGGACCCCGTCCCACGGGCGAGCAGCTCGTCCACCTCCGCGTCGGACACGTACAGGCCCAGGAACCTGTCGTCCGCAGCGAGGTCGGCACCTCGGCGGGTCTTCACCGCCGCGCGGACCCGTGACTCGACGATCGCCAGGCGCGCCCGGAGATGACGCAGTGACGGATCGCCTGAAGCGCCATCAACCGTGGTGGCCGAGGCACGGGCGCGCGACGGTGCCGCGGCTGCCGTCCCGGACGCGGCGAGACGATCGTCGGATGAGGCGAGTGGCGCTGCGGTGTCGGTCGAATCGCGGCTCATTGCCGCTTCACGTTGCGGACGTGGATGATCCGGCCACGCTGCGAGTCGGACCCGCCGACGACGGTCTCCTCGGCGACGGGCGCGGACGTGCCGGGCGCGGACGTGCCGGGCGCGGCGGCTCTCTGGGATTCGGACACGGACGCCGCGCGGGGCCGGCCGCTCGACGCGCCGCGCTCCGTCGAGCCGGCTCCGGCCGAGATGCGCACCCGCGGCTCTTCGAGCACGGGCGGCCCGGCGATGGTCTTCTGATCCACCACGAACGGGACCGTGGCGACAAGATCCAGTGACGGCTTCAGTTCCCCGCCGAGGGCCGTCCAGGTGTCCGCTATGGACCGATCCTCGGTGGGCGGCATCGCGATCGAGATCTCGACGTGATGAGGCTGCTGCGCGAGGGTTCCTGTGAGCTCGCGTGGGGCCAGCGTTTCGTGGCGGAGGAACGTCGCCAGACACGCGGACAACAGGCGGTGTTCGTCCTCGGGCCGTTGGGTCCAGGCCGTGACCATGTACGAGAGCCGGAAGCGGCGTACCGGCGGCCGGCGTTCGATGACGCGCCCGGTTGGGTCGCGCACTTCCTCGAATTGGACTTCGCGAAGGTTGACGTCGTCGCGGATGTCGTACAGGTAGAGATTCACGACGGGGGCGTTCCGGCGGGCGGCCCATTCCTTCGTCGGCGCGTCGAACGCGATTTCGACCTGGCTGCCGTTTACGACCTCGCGCCGCACGAGCTCGCGGAGAGTCTCATCGAAGACTTCGATCATTCCGTCACCTGCGGCACGTCCGGCCACGCGTCGCCCTGCGGGCGCCGCCAACGGAGACGAGACTCGTGCGCGAGCGCGACTGCGGCAAGGTGCGTGGGGGCAGCCGATCGGGCAACCGGACTTCCCTTTCGGACGGATGGTTCTACCCTGCCGACCGCCCCTGCGCCCATTGCTTCCCGATCCGTGCGCCACGACCCTGACGAGGTTCTGCAACTCCGCATCGTTGGAGATACGAGACGCATGCCGCAGTACCTGTCGCCCGGCGTCTATGTCGAGGAGGTCGAAGCCGGTTCCCGCCCCATAGAGGGTGTCGGGACCGCCGTCGCGGCCTTTGTCGGCCTGGCTCAGCGGGGCCCCGCCAACACCCCAACCCTGGTCACAAACTGGACCCAATTCACCTCGACCTTCGGGGACTTCATGGAGGGGTCTTACCTCGCCCATGCCGTCTACGGCTACTTCCTCAACGGCGGCGGATCCGCTTATGTCGTGCGTATCGGCGCCGACGGCGGAGCGCCCGCGGCGCGAGCCGAGCTCCCAAGCTCCACGGACAAGTCTGTTCCGGCGTTCCGCGCGGTGGCCCTCGAGGCCGGTTCGAGCGGCGATCAGATCGCCGTCGAGGTGGCCGAGCCTTCCGAGCCGGGCGAAGGCGTCTTCAAACTCGTCGTCATCGTGGGCGGCAAGGAAGACGAGGTCTTCGACAACGTGACGCTCAAGAAGGGCCGCCAGAACGTCTTCCAGGCGGTCAAGACCTCGAAGCGCATCCGGCTCGAGGAGGTCACCAAGTCCGAGCTCGCACCCGCGGTCGGCAAGGTTGGCCTCGCCGGTGGAAGCAAGTCGGGCGGAATCCGCGTTACTCCGGACGAGTACGCGGGCGACGCGGCTCAGCGGACCGGCTTCGGCGGCCTCGAGGCCGTCGACGAGATCACGATGGTCGCGGCGCCCGATCTCATGGCGCTGCACCAGAAGGGAATCATCGATCTGGAAGGCGTCAAGGCCGTACAGCTCGCGATGATGGCCCACTGCGAATTGATGGGCGACCGCGTGGCGATCCTGGACGCCCCGCCCGACTTCGGGGCGCAGCAGGTCAAGGAATGGCGCATGGATCGCGCGGGCTACGACTCCAAATACGCCGCCCTCTACTGGCCGTGGATCAAGGTCTTCGATCCGGTGGCGGGCAGGGCCGTCTTTGTTCCGCCGTCCGGTCACATGGCCGGCATCTGGGCGCGAAGCGACGGCGAGCGCGGCGTCCACAAGGCTCCCGCGAACGAAGTGATCCGCGGCGCCATCGCGCTCGAGACGACCATTACAAAGGGCGAGCACGACCTGCTCAACCCGCTGGGCATCAACTGCCTGCGCACGTTCCCCGGCCGTGGCATCCGCGTCTGGGGAGCCAGGACCCTCTCGTCGGATCCGGCCTGGCGCTACCTCAACGTGCGCCGGCTCTTCAACTATGTGGAGGAGTCCATCTTCGAAGGCACGCAATGGGTCGTCTTCGAACCGAACGACATGGCGCTCTGGGAGCGCGTCAAGCGAACCATCGACTCGTTCCTGGTCCGCGTCTGGCGCGACGGGGCGCTCTTCGGCGCGACCCCAGGCGAGGCCTTCTTCGTCAAGTGCGACGGCGAGAACAACACGGCCGAAACCATGGACGCCGGCCAGCTGATCATCGACATCGGGATAGCTCCCGTGAAGCCCGCCGAGTTCGTGATCTTCAGGATCGCCCAGTTCTCCGGCGGAGCATCGCTGACGGAATAGGCGGCAACCGGTAGGAGACTTGAGGAGATTCCGAAATGGCAGCTGGTGTCCCAAACCTTCCGCAGGATGCCCTCAGTTCACAGCGCTTCTCGATCGAAATCGACAGCGTCTCGTTGGCCCAGTTCCAGGAGGTCAGCGGCACCTCGTCTGAGGTGGACGTCATCGAAGTCAA
>Ga0302323_100001868_pt1 | contig 17133 bp, 17 predicted proteins | sample Fen_T0_3_FD_201950 | JGI IMG/M metagenome (GOLD analysis project Ga0302323, IMG submission 201950) | Peat permafrost microbial communities from Stordalen Mire near Abisko, Sweden - Fen_T0_3 | ecosystem: Environmental > Terrestrial > Soil > Wetlands > Permafrost | place: Sweden: Abisko... | reverse complement strand
CCGCCCGGCGGCCGGTCCCGCCGCCCAGGACGCCGCCCCGGGCAAGCCCGGACCAGAACGCGGTGACGGCCTCCACCGGGTCCGCGGCGGTTCCGGGGTCGAGGGCCAGCCCGATCGCGCGACGGCGCGCCGCCGAGGCGTCCAGGATGCTGCCCGTCACGGAGATCGAGACGCGGTCGACGGCCTTCGTCCGGACGACGACGACCGCCCCATCCCCCGCGATTCCGTCCGCGTCGAGGAGCTCGTCGCCGCCGATCGCGTCGATCGCCGAGGGATCGGTCGCGACGATCTGGAACGTCGCCTCGGGGTAGCGCCGGCCCATGGGCGACGAGGGGGCCGGGCGCAGCTCCACCCGGCCGGCCGCGGCATCGACGTCCACCGACCCGGCGGCGTCGTACTCGTTGACCCCCAGCACGATGTCGTAGGTCACGAGCAGCTCCACGGGTCCGCCCCGCTCCACCTCGACGGCGAAGCGGCAGACCGGCGCATCGAGCGACGTCGCGACCTCCACCACGAGCGTCGTCCGGTCCCCGGCATAGATCCAGCGGGCGCCGTTGGGGCCCATCTCCATGGCCGAGGGCAGGCCGAGGAGCTCCCACCCGCGGCCGCTCCGGACGAACACCCGCTGGCCGCTCGACTTGAGGGCGTCGAGGGGGTGGCGGCAGGCGCTGAGCAGCTTGTTGAAGGACGTGTTGCCGATCGTGAGCTGGGCCGCGAAGGCGCCGGACATCCAGGCCGTGACCGCGAGGGTCTCATCGCTCGGGTGGAGGTCCCGGCCGGATCGCATGAGGAGCCCGGTGGGGCGCTCGGAGACGAGCTCCTTGGCACGCAGCACGACATGCTGCTGGTAGCCGTGGAAGAAGCTCAGGAGGCGACCGTCGCGCCGCTCCACGTGCCGCCATGCGTCGCCGAACCAGCGGGCGAGCTCGTCGGGCCCGAGGTCGCGGGACGCGAACATGGCCGGGGGGGCGAAGAGGGTGGTCCGCCGCGGCGGGGACTGCCGATCGACCGCGGGGGCGAGCGCCTCGAGGCCCTCGAAGGCCTCCCTGGCCCGATGGGCATGGGCCACGTCGGCGGGGCCCGTCGCGGCGGGGTGATCGGCCTGGAGCGTGGCGAAGAACGTGATCCGGCGGGCCTCCCCCGGCCCGAGGGACGCGCTCCTCGACTGCAGCGTCGGGTGCGCCAGCTCGTACTGGTAGACGCGGTTCGGCAGCGCGAGTCGCCCGAGGGCGGACGGGACGTTCGTGGCCCGGTAGTCGAGCCCGTACAGCTGGACACCGTCGGTCAGGAAGCCCACGGCCCCGTCGAGGCAGCCGTGCATGATCCACGGGTTGGCGCCGTCCTGGGGCAGGTTCTGGCGCGAGCAGAGCAGGATGCCGGAGCCAGCGTCCCGGATCACCGTGTGGTCGAGGTACTGGCTGGTGTAGGCCTCGGTGCTCCGGACCATGTCCTCGAGGGCCAGCCCGAGGTCCTGCGCGAGCACGGCGTCGACGCTCATCCGCCCCGCGCTGCCGTTCACCAGGTCGAGCGTCCAGAACCAGGTGGGCTCGACCGGATGGAGCCGGAGCGCGCAGCGGTAGTCGATCCCCTCGAACGACCCCGTCCAGGCCGCCCCATCGGCGTCGGCCCGGAACCCGCTGGTGCTCCCGGGCCCGAGGAGCGGCGCGAACGACGCGCCGCCGCGGGTGCGCCGCCGCAGGTACAGGTTGCCCAGGCCGCCCTCGAGGGGGCTGCCCAGGACCTGGTTGACGAGGACGGGCCCGTGGCGGATCGCGAACACCGCCCCGTTGTGCAGGAGCTCGATCGACACCCCCGCCGCGTTGCGGAGCGCGGTCGCGAGCTGCGGCCGCCGCACCGCTACCGGCGCGGGCGTCCGCGTGGTCACGCCCGGCCTAGCGGACGTCGACGCGGACGGCACGGCTGCGCGGCCCCGCCCCGAACCGCTCGAGCGAGATCACGGGCTGCAGCGCCGCCTTGACCTCCGACGTCGCGAAGGCCCGCCGCAGCATGTCGTGCCGCAGCGCGTTGCCGATGGCGGCCATGACGATCCCCTGGTCGAGCGCGAGGTACGCGTCCGAGACGGTGCCCGTCCCGACGTTCACGGAGTCGCGGAAGCCCCACGCGCCGTACATGCCCGGGAAGTCCCGCTCCAGGTTGGCGAGGTTTGCGAGCGACGCCTTCGGGGCCCAGCGCAGGGCGAGGAACGAGGCGTGCGGCGTCACGACACCGTCCGTGTAGGCCGACGGCGGCGGATCCGCCTGGGCCGTGCGGCCGGGGCACGTGCCGAAGCCGTGGTCCACGAGCGTGTTGGCCTCGTCCGACCCGTAGCCGGTCGGGTTCATGCCGATCGCGTCCACGCCGTAGGTGGCGTACCCGCCCTCGGGCGTGTTGGCCGGCGAGAAGCCCCAGTAGCCGTAGCCGGCGTCCACCAGGCCGTGGTGGATCTGGGCGGCCACGGTCAGCGGATGGTTGAGCCCCCAGCTGTCCGGGCCCCAGGTCTCCTCGGGCACGAACAGGGCGGGCATGAGGGCCTCGAACATGCTGCCGCCCCAGCCGGGGACGATGCGCATGCCGTCATACGGGTAGGCGCCTTCGAACACGCTCACGCCGAGGTAGGTGCGCGTGACCCCCACGGGCTGCGTCTCCTGCCAGCTCCAGTCGCACGTCGCGGGGAACGTCCGCCAGGCGCCGAAGTACTCCTTGGCGGGGATCTCGCCCTTGGCGATGCCGATGTAGCTCGCGATCCGGCTCTCGCTCACGATCGTGTCGTAGCAGCAGGGCGACACGCCCGTCGAGGGCACGACGTGGAACGCGATCCGGTTCACGTCGGGCCGGTAGTAGAAGCCGAAGTCCATGCTGTCGTACAGGGCGGCGGCGCGGGCCGCGACCTCCGGGACGCTCGAGGCGACCATGTGCAGCGAGGCCGCGAGCCAGCCGTTGTCCACGGACGAGAGGATCGGCGTGAGCGGCTCGCCGCTCGCCGGCCAGGCGGTGAGCACGGCGCCGGTGACGTGGTCGTACCAGTTGAAGTACTGGCCGCTCGCCTGGTCGCGCACCATGGTCTCGAGGGAGTGCAGGGTCTGCCGAAGGCGGCGGACCGCCTCGCGGTGGCCGATGATCCCGAGCTCCTCGGCGACCAGGGTGCTCCACATGTAGGCGCCGATGTTGGTCGTGGACGTCTGGACGCTGGTCGTCCCGTCGGAGGACAGGCTGTCGGCCGGCAGGCCGCTGTGCGGGTCGGTCATCGCCACGAAGGACGCCCACGTGCCCCGGGCGTACCGCATCAGCGTGGCGTCCGAGGTGGTCTTGGTGGCCTCGGTGCGCGAGGCGCCGGCGCCCGGGGACGCGGCACTCGCCGGGGCGGCGATGGCGACCGCCGGCAGGGCAAGCGCCAGCGAGAGCAGGCCCACGCAGAGGGCCGTGAGCCGGGGTGCGCGCCGGCGGGTCAGCATGTCGGGAACCTCAGGGTCGGGGTGGGTCGGGGTGGTCTCGGGGAACCGTCGCGGAATCCCGGCCGGGGCACCGTCGCGGGACCCCGGCCGGGGATGGGTCAGCCCTTCAGGCCGGTGGTCGCGATGCCCTCGGTGATCCAGCGCTGGAACAGGACGAACACGATCAGCACGGGCACCACGAGGATCACGGAGCCCGCCATGAGCATCCCGTGGTCCGCCTGGTACTGGCCGGTCGCGAACGTCGCCAGGGCCACCGGAAGCGTGTACATGCCGGGCTCCTGGGCCATGACCAGGGGGTACAGGAAGCTGTTCCAGTTGCCCAGGAAGGTGAGGATCGCGAGCGTCGCCAGGACGGGTGTGGCGATCGGCATGACCACCGACCAGAACACCTTGAACTCGTTGGCGCCGTCGATCCGGGCGGCCTCGAGCAGCTCGTTGGGGATGCCCAGCATGAACTGGCGCATCAGGAACACGCCGAACGGGCCGGCGAGGAACGGCAGGATGAGGCCCGGGTAGGTGTTCACCAGCCCGAGGTTGCTCATCAGGATGAAGTTGGGGATGAGGGTGATCCCGGCCGGGACCATCAGCGTGGCGAGGACCAGGCCCATCACCAGCCGCTTGCCGTGCCAGCGCAGCTTGGCCAGCGCGTAGCCCAGCATCGGGCAGAAGATGAGCGTGCCCACCGTCACGGCCAGGGCGATGACGGTCGAGTTGAAGAAGAACCGCGGGAAGTCGAGCTGCTGGAACAGCCGGCCGTAGTTGTCGAGGGTGGCCGAGGAGGGCAGGAAGGTCGGCGGGTTGCGCAGGAAGTCCCCCGCGGGCTTGAGCGATCCCAGGATCATCCACAGGAACGGGCCCACCATGACCACCAGGCCGGCGGTCAGGACGATGTAGCTCACGCGGCTGGACTGGGCGCGATTCGAGCCGGTTGGCGTGGCGCGGCCGTCGCCGGCCGGACCTCCGGGGACTGCGGGCACGGGAGCCCGCACGGGCAGGGTGGTCATCGATCCGCCTCCATCACGTGTCCGACCGGAGGAACTTGAACTGGAGGAAGGCGACGAAGGCCACGATCAGGAACAGGACGTACGCGATCGCCGAGGCGTAGCCCTGGTGGAAGAACGTGAAGCCCTGCTGGTACATGTACATCGTGACCGACAGGGTCGAGTCCAGGGGGCCGCCGCCGGTCATCACGAACGGCTCCTCGAACAGCTGCAGGTAGCCGATCGTGGTGATCACGGTCATGAACAGGATCGTGGGGCGCAGCATCGGCAGGGTGACGAAACGGAACGCCTGCCAGCGGCCCGCGCCGTCGATGGACGCGGCCTCGTAGAGGACGGCCGGGATGGCCTGCATGCCGGCGAGGAACACGATCATGGCGAACCCGAGGTTGCGCCAGACGCCCATCGCGATGATCGACGGCATCGACGTGGCCGGGTTGGCCAGCCACGCCGGACCGTCGATCCCCACGGCCTTGAGCAGCATGTTGACGAGGCCGACGTCGGGGTTCAGCAGGAACCGCCAGACCACGGCGATGGCCACGATGCTGGTGATGACGGGGAGGTAGTACCCGACGCGGAACGTGGTCTTGAACCGCTGCACGCCCCGGTTGAGGGCGTTCGCGATCAGGAGCCCGAGCGCCAGCGTCATGGGCACGCCGATCACCACGAAGTAGACGGTGTTGAGGAGGGACTTCCAGAACTTGGGGTCGCCCAGGAGGTCCAGGTAGTTCTGCAGGCCCACGAACGTGGCGCCGACCGGGTTCTGGAGGTCGCGCAGCCCGAAGCTCGTGAAGCTCAGGGCGAGCGAGGCGCCGATCGGGAAGGCGAGGAAGAGGAAGAACAGGATCATGAACGGGGCGGCGAAGGCCCACCCGATCAGATCCTCCCGCCAGCGCCACCCGGATCCGGCGGAGGCGGCCGGGGCCGCCTCCGCCGTCCTGCGCTGGGCAAGCGCCGGGACGGTCATGTCAGTCGCCGGCGCCGATCTTCTCGGCCTCGGCCTGCATCTCGTCGGCGGCGGCCTGCGGGGTCAACGCGCCGGTGGTCAGCTTCTCCAGGGTCGAGTTGAGGGCGGTCCCCAGCTCGCTCCAGCTGGCCGTGGCGGGCTGCGCCATCGTGCTCTTGAGCTGCGTTCCGAACATCGCGACGTTCGGGTCGCCGGTCAGCGACGGGTCGGACCACGCGGCCTGGACGGCCGGCAGGTCAGTCACGTCCGCGAACCACGCCACCTGGGTCTTGGGATCGGTCAGGTACTGGACGAAGGCCCAGGCCAGGTCCTTGTTGGGGCTGTTCTTGAAGACGACGAGGTCCGCGCCACCCAGGAAGGACGTGGAGCTGACCTTGGTCGGCATCGGCGCCGTGGTCCACTTGGTCTCGAAGCCGGGACCACCCGCCTCCTTGATCAGGCTCAGGTGCCACGGCCCGGAGAAGAACATCGGGTGCGTGCCGGCGACGAACGCAGGTGTGATGTCGAACCCCTCGGGCACGGACGTCGGGGACAGCTTGTCCTTGAAGAAGGACGCGTAGTAGGTGAGCGCCTCGACGGCGGCGGGGCTGTTCAGCTGGTACTTGCCCTGGTCGTCCACGACGGCCCCGCCGTTGGACCACAGGAACGGCAGGTACTCCTGCCAGTTCTTGGTGCCGAGCGAGATGCCCCACTTCGCGCCGCCCGTGGCCTGCATGGCCTTGGCCATCGCCGTCAGCTCGTCCCACGTCGCGGGGGGCTTGGTGATCCCGGCCTTCGCCGCGATGTCGGTACGGTAGTAGAGAAGCCTGGTCTCGACGTACCACGGCACGCCGTAGACCGTCCCGTTGACGATGTTCGTGTTCCAGGCGCTCTGGAAGTACGCCGTCGGATCGAAGTTCGCCGGCACGGCTTCGAGGGCGCCGGTCGCCGCGAACTGGCCCATCATGTCGGTGCCCATCTGGCTCACGTCGGGCGTCTGCTTGCCGGCGATGGCGGTCTGCAGCTTGGCGACCGCCTGGCCCCAGTCCACCGGCGTGACGTTGACGGTCACCCCGGGGTGCGCGGCCATGAACGCGTCGGCGAGGACCTTGAGCTTGACGCCCTCGTTGCCCATCGCCCAGACGGTGAGCGTCCCGGACAGCGAGGCGGCGGGGCTGATGGCCGGTGCCAGCGAGGCGGCCGCCACGGCCGAGGCCCCTGCGGCCGCGCCCGACGGGGCGGCCTTCCCGGAGTTCGTGCCGCAGCTCGCGGCAATGAGGCCGACGCAGGCGAGCGCGACCAGGAGGCGGCGGGGGCCCGCGCGTGTGCGCCGGGCGGTCAGCGGGGTGATCGTGTTCGACTCCATCTCGAGGCTCCTTCGGGTGTCGTTGCGGGGGCCACCCGGGCGCATGCGCCGGGGGTGTTCGTGATCAGCCGGGGGTCAGGGCACATGCCACCTCCCGCTCACCACCGGTCGCCCGGTGCCGGGCGACGTCCCCGCGTCGGCGACCCCGGTCGCGAGCGTTGCAGTCACCACCGCGGTGGTTCGTGGCCCGGGGCGGCCAGGGGTGAGGGGCATGCGGGTATCCGATCGGATGGGTCAGACGGCGAGGAGGGGTCCCGTGGCGACGGCGCCGAGCGCCGCGGGCAGGAGGACCAGGATCCCGGCGATCGCGACCGCGACGAGCAGGAGCGTTCGCAGCGCGACCACGGCCATGGCGGCGGCCGGCGTCGCCGGCACGGGGCCATCCGGGTGGGGCGTCAGGCCGGCAAGCGGCGGGGAAGTGGTGGGGCTCACGCCCATGGGTCTCGTGCCTCTGGCCGCCGGCGCTGTGGCCCGGCGTGTGCCGCTACGCTCGCCCACGCGCGCCGCACCGTCATGACGACCGGTCATCGACCGCGCGGATGGTCAGGCCCCGCGTCTCGCGTCGGGCGCGACGGGCCGATGGCCGGCCGCTCGTGACGCGCGGTCATGACAGCGAGCCGATCAGGCCCAGACTGGGAGTCGACGCCGACCACGCCGACCTGCACGGGCAGGCGAGCGGCCGGCCCCCAGGAGAAGGTATGACCACCGCTCAACCCGTAGCCGTCTTCACCGTCGACATCGTCGCCGCGGCAAAAGCCAACGACCTCTTCCGGCGGGTCCTCTCGACCGGCCTGCACGCCCAGCTGGTGGTGATGAGCATCCCCGCCGGCGGCGAGATCGGGGAGGAGGTCCACACCGGCCTGGACCAGGTGCTCGTGTTCGTCGAGGGCCACGGCCTCGCCTACCTGGACGGCGAGGAGGTCGTCGTCGGCCCGGACCGCCTCGTCCACGTCCCGTCGGGTGCGCGGCACAACGTCGTCAACAGCGGGACGGGCGACCTGCGCCTCTACACGGTCTACGCGCCGCCGCAGCACGCCCCGGGCACGATCCACCGGACCAAGGCCGACGCGGACGCGGACGAGGCGGACCACTTCATGGCCGCGGGATCCGTGGCATGACCACCTGGCGTCTCGACCCCGACCACTCCAGCGTCGGGTTCTCCGTCCGTCACATGGTGGTGGGCACCACTCGCGGCTCCTTCCGCGCTTTCAGGCTCGACGTTGACTTCGACCCGGAGCACCCCGAGCTCGGGCGCGTCGTGGCCGTGATCGACGCCGCAACGATCGACACCGGGTCCGAGCAGCGTGACGCGCACCTGCGGTCCGCCGACTTCCTCGACGCCGGCCAGTTCCCGGCGATCACGTTCACCAGCACCCACGTGGACAGCCGCGGACCGGCCGAGTTCGCCCTGCACGGCAGGCTGACGATCCACGGCGAGTCGCGCCCGATCGTCCTGGACGTGGAGTACCTCGGCGAGGCGACCGGCCCGCGGGGCGGGCGGAGCGCCGGGTTCGCGGCCCGCGGCCGGCTCGACCGTCGCCAGTTCGGGCTGGCCTGGAACGTGGGCATCGAGGCCGGCGGCGTCATGGTGGGCGAGGAGGTCAAGGTCGAGATCGACATCGAGCTCGTGCAACCGGCCGTCGCGCCGGCGAGCGTTCCCGAGCCCGTCCTCGTGGGGGCCGCGTGAGCACCCGGCGTTCCAGGGCCGACCGGCTCACGCGGGCCGTGCGGCGATCCGACGTGCCGGGACGCCTTGACGCAGCCCTTGGCACCGCGACGGAGGCCGTCAGCGGCGTCGTCGACCGGCTTCCTGGGCGGCGGCGGCCCAGCCGCCGGCTCCTGACCGCCGTGGCGGGGGTCGCGTTCGGGCTGCTCGCGGCATTGGGCGTCGCGGCCTGGTGGCTGCGCCGGCGCGCGGTCAGAACGGCGGAGGGCGATGTTGCCGTCGAGGAGCGAACCTTCGACCAGGAGGCGATCGACCGTGCCGGGAACGAGGGCATGACGCCCGCGGTCACCGCCACGGAACAGGCCCCGCCCTCCAACGGGACGGTCCGCGACGCGATCGGGGACCTCGTCTAGCCCGGGCGTCCGTCCGGGAGGCCGGCGCGTTCCGGGCGGCCGGCGCCACCGCGGGCCGGCCGCCACCGCAGGCAGGCGCGGCGCCAGGCCGGGCGCGGCGAGGCCGGGCGCGTCAGGCCGGGCGCGCCCGCTTCGCCTCCAGGAGGGCGTCATCGGCCCTCACCGTGAGCTGCTCCAGCGTCTCGTCCTCGGCGAGGGCTGCAAGGCCCACGCTGATCCCCACGCCTGTGTCGGCATACAGCGAACGGCGGATCTCACCGAACCGCCGCTCGACATCGCCGATTCCGATCCCGGCCACCGCGCAGACGAACTCGTCGCCCCCGAAACGCACGATCGGATCGAATGACCGGAGGCTCGAGCGCATGGTCGCCACCAGCGTGCGGAGCACGAGGTCACCGGTGGCGTGGCCGGCCCGGTCGTTGACGGCCTTCAGCCCGTCCACGTCGACGAAGGCGAGCACGAAACGGCCGTCCCCGCGCCGGGCGCGGTCGATCTCGAGCTCGAGGGCGTCCCGGCCCATCGCCCGCCGGAACGCCCCCGTGAGGTCGTCGAGGTAGGCGCTGTGCAGCTCCGTCATCACCTGGCCCAGCTCGATGGCCGCCTCGGTCCGCTCGTTCGCCGCATGCAGGCGGTCCGAGGCCGCCGCGGCCCGGTCCTGTGTCGCCCGCTCCCGCGCCTGCGCGAGCTGCTCGCTGAGCGAGGCGTCGGAGGACCCAAGCCGCCCCTCGGCCTGGAGCGCTCGCAGGTCGCGGCGGCCGGCGGCCTCGTCCCGCCTGGTGGCGTTGCGGTCACGGGCGCGCGACGCCCCCAGGCGCGCCTCGGCGGAGCCGGCTCGGCCCCGGTGGGTCGCGAGACGGCCGACCCGGCTGGCCGTGCGAGCAGCCTTCGTGGACGCGTAGGTGCTGTCCCGTGCAACGGTGTCCCCATCGGCCGGATCGGACGCTGCGGCGCCGCCCACGCCGGCGTGGCGCGCGTCGGCGCTCGCCTGGTCGCGGTCTGCCGAGCGCTGGTCCCGGACGGCGTCGGCGTCGTCGCGCTCGGACGCCGCCTGGTCCGCGCCGGACGCCGCCTGGTCCGCGCCGGCGGTCGACTGGTCGGTGTCGGCGAGCGCCTGGTCGAGGGCCAGCGCCACGTGAGCCGCCGCGCCCAGGCGACCGGCCTCGCCGCGGCCCGCGAGGTTGCTGTTCTCCTGGCCATCCATGTGGGAAGTCCTTGCTCCGGGAGGGGCGCCTGCCGTCACACGAGGTGACGGCCGCGCCAGGGTCAGGCACACCATGCCCCTCGCTGGGACGCCCGGCATGACACCGCGTCATCGGTGCCCGTCGCGGCGGGTGGAGAAGGGTCGCGTCGGTCGCGCCGCGGATGACGGACCGTCATGACGGTCCCTCGACCGGTCGGCACCCTACGCCACATGGGCGCCGATCCAATCCTCGACCGCACCCGCATGCCCCCGAGCCTCGACACCGCGGTGGTGCCGGCGTTTGCGCCGGCGAGCGCAGCTGGACCCGTCGCGTCCATCCCCAACGGCGGGCAGCGGACGGTCCTGATCGTGGACGACGAGCCGGCGCACGGCACGCTCCTTGCGATGGCCCTCCACACGCAGGGCTGGCGGACCGTCGTGGCGACCGCCGCCGATCACGCGGCGGACATCGCTCGGGACCTGCACGTCGACCTGCTGGTCACGGACTTCCGCATGCCGGGGATGTCGGGGCTCGAGCTGGCGGCGAGCCTGCGCGCCCGCCGGGCGGAGCTGCCCGTCCTCCTGGTGTCGGGTTCGCCGGATGCGGAGGAGCTCGCGTTCCCGCAGCCGTTCGCGTTCCTCGCGAAGCCCTTCAGCCTGCGCACCCTGTTCGGGACGATCGGGGTGCTGGCGCCGGCAGAGCGGCTCGAGGCGTAGCGACGCCACTCCCGCCCCGGCCGGGCACCCCGTCAGTGGACCGGGCGCTCGTCCTCGAGGGCCGACCCGGCCCATCCCTGGTTGCTGAACGTGGGGATGAAGCGGTAGCCGCGTCCCGGCACCGTGGCGATGAAGCGCGGCTGCCGGTAGTCGTTCTGGAGCTTGATCCGGAGGCTCCGGATGTGGCGGTCCACGATGTTGCTCTCGGCCACGAAGTCGGTGCCCCAGATCGCGTCCAGGATCTCGTCGCGTGTCACGACGCGCCCGGAGCGGCTGGCCAGCAGGTAGAGCAGGCTCTGCTCGATGCCGGAGAGGTGGATGACGGACGTTCCCGCCCGCACCTCCCGGCTCAGGATGTCGATCTCGATCTCGCCGAGGCGGATGGTGGGGATGATGGGCCGGTCGATGCCGGTCGCCCGCCGCGTGATGACGATCGACCGGGCGAGGAGCTCCTCGGGCGAGAAGGGCATCGTGAGGATGTCGTCGACGCCGAGGTCGAAGGCGCGGAGCTTGGTCTTGAGGTCGCCGCGCCGCGTCAGACCCAGCGCCGGCGTCGTCCGCTTGGTCAGCCGGTCCGTGGCACCCAGCTGCCCCAGGAGGGCCGTGCTGTCGTCGTGGTCCATGTCGATGACCGCAAGGTGCGGATGCCATTCGCTGAGGATGGAGTCGGCCTCAGCCAGGCTGCTCGCGGCGCGGACGACGAACAGGCCGTGGTTCAGGGTGAGCTCGATGAGGTCGATGACGAGCGGCCGGTCGTGCAGGACGAGGGCGCGCCGGGCGCTGGTGTCGGGATCGCCATCCCTCGTCGCGTCCACGGTTTGTCTCTCCCTGCGCCGCCCGGCCGGGCGCGGGCACATTATCTCACGGACAGGGCCCGGACCACGGGAATCGACAGGGCCTGACAGTCCTCGGGTCCGCGGGGTGCCCCGCGACGGCCTGGGACGTCGCCGACATGGCGGACGTCGCCCCCGACCGCGGGGCGACGCCGGCGACCCTGTTGCGGCGGCTGCCGGTCAGGCGGCGCGCGGGCGGATCGGCCTGAGCGCGATCGCCGCGAACATGAGCAGCGCCGGGGCGATGCCGGCCGCGATGGCCAGCCGCGGTGCCCTGGCGAGATAGAAGCCGGCGCCGACCCCGAGCGAGCCGGCGGCGACGCCCAGGAGCGTCGTGTCGGGCAGGGTCTGCAGGGCACCGGTGGTCCCAGCGGCTCCGCTGCGCGCGGTCTGCAAGGCCCCGGCGACGCGCCCCGGAACGGTGGGGGTCATGCGTGGGCCCGCAGTCCGCGACGACCGGACACGAGGCTGGCGACCAGGACGACGGCGATCGCGCCGAGGGTGGCGATCACGACGCTCTCGAGGTTGATCCCGTTGACCGAGCCGACGCCCAGGATGCTGGCGCCGACGAAGCCGCCGACCAGGCCGCCGACGATCCCGAGGACGACCATCATGATCAGGCCCTGGCTGGCGCCGGTGAGCTGGTTGGCGATGAAGCCGGCGATGGCGCCGACGACGATCCAGGCGATGAAGCCCATGGTGGCTGTTCCTTTCGGGTCCCCACGTGAGGTGTGGACCCAGCGTGCCCGCCGGTCGCGTGACCGTCATGACGGGCCGTCACGGGCGCCCGTCCCGGTGCCGCCGACGGCGCCGGTCCCTCGAGGGCGCAGACGGGGCGTCATCGCCGCCGTCAATCCCGATGTCGGGCGCGCCGGCCGCAGCGGGACCGACTCGGCGAGCAGGACTGTCACGGTCGGGCGCTGACGACGGCCGGGCGCTCATTCCCGGCGGGCCGGCGGCCGGAGCGACTCGTAGCGCAGCACCCCGCCCTCGAGCACGCACGCGTCGAGCGCGAGGCCGTTCGGGTCCATCTCGGCGAACTCGTCGTTCAGCCACGCCAGGAACGACCGGTCCGTGTCGGGAGGGAACGAGATCAGCAGATCCCGCATCGGGGCGATCAGCGCCTGCGGAGCGCCGCCGAAGATCCGCACCAGCTCATCCGGCGTGAGCAGCAGCGCGGAGGCGCAACCCAGCCCCGACTGGAGGATCCGGACCGGCACGCCGTCGATCGGCTGCCGCACCAGGTCTCGCGGCCGGACCGGCCGCATCCGCGCCCGCAGGTTCTCGAGCGCCGTGGCAACGAGCTCCGCCGGACCGATCGGCCACGTCCCGAGCAGCGACTCCCCGACGACGAGGAAGGCGGGCCCGATGTCGATGCCGAACCCCGTGGGGATCCCCGGCGGCAGCGTCACCCGGAACGGCTCGCCGGCCTGGGACGGCATCGGGCGGCGACGGGGCAGGATCGGGACGACGTTGGGCGCCATCACCTCCCATTCGAGGTCGGGCGGGAGCCCGCCCATCGCCCGGAGGACCGCCTCGGGGGTGGCCTGGACCATCCCGTTGCCGAGGTCCGTCGTCCGGTAGGACTTGCCGGCCTTCTGCCGGCGCCTGGTGCGTCGCTTCTCGGTGTCGTTCATGCCGGGCAGGGTGACGGGCGATGCTCATCGCGAACCCATCCCGGACTTCGCCCGCGCTTACGCGGCCAGCCGGGACCCGGTCGTGACCAGGGCTGCCCATGGGGTACCGGTCGATCCATGCCGTCCGATGGGTACGAATCTCCCAAATCTACGCATGCCCCCACCGACGGGCACATTGAGCGGGCGGTGTACCGGTCGATACCGTGCGAGCACCGGGGCAAGGTCCCCGGCCCTGAGGTGTCACACGTGCAGCCGAACGTCCTGCTCCCCCTGCTGTCATCGGTGCTGAGCTTCGTCTTCGCCCTGTTCCTGCTGGACCAGTGGCTGGAACGGCGACGCTCGTACCAGCTGATCTGGACGATTGGCATGCTCTGGTACGGGCTGTCCGCCGGCACGGAGTTCCTCGGCGGGGCCTTCGGCTGGAGCGAGTCGCTGTACCGGGCCTGGTATCTCATCGGCGCGGTCTATGTGGCGGCCTGGCTCGGCCTCGGCACGATGTACCTGCTGGGCCGGACCCGGTTCGGCTACGGCGCGGCGTTCTCGGTGCTGCTCGCGGGCCTGTTCACGGTGCTCTCCCAGGCGAAGGCGCAGTACACCGACACCGGCATCCTCCCCTACGCCGCGTTCGCCATCGCGGCCGTTGGCGCCATGCTGATCACCATCGAGACGTACCGCGGCACCGGGCGCTGGGCCTGGATCGCCGGCGCCCTGATCATCGGCGGGTCGGTCATCGCGATCCCCATCGTCTCCACCGCGATGATCCCGGCCCCGGGCTTCGCGCTCGACGCGAACGGGATCCCCGTCGGCACCGCGATGCCGGGCTCCGTGCGGCTGCTGACTCCGCTGTTCAACGTGACCGGCGGGTTCGCGCTGGCCCTCGGCGCGCTGTACAGCACCTACATGTACATGCCCAAGAAGCGGGTGATCCGCTACGACCTGTCGCGCTCGCGGGGCGTCGGGCGGTTCCTCGGGAACCTCGTCATCGCGCCGGTCGCGATCACGGTCAACCTGCTCGCCTCGATCCCCGGCACGTTCACGGCGCTCGTCACGGGCAGGCTCCACTCGCGGGTCCCGGCGACGATCCTGCTCGCGATCGGCGGGTTCATCCCGTCGCTGACCTCGGGGCTGTCGCGGTTCGGGGTGACGCAGACCTTCTTCCTCGGGGAGTTCCTGGGCGTGGTGTTCCTGTTCTCGGGCTTCCTCGTGTCCGTCGAGGTCTTCCGCGAGTTCCGGGTCCCGTTCACCCGTCGCGTGCTGAGGGTCCGCCAGGAAGCCGTCTGACCGGCCCAACCGGATGGAAGCTCCGAAGCTCCGATACGACCCTCGTGAGGCCTCGTCCCCGATAGCTCCGCGTCCCGGGTGGCTCGTCGTCCCCAGATCCGCGTCCGCGGTGGGTCGTCGTTCTCCGGATGTTCCCGGGCACGAATGTTCGCCCGCCTCAGGGCACGGAGACGCCCGGCGCGGGGCCGGGCGTCTCGGAACCTGGAACAGGCGAGAACCCTAGAACACGCGGTACGCGACCTCCGCCGGGGCGAGCAGCAGCTCCTTGAGCTCCGCGTCCACCTTGAGCAGCGAGATGTGCGCGCCCGCCATCTCGAGCGAGGTGCAGTACTCGCCGACATAGCTGCGGAAGACGTTGATCCCCTTCTCGGCCAGCTTCTTGTGGGCGATCCCGTACAGCAGGTACAGCTCGCTGACCGGCGTGCCGCCGAGGCCGTTGACCATCAGGGCGACCTCGTCGCCGGACTCGAACGGGAGGTCCGGGACGATGGCGTCGAGCAGCAGGTCGACGATCTCGTTGGCGCCCACGACCTTGGTCCGCTGGCGGCCCGGCTCGCCGTGGATGCCGATGCCGACCTCCATCTCGTCGTCGCCGATCTCGAACAGCGGCGTGCCGCGGACCGGCGGGGTGCAGGACGAGAGCGCGATGCCCATGGTCCGGACCTGGCCGATGACCTTCTCGCCGACGCGCACGCACTCCTCGAGGGAGCCGCCCTTGTCCGCCATCGCCGCCGCGGCCTTGATGACGAAGAAGTTGCCTGCCACGCCGCGGCGCCCGACGGTCCAGGTGGAGTCCTTGACCGCCACGTCGTCGTTGACGAGCAGCCAGCCGATCTTCTGGCCCTCGGCCTCGCACATCTCGCGGGCCATCTCCCACGCGGTGCGATCGCCGGTGTAGTTGTTGACGATGTAGAGCACGCCCGCCGGCGTGTCCATCAGCTTGGAGGTCTCGGTCACGAACTCCACGGGCGGGCCCGCGAAGACGTCGCCGGGGCAGGCCGCGTCGAGCATGCCCGGGCCCACGATCATCGTGTGGGCCGGCTCGTGCCCGGAGCCCGAGCCCTGGATGATCGACACCCGGTCCGGCTTGGGCATGTCGGCCCGGTAGATCAGGTTGTACTTCGGCTCGTACTTGAGGGTCCCGTTGCTCGCGAGCATGACGCCCTCGAGGAACTCGGGCACGAACTGCTTGGGGTCGTTGACGAACTTCTTCACGATCGGTCTTCCTTACTGCTGTGCGTGCTTGTCCCGCCAGGCCGACGCGATGGCCTGCAGGATCACGCCGATGGCGGTGGCGCCGGCGTCCACCGAGTCCCGGCTGCGTTCGCCCGTGTAGGCGGCCCGGCCGCGGAGCGCGAGCATCCCCTTGGTGTCCAGGGCAGCCTGCACCGCGACATCGGCTGCCTGCTGGAGCGCGGCCGTGCCGTGGTCGGCGGCCGTGGCGGGGTCCTTGAAGCTTGCCTCGAGGCTGTCCGTGACCGGGGCCAGGGCGTCGAGGAGGGTCTTGTCGCCGAGCGCGGCCCCGCCGCGCTGCATGATCCCGGCGATCGCGGCGCGCAGCATCGCGATCACGTCGTCGGGCGTGATCTCCTCCTTGTCCCCTGCGACGGCGCCGGCCCGGAGGAACGCGGTGCCCCACATCGGGCCGGACACCCCGCCGACCTTCGCGGCGAGGGTCAGTCCGATCTTCTTGAGGACCGCGCCGGTCGTGGGAGCGTCCCACGAGGCGTAGTCCGCGAGGACCACCTCCCATCCGTTGCGGAGCGAGTACCCGAAGTCCCCGTCGCCCACGATCGAGTCGAGCTGGGCGAATTCGTCCGCGTTGTCGACGATCGTCCTGGCCATCGTCATGACGACGAGGTCGAGATCGCCCCGGGATGACGTCGTCATCCGTACCTCCCTTCGAGGATTGCGCCTCCTGCCGCCGCGTTACGAGGCCAGGATCGCCTCGAGATCCGCGAGCGTGATGTGGTCTCCCGGCGTCGCCTTGCTGCGGTTCGCGATCACCCGCGTCCGCTCGCCGTCGGGATCCCCCAACGACGACACCACCAGGGTTGCTTCGCTGCTGTCCTCCTCCTCCGTGTAGCCGTTGACCGTCATCAGGCAGCGCAGGCCGGCGCCGACGGCGGCGAGCAGGCCATTGCGGGAGTCCTCGACCACGAGGACCTCGGCGGGCGGGACGCCCAGCCGCTCGAGCGCGAGCAGGTAGATCGCGGGATCGGGCTTCTTCTTCGGGACGACGTCGCCGGCGAGCAGGAGATCGAACCGGTCGGCCCGCTCCGCGCCCACCGCGTAGCCGAGGATGGCCCGCACCGCCGGCTCGGCCGACGTGGAGGCCACGGCCAGTGTCCAGCCAGCGTCCTGTGCCTCGGAGATGAGGCGCCGGATCCCGGGCCGCGGCGGGAGCTTCCCGGCCGCGACCATCTCCGTGTAGAGCGCGGTCTTGCGCTTGTGCCACCTGGCGACCTCGGCCGCGAGGGCGTCGGGGTCCTCCGGGAGACCGGCGGCGCGGATGACGTCGGGCGTGAGCTCGCTCGTCATGCGCTCCTTGCCGCCGCCGATCGCGAGCTTGCGGCCGTACTCCTCCTCGGACCACCGGAACGGGAGCCCGAACGCCTCGAAGGTCTGGTTGAACGACGGCAGG
>Ga0302323_100001867_pt1 | contig 17135 bp, 15 predicted proteins | sample Fen_T0_3_FD_201950 | JGI IMG/M metagenome (GOLD analysis project Ga0302323, IMG submission 201950) | Peat permafrost microbial communities from Stordalen Mire near Abisko, Sweden - Fen_T0_3 | ecosystem: Environmental > Terrestrial > Soil > Wetlands > Permafrost | place: Sweden: Abisko... | reverse complement strand
CCACAGTCGCCGAAATTGGGCCTGTGCCGACGATCGCCGCGCCCGAGTATCTGCTGCGCATCAATTACGGCTCCGGTCCGCCCGGAGCCACGACACCGCAGCATTCCCATCCAGGCTCCGAAGCCTTCTACGTGGTGGAAGGTCGGCTAGGCCAAAGGACTGTCCAGGGCGTGAGCTATGTCGAAGCCGGTCAAACAATGAATGGTAAGTCTGCCGACGTTCCGATGGAGGTCTTTAACGGCGGCACGTCCGAACTGACCGCTCTGATAATGTTCGTTGTGGACGCGACCAAACCATTTTCGTCCCCAGCCAAGATTCACTGAGCGATGCGTTGCCCCGGCCCGCGCAACTGCGGGCCAGCACACTGCGCGCCCATCCGCGCATCGAGCCGTCTTCGATTCGACGGCGAATTTATTTCCCCGCGGTCTTCTTGTGGGCGACAAGCGTTATCGACCTATGACTGTTTTCGAGTGGCGCGCATGACCGGAATGGGTCGAAAGCAGAAGTTGCAGAACCAAATCCAAGCAAGGTCGTGCCGCTATGCCGCGCGGCGCACCGTCGCCTTCGCCGGTAGTTGCTGCTCGGCCAGTGTCACCCAGTAGCTCGCACCTATTTTCAACGCGTCGTCATTGAAATCGTAGCGAGGGTTGTGCAAGTTCGGTGTGTCGGGCCCGTGCCCGCCGCCCAACCAGATGTAGCAGCCGGGTTTGGCCTGCAGCATGAACGCGAAGTCCTCGGAGGCCATCGACGGCATCGGATCGGTGTCCACGTTGGCGGCACCGACCAGCGCCGTCGCAGCCCCCAGCGCATGTTGCGTCTCCTCCGGTGAATTGACGGTGGCGGGATAGCGGCGCTCGTAACGCAGCGTCGCGGTCATCTCGAAGGTAGCGGCGATGCCCGCGACGATTTCCCCCATCCGGCGCTCGATCAGATCCTGGATTTCCGGCTTGAATGACCGCACGGTGCCGCGCAGCACGACCTCCTGCGGGATCACGTTCCAGGTATCACCGCCATGCACCTGCGTGACGCTGACCACCCCTGCTTCGAGAGGATGGATATTGCGCGCGACGATCGTCTGCAGCGCATTGATGATGTGCGCGGCGAAGGGCATCGGGTCGCGGCCCAGATGCGGCATGGCGGCGTGCGCGCCTTGACCAGTCGCGACGATCTCGAAGATGTCGTACGCGCCCATCAGTGGCCCTGCGCGCAACGCGATTCTGCCCGCCGGCAACGGCGGCCAGTTGTGCATGCCGTACACGGCCTTCATCGGGAACCGGTCGAAGAGCCCTTCCTGCACCATCACACGACCGCCGCCGTCATTCTCTTCGGCAGGCTGGAAGATGAAATACGCGGTGCCGTCGAAGTTCTTTCGCTGCACCATCGCCTTCGCCGCGCCGAGCAGCATCGTGGTGTGGCCATCGTGGCCACACGCGTGCATCTTGCCCGCGTTAGTCGACGCATGGGCGACACCCGATTGTTCGTGGATGTGCAGCGCGTCGAGGTCGGCGCGCAAGCCCACGGCCTCCTTTGACGTGCCGTTGCGCAGCACGCCGACGACACCGGTCTTGGCCAGACCCCGATGCACCTCCAGTCCGAACGATTCGAGCTTTTCCGCGACGAAGCGGGAAGTCTGCACCTCATCGAACGCGGTTTCCGGGCGGGCATGGAGGTGATGGCGCCAGCCGCGCATGTCGGTGTCGAGCGCGGCGATTTCCGGGACGATATTCATGAGCGCTCCTGCTATTGAGGGAGCATCCTACCAAAAGTGCCATGCGCTGCGGCGAATTGCCGCCGCGATACAATTGCGTGTTCGCTCCCGCAACCGCCATGACGTCCGCCGCTTCTCCCATCTACGATCTGCTCATCATCGGTGGTGGCATCAACGGCGTGGGCATCGCGCGCGATGCCGCGGGCCGGGGAATGTCGGTACTGCTGGCCGAACAGGATGATCTCGCCGCGCACACGTCGTCGTGGAGCACCAAGCTGATCCACGGCGGGTTGCGCTATCTCGAGTATTTCGAATTCCGGCTCGTGCGCGAGTCCCTGCAGGAGCGCGAGGTACTGCTCGACAACGCTCCGCACATCATCGAACCACTCGCGTTCGTGTTGCCTCATGAAGCACACCTGCGGCCGGCATGGATGATCCGCTTGGGACTCTTTCTCTACGATCATCTGGGCGGGGGCATGACTCTGCCCAAATCGTTCGGCGTGAGACTCGCGGGAAGCCGCTGGGGCGCAGGCTTGCAATCACGCTTCACTCGCGGATTCGTCTACGCGGATGCACGCGTCGACGACGCGCGCCTGGTCGTACTCAATGCGCTCGACGCGCAGGCGAAGGGCGCTGCAATCCGCGTGTGCACATGTGTCACCGGCGCGCGCCGCGAAGGCGTACTGTGGCGCGCCACGCTGCGAGCGCGGGGCAGTGCGCCCGTGGACGTCAGGGCGCGGGCGATCGTCAACGCTGGCGGCCCGTGGGTCAAGCAGGTGCTCGACAGCGTCAGCGCGGCGCCCACGAAGGAAAAAGTACGCCACGTGAAAGGCAGCCACATCGTGGTCCCGCGCATCCATCCCGAAGAGCACGCGTACATCCTGCAGAACGTCGACAAGCGGATCGCCTTCATCATTCCTTACCAGGAGCATTACTCGTTGATTGGCACAACGGACATTCCGGTGGACGAGTATGAGCACCCGGCGATCACCGAAGACGAAATCGACTATTTGCTGCAGCTCGTCAATTCCTACGTCGCCAAACCGCTGACCAGGACGGACGTGGTCTGGTCGTTCAGCGGCGTGCGTCCATTGCACGACGACGGGTCCACCGACCCCGCCGCGGTGACGCGTGACTACGTGTTCAAGTTGGATGCGCTGGAGGGCGAGGCAGGACCCGACCGCGCGCCCGTGCTGTCCATTTTCGGCGGCAAGATCACGACGTACCGCAAGTTGGCCGAATCCGCACTCGCCGTGTTGGCGCCGTATTTTCCCGGAATGAAACCCGGCTGGACACACGATGCAGCGCTGCCGGGTGGCGACCTGCCGCAGCGCGATCGCAATGCCCTCTTCGCGGAATTGTGCCGTCGGTATCCGGACTTGCCCGCCGACTTGCTACGGGGACTTGCCCGCCGGCACGGGACGCGCGCGCTGCGCATTCTGGGTGAATCGAAAGCGATGGCCGATCTGGGGCAGGATTTTGGCGCGGGACTCACGGCGCGCGAAATCGACTACCTGATGGCCGAAGAATGGGCGCGCAGCGCGGACGATGTGCTGTGGCGACGTACCAAGTGCGGTCTGCCGATGACGCCGATGCAGCGCGATGCCGTGGCCGCGTATTGCAGCAAGGTTGTGCTTCGCAAGGGTTCGCCATGACCGCACCGATCTCGAACCTTTGCCTGTTCTGCGGATCGAACACGGGCACGCGGCCGGCCTATGCCGATGCGGCGACGCAGATCGGGCGTGCACTGGCGGCGCGCGGCATGACGCTGATCTATGGCGGCGGCAGCGTGGGACTGATGGACATTGCCGCCCAGGCCGCGCTGGACGCCGGTGGTCGAGTGATCGGCGTCATCACCGAGCAGCTGATGGTGCGCGAAGTCGGCCATTCCGGACTTGACCAGCTCCATGTCGTCGCCACGATGCACGAACGCAAGGCGTTGATGGCCAAACTCTCCGATGCATTTGTCGCGCTGCCTGGCGGCTTCGGGACTTTCGACGAGCTGTGCGAAATGGCGACCTGGGACCAGCTCGGCATTCACGTGAAACCATTGGTCGTCGTCAATCTCGAAGGCTATTTCGACGGCTTTCTTGCGCAACTCGATCGCGCCGTGGCGGACGGCCTGCTGAGGCCCGAACATCGCGCGCTGCTGAGCTGCGCGAGCACGGTCGACGCGGCACTTGCGGCGCTTGCGGCATGGCAGCCGCCGCCCGTGCCGCAATGGCTTCGCGCCGCGGCGCCACGGCCATGAGCTCCATGCGTCCGCTGTCGGCCATGCCGCACGCCACGCGCCATGGCATTCGCGGGGTTCTGGCGGACATCGACGACACGCTGTCGACGCAAGGACGGCTCACCGCGGACGCCTACACGGCGCTGGAGCGCTTGCGCGCATCCGGCAAGCTCGTCATTCCAATCACGGGCCGGCCCGCCGGGTGGTGCGACCATATCGCGCGCATGTGGCCTGTGGATGCTGTCGTCGGCGAGAACGGCGCCTTCTACATGCATCACGACGACGCGGCAGGCAGGCTCGTCAAACACTTTGACGCAGGCGTGGCGGAACGTGCGGCCAACCGCAGCCGACTTGCCGCCATCGGCGACGCTATCCTGCGCGAGGTGCCGGGTACCGCGCTGGCTTCCGATCAGCACTACCGCGAAACGGATCTCGCGATCGATTTTTGCGAAGACGTGCCGCGATTGCCGCGCACGGCCATCGATCGGATTGTGGCGCTGATGGAGGCGGAAGGGATGACCGCGAAAATCAGCTCCATTCACGTCAACGGGTGGTTTGGCAACTACGACAAGCTTGCAATGACGCGCACGCTGTTGGCCGACGTCTTTGCCGTGGACCTCGACGCGCAACGCGAAAACTTCGTGTACGTCGGCGACTCACCGAACGATGCGCCGATGTTCGCCTTCTTCCCCAATGCGGTGGGCGTGGCCAACGTCCGACCATTTCTCGATCGCATCGCCACAAAACCCGCCTACGCCACGCAACGCGAAGCGGGCGCAGGATTCGTGGAACTGGCGGAATTCCTGCTCGCGTCTACTTAGGCGAAAGCGTGCACGCTGCCGTCATGCGCACGCGCAATGCGTCATCGACCGGCGGTGCGGCTTCGCGCTGATCGGGCGATTCGAACGTGACGATCGGGCGCCCATTCGTGGTGTAGGCCTCCCTCGCCGAGACCGCGCGAATCCCGATGCGCATGGGCGCCCCGGGCTCGGGCACAACAACAATGCTTGCGGTGGTAGCGGCCGGTTGCTGCGCCAGCAAGGTGTCGACGCTCGCAAGAAAGCGCGTCTGGCACTGACCGACGTCGTAGAATTGCCGCTGAATCACGAGACCGTGTGCAAAGAGACAGACTGCCGCTGCGGCAATCAGCAGCGCTGGGCCCGGGTGTCGATTCGCCAGCAAGCGCTCCCATACTGCGGCGATGGCCAGCGACATTGCGAGCGCTGCACCGTACAAACACTGTATGCCGGGATTAGGCAACGCCATCACCGGCAGCAGGAAGAGGAAGTAGCCGGCGACATAGGCCGGCACATAGCGCGCACCGAAAGACCGGTACACGGCGCCGACCAGTGCCAGGTGTACCGCGCCTGCCAGCAACGGCTGCCACGGAGACCGGAACACGGCGGCGGACATTTCCACGAGCTTGAGGCGAAATGGAAACGCAAAGAAGCGCCAGGCGTTGCCCGGCACATTCCGGAGATCGGGCGTGTATGCCGGGTCCGAATGGCCGGCAATGGAGACCGTGATCGCCGGCACGCGGAAAAGCAGATATGCGACGACCGGAAGCAGCACGATGACGAATGCCATGCCAAACGGACGCCACGAAAAGCCCTTCGGATTTGCGGACCACGCGAGGTAGCCAAGCAGCAACACGACGCCCGGCGCGACGATGGCGGTTTCCTTCGCCAGCAGTGCGGCCGTCGTGGCCAGCAATATCAATGCGGCGCGCCGTGCGGACATGCCTTCGGCAGGAAGTTTCACAATCGCCGCCGCGGCGAACAACAGGAACAGGATATACAACTGATCGAATGACGCCGCCAGCCATCCGGTGGCCATGGTCGTCAGCGGCGACAGCACGAACAGCATGCCGGCAACAAAGGCCGTCGCGCTCGCAACGCCGGCACGCCGCAGCACCCAGACGAAGGTCACCGCAACGAGCGCGTGGTTGGCGACCCCAACCAGATGCGATACCCACGGCGCGGATTGCATCCACTGCGCGGCAATTCCTTGTTGCATGAATCCGATCGGACGCACCGGATAGCCAAATTCCGGTCCCGGGCGAATCGTGCCGTACGCACGCGCGAAGTCCCAGAAGCCGTGAAGCCGGATGTGGTCGAACTTCTGCCACTCGTCGTTGGCGTAGAAGCCCGGTGCGGCGAGGATAACCGCGTGGGTCAACACCGTCAGCACGACAAGCGCCAATCCCGCCAGGAAGGGACTGCGCTCGACGAGGTTGCCGATAAACGAGGGCGATGTCGCCGGTGCTCCTGCCGAGACCATCCGTTGCACTACTTCGGCAATGCCGAGGCACCGGCATAATGTGCGGCCTCACCCAGTGCCTCCTCGATGCGCAGCACTTCGTTCCACTTGGCCATTCGTTCGCCGCGCGCAAACGAGCCGACCTTGAGCTGGCCTGCATTCCAGCCGACCGCCAGGTGCGCGATGGCTACGTCCTCCGTCTCTCCCGAGCGTGCGGAGACGATCGTGCCGAAGCCTGCGTGCTTGCCGGCATCGAGCGCCGCCTTCGCTTCGGTCAGCGTGCCGGCCTGGTTGACCTTGATCAGCACGGCATTGCACGAACGGTCCGCGGCCGCGCCCACTACGCGCCGGGCATTCGTGGTGAGGTAATCATCGCCGACGATCTGCACGCGTGCCGCCGCGGAACGCGCAAACATGTTCCAGCCCTCGCCATCGTCCTCGTCGAACGGGTCCTCGATCGACGCAATCGGAAAGCGCCCGAGCCAATCGAGCAACATCCGGGTCATCTGTTCACGGTCGAGCGTGCGGCGTTCGAGTGCCAGTGTGTAGCGTCCATCGCTTCCCAGCTCGGAGGCGGCGATGTCGAGCGACAGCGCGGCGTCCACGCCGGGGCGTAACCCCGCACGCTCGATTGCGCGCATCAGCATGATCAGTGCTTCTTCATTGGTCGCGAATGTCGGCCAGAACCCGCCTTCATCCGCGACACCGGCAAGTTTCCCCGCGTCGGCCAGCAAACCGCCTGCGGCGCGGTAGATTTCGGCGACCATGGAAATTGCATCGACAAAGGTCGTTGCGCCGACGGGCATCACCATCAGGTCCTGCAGATCAAGCGCGCCGGACGCATGGGCGCCGCCACCGAAGATCTGGATTTCCGGCAACGGCAGCGACACGGCGTTGTCACCGGCCAGGTATCGCCAGAGCGGAACGCCGCGCACAGCCGCCGCAGCCTGCGCGACCGCCATGGACGCCGCCACGGTGGCGTTGCCGCCCAGCCGGGCCTTGTCCGGCGTGCCATCGAGGTGGATGAGCGTGGTGTCGACGGCGAACTGGTTGCACGCATCGAGACCCGCAAGTGCCTTCGCGATGGGGCCGTTTACATTGGCTACTGCCTGATCCACGCCGAAGCCACCGAAGCGGGCACCGCCATCGCGCAGGTCGATGGCCTCGCGCGCGCCGCGGGATGCGCCGGCGGGAGCAATCGCGCGTCCCGTTGCGCCGCCTGCAAGCGTTACCTCGGCTTCGACGGTCGGCCGGCCGCGCGAATCCCAGACCCTGCGGCCATGTACGCGAGAAATGGTGGCCGGATTCACGAGGCGGCAGGTTTCATGGTGACCAGGCGCGGGCCAGTGCGGTCAGGCTTGCCGCTGGTCGCTGCAGATGCACGCGCGCAAAGGCGCGGATCGCATTGCGGTCACGCTCGTCCGTCAAGTATTCGGCCGGAGACTTGCCGTCGACGCGAGCCAGCAGCAACCCGGGCAGCAGCGCGGCGGTGCGCGCCTCCAGCGCAATCCACGGCTCCCACGTCACGCGGGATCGGTACGCCGCGCAGAGCGCCGCAAACATCGCCAGGTAGTCGCTGCGCCGGTCGCGCCGCCACACGCCTTTCAGCAACAGATGGTTCAGCACGAAGGCGAGATCGAACGCCGGATCTCCGTACCACGCACATTCGGCGTCGAGAAAAACGGGCCCTTCTGTGCCGACCAGGATGTTCTTCGGGCTGAAGTCGCCGTGGACCAATACGCGCCGCGTCGAGCCGGTCGTTGCCACCAGGGACAGCAGCTGGCGCGAGAGGTCCGGATGCGCTTTGGCCACGGTAACGAGGTAGGGATCGAGCCGGATCGCCTGGAACAACGCGTCAGTGGCAAAGCGCGCCGCGATTTCCGGCCGGTCGGCGGTCGCCGCGTGGATGCGGCCGAGCACGTCGCCAACGGCGGCAGCAGTCCGCGTGTCGGCGTCGCCCTCGACCAGCAATTTCTTCCAGACCGGGAAATCGTCTGGCGGCATCCAGCTCATCGCGAAAGCGCCCGATTCGCGATCTTCACCCAGGATCTCGGGCACGGCGCCCGGCACGATGCCGCCCGCGACGCGCATCCACTCGGCTTCCCAGCGATTCCGCTCGACCGGTACGCGCCAGTCCGCGGCCACTTTGAGCCTCCCTAACGCACGCTTGACGCAAATGACGCCTCCGGGCAGCTCGGCGCGAAAGATGTCTGAGGAAACGCCCCCGGCCAGCGGCGTCAGAATTACCTGTTGGTCAGCACTTACTAGCGCCATTCGTCGCAAAGAATCGACTAACGCCGATTCACTATCGGACCTGGCGGAACTTCGTGGGAGGGGTAACACGTCCGTCATCAATGGAAAAAGGTTGGCGGTACGTTACTTGCATGTGCTACCTGTCCTATCATAGCAGCGCCCGGCCCTAAGACCTTGATGCGCTTGGGGCCGGCTCCAATTTTTGGGGCTCGGCGCTACGTAAGGGGAGGCACTTCGTGATCCGTTACGGCTTCAACATCAAGACCAAGCATGGCCAGCGCGTGGAGAACATCCTGATCATGGCCGCCACGCTGGACGACGCGGAGCGGCGGCTGCGCCAGATGTATCACTACTGCGAAATCATCGAATGCCGCGAACATTCGGTGCCGCATCGCCTCGACACGCTCGACATGGAAGGCGTGATCGGGATGATCAGCGCAAGCGCGCCGTCAGCCCATAAGGCCGGCACCCACTAGCTCCTCGTACAACGCTTCGTAGTCGCGCGCGCCACGGCTGCCGGGCGCGTGGCGGAAGATATCGAGTCCCACCGCGGGACTCTCCGCCAGTTTCACATTCTCCCGTATGCGCGTGACACAGACCTCGTCGGCGCGCAGCGACTGCTCCATCCGCGCCACCACCGCCGCACTCATCCGCCGCCGGGCGTCGTACCGCGTAAGCACATACCGCCGCGGCAGACGCCGCTTGAACACCGGTTCGAGGGCGTTCAGCGCGCGTTCGACCTGTTCGGCTCCCTTGAGCGACAGAAAGTCGGCAGACACGGGGATGAGCACCAGGTCGGCGGCAAACACGGCATTGAGCGACAGCACATTTAGCAACGGACAACAGTCCAGGACGACGGGTCCGGCCGGCATGGCTGGATCGTGTAGCGCCAGGCGCAGGCGATTGACCACATTCACCCCTTTGCCCAGCAGAGTGTCGAGTTTGGCCAGCTCCATATGCGATGGACACAGGATCACGCCACTGCGGGTGAACTGCGCGATGTCCTGAAGCGGGCGTTGCCGGACGAAGAAGCTGTAGACCGAATCGTCCGCAACCCGCGCCTGGATGCCGAAAATCTGCGACAGGTGGCCCTGCGGGTCGAGGTCGATGCCCAGCGGCCGCGTCCTGTGCTGGCCAATGGCGGCGAGCAGGTTGAGGGCGGTCGTGGTCTTGCCGACGCCGCCCTTCTGATTGAAGACTGCGATGATCGCCATGGCGCGGAGGATACGCTGTCTTGCTAGGGCCAGTTAACGCTTTGGGCGCAAACGCGAACGGATGGCATGGGGCGCCAATCGCGGCAGGCGACGAAACCAAGACGGGCGGTCATGGCGAGGAGAGCAACAAAGAGTGGCGCCCCAGGGCGTCCGTTCCCTTCGCGCAGTTGGGTCAACTGAGGCCGCAAACGCCCATCGCTGCGTTGCAAAGGCTCGCCGGGCACCCAACCCGCCGCAGCCGTAGCACCTTGCGCTGAGCGATTTCGGCCGTGCAACGCGTCTGTGTCCATAGTGTTAACTGGCCCTAGATGACGCGCTTGCGCACCTGCGTGACCACCACCTCGGCAAGGATCACGATGGCCACGATGGCGATCAGGATCAGCGCGACGCGATCCCACTGGAAGAGATTGAGCGCCGCGTCGAGCGCCATGCCGATACCGCCGGCGCCTACCAGCCCCAGCACCGCGGACTCCCGCACGTTGATGTCCCATCGGAACAGCGCAATAGACCAGAACGCCGGGCGCACCTGTGGCCAGTAGCCGAAGGTCATCCGCGACATCCACGGGGCCCCTGCGGCGGCCAGCGCTTCGACGGGGCCAGGCTGCGCTTCCTCCAGCGCCTCGCCGAAGAGCTTGCCGACGAAACCGATCGAGCGAAACGCGATGGCCAATGTGCCGGCCAGCGCGCCGGGACCGAAAATGCCGACAAAGAGCAGCGCCCAGACCAGCGAGTTGACGGACCGTGACGAGACGAGAATCAGTTTCGCGAGCAGGTTGACCGGGGTGAACGGGACGAGGTTGTGCGCGGCAAGCACGCCGACCGGTAGCGCCATTATAAGCGCCAGAAGCGTACCCAGCGAGGCGATGTGTATCGTTTCCATCAGTGCGGAATGCACGGTGCCTTCGTAGTGCGACCAGTCGACCGGCCACATGCGTGCAAAGAGATCGGCCATCTGCTCCGGAGCGTCCGCCAGGAACTCGGGAATGATCTCGACCGACTGTGCCGACAGCACGATCGCCGCGACGATCGCCAGGTACACGACAAAGCGCGCGAGGCGCTGGCCGCGCGTGAACCGGTGCCAGACCGGTCCTGCGGCCATGGCGCGCGCCGCGATTACATGCTCCCCCCCGGGGGGGCGAGTGCCTTGGGACGGCCCGGCGGCGCTCATCAGTCTTCCTCCAGGTGCCGTTCGCGGCTGCTGGTGCCACCACGCCGGAAGAAATCTCGCAGTGTCGCGTTGTCGATGACGATCGCGCGCACTGCCGTGGCCAGCAATTCGCCCAGCATGATAAGCGCAATGATCGAAAGCAGAATCGCGCAGACGTAGTCGTAATCGAAGCGCTGGAAGGCCGCGAACAGCGTGCCGCCGATGCCGCCGGCGCCGACGATGCCCACCATCGTCGAGTTGCGCAGGTTGGAATCGAGCTGGTACGTGGCAAAGCCGATGAAGCGCGGGAACACCTGGGGCAGCACGCCGAACCACAGCATCGACGCGAACGGCGCGCCCGTCGCACGCACCGCCTCGACCTGCCTTTCCGAAATTTCCTCGATCGCCTCGGTGAATAGCTTGCCGATGAAGCCGATCGACGCGACAGTCAGCGCAAGAATGCCGGCGAGCGCGCCAAAGCCGACCGCCTTGACGAACAGGATGGCGACGATCACCGGGTGGAACGAACGAGCCATGACAATGACGATGCGCGCTGGCCAAGTGACCCATGCCGGCATCAGATTGCGCGCCGCGGCGAGGCCGATGGGCAGCGCGAGCGCGATGCCGAGCGTGGACGCGAGTACGGCGATCTGGAGGCTCTCCTGAAGTCCCTTGACCAGCAACTCCCAGCGCGCGAAATTGGGCGGAAAAAGGCGGCTGAAGAAGTGCGCGGCATTGTGCAGACCGACGTCGATGCGCTCCCACGAAATCTCCATTTGCGCGCAGGCATAGATCACATAGACGGCCAGCAGGACGCCCGCGACCTTTGGCCAGGTGCTCCGCGGGAATGGGTCGGCGGGGAACGGCGTGCTTGACGAGGTCATTGCAGCCAACCTATCGCAACCACTGTTCGCCGCCGTAAATCTGCTTCAGGACGTCGTCGGACAACGCTGCAGGAGGGCCGTCGAAGACGACGCGGCCACCGGACATGCCGACGATGCGGTCCGCGAACCGCCTGGCAAGTTCGACGTCATGCATGTTGACGAGCACCGGAATGGCGCGCGTCCGTCCGACATCGGCCAGGAGCTCCATGATTTCGACCGAGGTCTTGGGATCGAGCGACGAGGTTGGCTCGTCGGCGAGCATCATCTTGGGCTCCTGCATCACCGCGCGCGCAATGCCCACGCGCTGCCGTTGCCCGCCCGACAACGCATCGGCGCGGCGGTGGGCAAATCCCGCCAGGCCCACCACGTCGAGCAACTCGAAAGCTTTCCGTATGTCGTCCGCCGGAAACTTGCGCCGCCACGCGCGCCATGAAGAAACGTAACCCAGCCGGCCGGACAACAAGTTCTCCATCACGGTCAGGCGTTCCACCAGGTTGTACTCCTGGAACACCATGCCGATGTGCCGCCGAGCGCGGCGCAGCGCGGCGCCTTCGAGCTTAGCCAGGTCGCTGCCTTCGAACAGGATTTCGCCCGCCGATGGATTGACCAGCCGGTTGATGCAGCGGAGCAGCGTGCTCTTGCCCGTGCCGGATGGCCCGATGATCGCGGTGATCCCCTGTGCCGCGATCTCGAGATTGATGTCGGTCAGAACCGGTTTGCCGGTGACATAGGATTTCGCGAGATGCGCGAGCTTCAGCAAGACAGGATGCCTCGCGTCATCCCTTCTTGGCCTTTGCCGCCGCCTCGTCAGCTTCCCGCTTCGTCTCCTTCTCGTAGGTGGCCTTGTCGAATCCTCCGCCGGATCCCTTGGCTACCGCCCGCACCGGTTCCCACGTCGTCGCATAGTTGATCGGGAAGAATCGGTCAGCGCCGTCGAACGCCTTTTGCATATCGGCCGGGAAGCGGAAATCGTAGAAGCAGGAAAGCATCTTGTCGGCGAGCTTGGGATCCAGGTCATGCGCATACGCGAACGACGACGTCGGGAATTTCTGGCTGCGGTAGATGATTCGGAAGTCCGCTTCCTTCACCTGACCGCGCTCGGCCATCCGGTGAAACACGTCGGAGGCAACGGCAGCGGCGTCGTAGTCGCCGGAATTCACACCCATGACGGACTGATCGTGCTTGCCGGAGAAGATGATCTTGTAGTCCTTGTCAGGCGTGAGGCCAAGCGGCGGGAACAACGCCATCGGTGCCAAATGACCGGAGTTGGAGGACGGCGACGTGTGCGCGAACTTCTTTCCCTTGAGGTCGGTGAGCTTCTGGTACGGCGAATTGGCCTTGACGATGACGATCAGGTTGTAGCCCTGGAACTCCTTTGAGGTACCCTTCACGGCGAAAGGAATCGCGCCCGCCAGGTTGACTGCAAACGCCGTCGGCCCGGTCGAGAAGCCGCCGACATGCAACCGGCCGGAGCGCATCGCCTCGATCTCCGCCGCGTTGCTCTGCACCTGGTAGAAGACGACCTTCTTGTCGAGGCATTTCGCGAGATAGGTCGTGAACGGCCTGAAGATATTCTCGTACACCGCCGGATCCTCGACCGGCGTGTAGGTGAATACGATCGTCGAGGGGTTCTTCCACTTCTTCGCATCCGTCGGCACATCGGCGACCATGTCCTTGTTCGCGTCGCAATACATCTGGTCGAGTTCGCCGCGGTTGCTGCACGCGTCGGCCGCCCAAAGCGGCGTTGCAAGCGTTGCAGCCACGAACAGAATGGCGAACGCGTTCAGAAGATGACTCCGTTTCATGCCGTTCCTCCTGAGAATGGGGCTCGCGTTGGCGGGAAACTTTCTACGCGGGCCGGTAGCCGCAAGACTGTATCACCCAGTGGCCACCGCCGCACGCCAGCGGGGGCCGCGGCGAGGTCGTGCGGGCCGAAGATTCGCAAGGGGATGGCGGGGCCGCGGGAACCGTGTGGCGTATCATCACGCTCTGCCTATGACCTCCCCGCTCAACGTCGCGATCCTCGCCGCCGGGCAGGGCAAGCGAATGCATTCGGCGCTGCCGAAGGTGTTGCACTTGCTGGCCGGCCGTCCGCTCATCGTCCATGTCCTGGCCGCCGCGCGGGCGCTCGCGCCGCGCGCGATCGCCGTCGTAATCGGCCACGGCGGCGCCGCCGTGCAGGCCGCGATAGTCGCCCCCGACCTTCGCTTCGTGCCGCAGGATCCGCCCAGGGGCACCGGCGATGCGACCCGCGTCGCGCTGGATGCTTTGCCGGCAGACGGCGTAACCTTGATCACGTATGGCGACATCCCGCTCGTGCCGTCGGCGGTGCTAGCCGCGCTGGTAGGGGAAGCGGAGGCCGGCAAGCTGGCGGTGCTGACGGCGCAGGTGCCCGACCCGTCAGGATTGGGGCGCATCGTCCGCGATGGCAACGGCGCAGTGCGCGCGATCGTGGAAGACCGGGATGCGAGTCCTGCGCAACGAGCCATCGACGAGATCAACACGGGTGTGATGGCGGCGCCTACGGCACTGTTGCGGCGCTGGGTCGCGGCGCTGAAGCCCGACAATGCACAGAACGAGTACTACCTGACCGACATCGTCGCCTTGGCGGTCGCGGACGGCACGCCCGTGGCGGCTCATGCCATAGCCGATGAGCGCGACGTGCGCGGCATCAACGATCGCGCGCAGCTCGCGGCGGTCGAACGCATCGTGCAGATGCGCCAGGCCGACGCGCTGATGGCGGCCGGCACGACGCTCGCCGATCCCGCGCGCATCGATATTCGCGGCACGCTAACCTGCGGGCGCGAAGTGCGCATCGACATCGGCTGCATATTCGAAGGCGAGGTCGTGCTGGCCGATGGCGTCAATGTCGGACCCTATAGCGTGCTGCGCAACGTCAGCGTTGGCGCAGGCACCGTCATTGCGCCGTTTTCACACCTCGAAGATTCGATCGTCGGTGCGAAGTGCCGCATCGGGCCGTTTGCGCGGTTGCGGCCCGGCGCATCGCTCGACGAGGACGTTCACGTCGGCAACTTTGTCGAGATCAAGGCGAGCAGTCTGGGCCGCGGTGCCAAGGCCAACCATCTTGCCTACATCGGTGACGCCAAAGTGGGTGCCCGCGTCAATTTCGGTGCCGGCTCGATCACCGCCAACTACGACGGCGTCAACAAGCACGCGACGGTCATCGGCGACGACGCCAGCATCGGTTCGAACTGCGTCCTCGTCGCCCCGGTGACGATTGGCGGAGGCGCGACGATCGGTGGCGGCAGCACGATTGCGGAAGACGCGCCGCCGGGCCAGCTGACACTGGCGCGGGCAAGACAGGTGTCGGTGGCGAGCTGGAAGCGGCCGACGAAGAAAGCAAGAATAGACGGGAAGGACTGAGCACGTCATGTGCGGCATTGTCGGCGCGACCTCATCGCGCAACGTCGTCTCGATCCTGATCGAGGGCATCCGGCGCCTTGAATATCGTGGCTATGACTCGACCGGGCTCGCGGTCGTCAATGGCGGTGCCTCGCCGGTCCTGGAACGGCTGGTCTCCGTCGCTCGGGTGGCGGATCTGGCCGCGCAGGCCGACGCGCGGCAACTCACCGCCACTACCGGCATCTCGCACACGCGATGGGCTACGCATGGCGCGCCTTCGGCGGTGAATGCACATCCGCACACGTCGGGCGACGAGGTTGCAGTCGTCCATAACGGCATCATCGAAAATTACGAAGTTCTGCGCGAGCAACTGAAGGCGCGCGGATATGTCTTTCAGACCCAGACCGACACGGAAGTCATCGCACATCTGGTGCACGCCCATTGGCACGGAGCGGCCCAAGGCGACCTGTTGCGTGCCGTCCAGCTTGCCGTCGCCGAATTCCACGGCGCCTATGCGATCGCCGTCATCTCTGCGCGCGAGCCCGGGCGCGTCGTCGGCGCACGGCAGGGGAGTCCGCTTGTCGTCGGTGTTGGCGCGGATGATCACTTCCTCGCGTCCGATGCGGCCGCGCTGGCATCGGTGACCCGGCGCGTGGCCTATCTCGAGGAAGGCGACGTGGCCGACATTCGGCTTTCGTCATACGCGATCTACGACGCGCAGGGCAAGCGTGCCGACCGCGCCATCATCGAAGTGCCGGCAGGCAGCGCTGCCGTCGAGCTCGGACCCTACCGGCACTTCATGCAAAAGGAGATCTTCGAGCAGCCGCGTGCCGTTGCGGACACGCTCGAAGCCGTCGGAAGCATTGACCCGACATTGTTCGGCGCGCGGGCCGCGGAGTTGTTGCCGCGGGTCAACTCCGTACTGATCCTGGCCTGCGGAACCAGTCATTACTCCAGCCTGGTCGCCAAGCAGTGGATCGAATCGCTTGCGCGAATTCCCTGCACGGTCGAGATCGCCAGCGAGTACCGTTACCGCGACAGCGTGCCGCACAAGGATGCTCTGGTCGTCGTGGTTTCCCAGTCCGGCGAAACCGCCGACACGCTCGCAGCGCTGAAGCACGCTAGGGCGCTTGGACACGCGCATACGCTGGCAATCTGCAACGTCGCGACCAGTTCGATGGTGCGCCAGACGGAGATGCTGTTCCTGACGCGCGCCGGCACGGAGGTCGGCGTGGCGTCGACCAAGGCGTTCACGACGCAGCTGATCGCGCATTTCCTGCTGGCGTTGACACTCGCAAAATTGCGCGGAAAGCTATCGGCGAAGGACGAGACGAAGTGGCTGACCGCGTTGCGGCACCTGCCGGGTGCGATTCAGGCCGCGCTGGCGCTGGAGCCGCACCTGATTGCGTGGGCGCAGGCTTTTGCCAGCAAGGAGCACGCGCTGTTCCTGGGTCGCGGCCTGCACTATCCGATCGCGCTCGAGGGCGCATTGAAACTGAAGGAAATCTCGTACATCCACGCGGAAGCCTATCCGGCCGGCGAATTGAAGCACGGTCCGCTCGCGCTGGTGGACGCCGACATGCCGGTGGTCGCGATCGCACCCAACGACGCGCTACTGGAAAAATTGAAGTCCAACCTGCAGGAAGTGCGGGCGCGCGGCGGCGAACTCTATGTCGTGGCCGACCTCGACAGCCAGGTTACCGCAGGCGAGGGCATGCATCTCATCCGCGTGTCCGAACATGCCGGATTGCTGTCGCCGGTCGTGCATGTGATTCCGCTGCAACTGCTCGCGTATCACACCGCGGTGCTGCGCGGGACGGATGTCGACAAGCCGCGAAATCTGGCAAAAAGCGTCACGGTTGAATGAGCGCGCGCACCCAGGAACGGTGCATCCGCAGGAGATGAAATAGCCACATGAACTACCAAGTGTCGCCCCAACGGCAAACTCCTTCGCGGCTGTCGCTCGACACCATGTTCCGCCTGCTCGCATCGCCCACGCGGGTTGCAGTCCTGCTGGGACTTGCATGCGCGGGATTGGTCGGTGCCAGTTTCTATGTTCAGCACGTGTTGGGCGTGG
>Ga0302323_100001866_pt1 | contig 17136 bp, 14 predicted proteins | sample Fen_T0_3_FD_201950 | JGI IMG/M metagenome (GOLD analysis project Ga0302323, IMG submission 201950) | Peat permafrost microbial communities from Stordalen Mire near Abisko, Sweden - Fen_T0_3 | ecosystem: Environmental > Terrestrial > Soil > Wetlands > Permafrost | place: Sweden: Abisko... | reverse complement strand
GATGGGGAAGATGAAACAGCGGATTCAGACACGCTCCATAGAATGGCAGATTCGGGCACCATGGTGGCCATGCTCCAGCGCACCTTGGGCAGGTTGGGCGTGTCAGATGCCAGCGCCCCCTTCCTGCCGCTATCCTTCCGCCTCTTTGCCACCTTCGGTCTGCTGGTGGTGCATGCCGCCCTTCCGGCGGAAAGCCGGACTTCGGGCCCCGGTGAAGCTGTCTATCTGAGTGCCCTCCTTTTGATGCTGGCTGAGGCGCTGTGGGAATCAGGGCATGGTCTCCTTGCCTCGGATCAGCTCTTCCCCATGCCCGGGATTGCCTGGATCCGTTGGAATCTGGCCCTGGATCTGGCCCTGGTCACCCTGGTCATTGCCTTTCATGGCGTGGTGCAGGAACGTTTCGCCACGCTTTACATCTTTCCGGTGCTGGCCTCAGCCTTTTACCTTGGCACCGTGGAGATTGTTTGGGTTGGAGTCGCCTCTTCACTTGCACATGTGCTTTTGGTGCTTGGTTTTACCTTTAAAGTAATCCCGTCTTTTGGCCTTTCGGGTGAAATTGCGGATTCGGACCAGGGCCGACTCTCGTTTCTCCTCGGCATCGCTTCCCTGCAGGTTTTTGCGACCACCCTTGTGGTGGTTCTCATTCGAAGAAACCTCGAACGACTCCGCACCGATCTCAGTGTCAGTGAAGCTGTCGTGGACCAGCTGTCGGCGCTCCACCAGCGAGTGGTTGAGTCCATGAATTCCGGGTTGATCACCCTGGATTTGAATGGGTGCATCACATCCGCCAATCCGGCCGCCGAATCCATCCTGGGGGGCCCCGTGCCCATCGGAGTGCCCATTCAGGATTTGCTTCCATTGGGAGATCCCCTGCCCAAGTGGAGAGGTCGTGAGCACCGATTCGAGGTGGTGCGCTCCGGCCCCGGCATCGGCCGTCGCATCCTCGGTGGTCATCTGGCCTCACTACGGGACCCTTCAGGACGTGAGTCCGGACAGCTGCTGCTGTTTCAGGACCTCACGGACATCAAGGCCTTGGAGGAACGGACCCGGATCAGCGAGCGGCTTGCGGCCATCGGCCAGCTCACGGCGGGGCTCGCCCATGAACTCCGCAATCCACTCGCATCCATCAGCGGCTGCGTGCAGCTGCTCCATCGGAAAGAATCTCCCGAAGAAGTCCGCTCACGGGTGCTTGGCATCCTGGAACGGGAAACCCAGCGGGTCGGCGCCATCGTGTCGGACTTCCTGGATTTCGCTCGGGTCGACCCTCCCAGTGGGTCCGTCCTCCACCTCCCCAGGATTGTCGAGGAAGTGCGCTCGAGTTGGGAAATGGACCCCCGGACGAATGGGCTTACCCTCAGCCTGGGTTCCATCCCGGCTGTGTGGATCCAAGCGGATCCCACAGGCATCCACCGGGCGCTGATGAACCTTCTCAGCAACGCACGCAAGGCCGTCAAGGAGGTACCCGTTCCTTCGGTGCGACTGGCCTGTTCCGAGTTGGATGACTTGATTCGCATCTCAGTCTCAGACAATGGTTGCGGGATGAACCAGGAACAGTTGGATCGACTGTTTGTTCCTTTTGCGGGCAGCTTTGAAGAGGGCTCTGGCTTGGGTATGAGCCTCGTCTATAAGTTCATCGAGGCCATGGGGTGGCGGATTGAAGTGGAAAGCCGTCCAAGGGAAGGCACCTTGGTCCAGATTCTCCTGCCGCTTCACCGCGACGAGGAGGCAATGGCGCCCCACCCAGATCAGTCGTAAACTTCCACCATCTTTCAAGCATCACATTTTGGGCATCCACTCTTGCCGGGGCCACTTGGCACCTGCCACAGTGGTTCATCCCCAATCAGCGTCTGCAATCCGCCCAGCCCGGGTTTGGTTGTCGAAGTCTGAGTGGAGTTCGGCCACCGGCCGATGCCTTTGACATTCCCGTACCGCCCACTGGGCCAGGATCCTCCATGAACCGGAAGCTCATCCGACCGAATCTCAGTGAATTGAAGGACAAACTCGGACTCCCCGCCAAAGGCGGCGGCGGAGAGGCCATGACTCCTCTTCCCCCGGCGATCACTTCCAGCGGAGAGCCCAATCCCGCGGTTAATACAGGCGCTGCGACCGTTCCCCAGGGGCTTGGCAGCCCCCGGCGTAAGATCGCTCCTCCAGAGCAGACCAATGCTGAAAGCTTCTACTACCTCAAGCAGATGCAGTCCAAGACGCCCATGGTGATCGTGCTGCAGGATGATGAAAAGGTGCGAGGCGTCATCGAGTGGTATGACAAGCACTGCTTGAAGATCAATCGGATCAAGGAACCCAACGTCCTCGTGCCCAAGCACAACATCAAATACATCTATAAGCAGGAAGAGGAGCCGCGGATTCGCCGCAGTCGCTCCGCCAAGAAGGAAGAGCCCATGACGACCGAGGTCGAGATTCCGGTCTACGATTGAGCCCTGGCAGGGCTTTGCAGGGGTATCCATGAGTCGCCGTCCCCACATCGTGATCAGTCTCGGGGATCCCTGCGGCATTGGTCCTGAACTATTGCTGGGGAGCCTTCCGGCCATTCAGGTATGGGCGGATGTGACTGTCGTGGGCTGCAAAGCGGGCGTGGAGCTCCTTCAGGGGCTACCTGGAGCACTGGTGACCTGGCGTTGGACCGAACCCTCGACCCAGCGGCCCCGGCCGGTCTCTGGCCAGGCCCACGGCCTCCAGGTCGTGTCCGCGGGCGATCCATCAGGTCAGGTGCTTGGAGAAGCGCTCTGGCTGGATCCCACTCCCGAGATCGGCACTGACCAATTGAAGCTCGGCGAGGGCTCTGCCGCCTCGGGGCGGGCAACCGTCGAGGCGATCCGAGTGGCAGCCTTGATGACCATGCGCGGCGAAGCCGATGCCTTGGTGACCCTGCCCATGGCCAAATCCGCAGCCCACCTGGCCGGGTATGACATCCCTGGTCATACGGAATTTCTTCAGGACCTGGCGGGCGCACCCATCACACGGATGGCCTTCGTGAGCCCTCGCCTCAACGTCGTCCTCCACACCGTGCACCAGAGTCTGCGTTCGGTGGTGGAAACCCTCAACACGGATGCCGTGGCCGAGACGCTTGCCTTCTCGGCCGACCAATTCATTCAGCTCACGGGGAAACTGGATCTGCGTGTGGCCCTCTGCGCCCTGAATCCCCACGCGGGTGAGAACGGCGCTTTCGGAGAAGAAGAACTTCTGTTGGATGACGCCATCGTGCAAGCCGAAGCCGCCTTCCTGGATTTCAGCCGTGCGCCTGAAGGGGCCTTCTCCACCAGCCCCTCCCCGTTTCGAGCCGATCCTTCTCCCACCAAGCAGCGAGCCATTGCACATGAAAGCCTTCCGCATTACCCATCCGTGGGGCAGCGGGGGCTTGAAGTCCTTTCCACAGGGAGTCCGTCCGAACCCCGCCGAGCCCCGCTGTTCTTCGGCCCACTGCCCTCGGACAGCGTGTTTCAGCGGGCCTCACGGGGTGAGTTCGACCTGGTGGTGGCGCTGTATCACGACCAGGGCTTGATTCCGATCAAGCTCCTCGAACCGGACCGGGCTGTGAATCTCACCCTGGGGCTTCCGTTCATCCGTACCAGTCCCGACCACGGAACCGCCTTCGACAAAGCGGGGCAATGGATCGCGCATTCACAGAACTTTCTCGAGGCCGTCTCCCTGGCGGTCCGACTGACTGGACGGGGACTTGGAAGCCTGCAGCCTCCCCAGCCACAGGCATGAGCCGGGAGCGGCGCTTCGGTCCGGGGCTTAGCGGTGTGACTGAAGCCGCCCTCGAGGGTGGGTGTCCATTGCCCCGTACGGCCCTGGCGGTGGTCCAAGGTGTCCCTCGGCATCTGGAGGCGCATCTACTCCGATTGGCTGCTGGAGCAGCGATGATGGGCCAATCCGTCGACTGGCTGCTGCTTCTCCAGAGGGACATTGAAACCTGGCTGAGCTCAACAACCCCTCAGGAGGACGCAGCCTTGCGGCTGGTCCTGCATCCGGATTCCGGCCTGCTTTCCGCACGGTTGGAACCGCTCCCCGCCCCAGCGAAACCCTATCGCCTGGTCTTGATGCCGCATCCCCTGGGCCAGCGGCAAGCTGATCTTTCAGTCATGCACAAAGGGCTCTCGGGTCCCTGGGGGATTGAAGTCCTGTCGGCGGCTCGCAGTCTCGGGGCAGAAGATGCGCTGCTTCTCTGGTCCGATGGTTCTGTTGCCGAAACGGCCATCGCCGCAGTCGGAGTCGAGATGGGTGGCGTGTTGAGGATTCCTCCACCGCCCGGTCGGGTCGCCAGTCTGGCGGAACGTCTGGACCTGCCCAGATGGGTCGAATCCAGGAACCTGAGCCTTGAAATGAGAGATATCCCTCAATCCCTCGCGCGGGAGGGCCGATTGTGGTGCATGAACGCTCTGCGCGGCATCTGGCCAGCAACCCTGTTGTAAATCCCTTCCGGAGAGGACTCCACCCATGGCTGTTGCGGACCTGATCGCCGCCTTGCTGCTGCCCCTCCCACCTTGGCTTGGGTTCTGGATTTTCCGCAGAAAAGGAAGAATAGGCCTCAGCTACGGATACTTTCTCGGCGGCATCCTGACCATGCTTGCCCTTCCCTGGGCCCAGTTGGCGAATTCACCGGTGCCCACCTCGCAGCTGGGCGGCGCCCTCTTCGGGTTCACCCTTTTTCTCCAGGCCCAGCGTGAGGGTGTACAGGGCGTTCGTCGCTTGGCGCTGGGAGTGGGGGGAGCCACGGGATTCCTTGTCCTGCTGCTCATCCGCCTGCACTTGCCCTGGCATGAGGTCGCCCGTTTCTGGGTCGGAGCCGCACTTGAAGGCCTGCTCTGGCTCCTGTTCTCGGATCTCGCCTACCGCTGGGCGAAGGGCCGCCAGCTCGAGCTGCGGATGCCCGTTGTCGGTGCGGCAACCCTGGGGGTCGGCGCGCTTGCGCAGGTGTTGCTGCCCGCAGGCGTCGTCCGCCTTTCCTGGGCGGCCGCGCTGCTTGCGGGGATCCTGCTGGGATTGGTGGCCCTTCAGCAGCTCCTTTGGCTGCGAAACCAGGGCGCGTGGGTTGAAGGCCGAGGCGAGGGACTTCGGGTTGCCCTGGCTCTTCTTGATCAAAAAACAGTGGATGCTCAGCCCACGCTCACCCTGGGTCTGGATGCCCGGCAACCCATGTGGCTGGTGGATGCGCAGGGGAGGATTCTTGAATCCAACGGCCCCTTGAGCCAGCTGGCTGGGTTGCCCAGACACCGGCTGAGAGGCTACGCACTGGACGCCCTTTTTCAGGGTGGCGAGACCCCGGTCTGGGAGGACCTGCGAAGCCAGCTGCTGCAGTATGGGTGTGGCTCCGCCCAAGCCACCCAGGTCAGTGATGATGGAACCTTTCGCCAAGTGGGCCTTGAAGCATCCACCTTCGATCGGGGCATGGCCTTGGTCTGGATGAAAGAGACCGATGCCGGATCCCTCAGTCTGAGTGGAGGCGGGTCTCTCGAACCAGGGGGCGCTGAAGATGGTCGGCGCCGACGGGCGAACGCTCTGCTCACTCTGTCTGCAGCGATGCAGCGCTTCCAGGCGGAGATTCCCGAAGGAGCGCTGAGAGCCACGGTGGAGCAAGTGGAGGCCGCCGTGGCCCGCCTGACGCCCTCGGTGGGACCCGAGATATCCAAGGCGGTGGTAGATGGGAGGGTCGCACTGGCCCTGGTCCTGCCCAGAATCCAGCAGATCCTTCCACCCGGAGGATCCATTCGACTGGATGCCGCCGACCTCTCTCTGGCCATGGAGGATGAGGCTCTGAGGCGCATTGCGACACACCTGGCCCTGCATGCACTCGAGCACTCTCCTGACGGGCGCCTGTCCCTGATCCTCGAATCCGTGGACCTGGGCAGCCGGATTTTCGGTTTGATGCATGTGCAGGCCGAACCTGGAAGAACCCGCAAGATCTCTGCGATTTTTGGGCTGGCCTGGCTGCGTCAGTCCGTCCAAGACGTGGGAGGCCTGCTGGAATTGGACCAGGATGCTCAAGGCGGTCTCAGGCCAAGGGTCTACCTTCCGACGGCTTTCCAGGCGACAGCCGATTCAGCGCGCCCCCTGGACGGCAAGCAGATCTGGGTGGTGGACCAGGACCCCCTGGCGCGGGAAGCCCTGACGAACCTGATCCAGGTGGGAGGCGGGCACGTCCAGGCCTATGAGGATCTGCGCGGATTGCTGCGGAATAGCCGCGGCCAACGCCAACCGGATGTTCTCGTGTTGGAACGCACTCCCCGGTTGGAACGCTTCCATCGGTCCCTTCGGGCCTTCCAGAAGGAACCCATCCCGACCCTGGTGATGGGCATGGGCCATCCCCTCCCCATGAATCCCAATTCCCTGGGGCTCCGCCGCCTCGGGTTCATCGAAAAGCCCTTTCGCACGGGGATCTTCCTCGAGTCCGTTCTGGCTCTGTTGCACCAGCCGCCTGAGCCGGACCCGGGGGCTGTTGTAGGCTGCTAGCAGCGCCTAACAGGACCCAGCGGTGCTGCCGTGGGGTCTTGCTGGACGCTTTCAGGGAGGTGGCATGTCCACAGTTGCGGTCATCATGGCGGCGGGTCTCGGAACCCGCATGAAATCCCGACTCCCGAAGGTACTGCATCCGATTCTCGGCGATCCGGCGCTGTTGTGGGTCCTTCGCACGCTCCCCACAGATCTTGGCGGAGCCGTGGTGGTGGTCCATCATGGGAAAGAACAGGTCCTGGCAGCCCTGGCAGCCTGGCAGAAGGCTGGACTGCTGCCCTGCCCTGTGAGCACCGTGGACCAAGGCGAACCCCTTGGCACCGGACATGCGCTTCAGGTCTGCATTCCCGAACTCGACCGCCTGGGCGCCACCAAGGTGGTCATTCTTTCCGGGGACGTGCCCCTGACCACCCCTGTCACCGTCGCCCGCCTCTGCGCCGCCGAAGCCTTGCTGTTGGCCATGGATCTTCCTCAACCCGGTTCCTATGGTCGTGTGCTCCAGGAGGCCGATGGTCGACTGGCTGGCATTGTGGAAGCCAAGGACGCCACCCCGGCTCAACTGGCCGTTCAGCGCGTGAACGGCGGTGCCTACGCCTTACCCTGGCCCGACCTGCGCAAGGCTTTGCAGGAATTGACAAACGACAACGCACAAAAGGAGTACTACCTCACGGATGCCGTAGCCTCCGCCGCCAAAGCTATCCCCGTGGTTGTGGAAGTCTGCGACCCGGAAGAACTGGCGGGCATGAACTCACGCCATGATCAGGCGGCCCTTCAGGCTGCGGCTCAGCGGCGAATTCAACGGCGCTGGATGTCAGAGGGCGTCACCTTCCTCCATCCAGAGAGCACGCTGGTGGGCCCAAGAGTCATCCTTGAACGCGACGTGCTGCTGGAGTCCGGGGTCACCCTGGATGGCGCCGTCCGTGTGGGAGAAGGAAGTCGGATCGGCCAAGGCACGGTGATCCTCAACGCCATCCTCGGTGCAGGTGTCGAGGTGCGCCCTTACTGCGTCATCGAGCGTGCTCAGGTGGGCGATAGCGCCAAGCTGGGGCCCTTTGCGCGCCTGCGGGAGGGGACCGAACTCGCCGAAGGGGTCCACGTCGGCAATTTTGTGGAAACCAAGAAGGCGAAACTGCATCGCGGCGCCAAAGCCAATCATCTGGCCTATCTCGGTGACACCGAAATCGGCGAAGGCACCAACATCGGAGCGGGCGTCATCACGTGCAACTACGACGGCGTGAACAAACACCGCACCATCATTGGAAGGAACGTCTTCGTTGGTTCGGACACCCAACTGGTGGCACCAGTCGTCATCGGTGACGGTGCTCTCATCGGCGCCGGTAGTACCATCACCAGGGATGTTCCTGCCGATGCCCTGGCGCTCAGCCGTGTTCCGCAAACTTCCACGGAGGGCGGCGCCTCCAGGCTCCGGTCCAGGCAGAAGAAGGGGACTGGGGTAAGCTAGTCCTTTACGTTCGGAGCCCCATGGTCCTGGCTTTATTCGACAAGGTCGGCACAACTGTCCTGAAGGCTACGGACACCTTCGGCGACTTTGCCGTTCTTGCCGGGCGAACCTTTGCCGCCATCTTCAAACGCCCGTTTGACCTAAAGAACCTGTTCAACCAGTTCCAATCCGTGGGAGTGAACTCCATTCCTGTCGTGGTGCTTACGAGCCTGGCCGTGAGCATGGTGTTCGCCGTGCAGCTGGCTTTCGGTTTCCGTCAGTTCCAGGCAGAAGGACTGGCCTCCCAGGTCGAGGGCTTGGCCGTGATGCGAGAGCTCGCCCCAGTGATCACCGGCCTCATGCTCTCCGGCCGCATCGGTTCGGCTATGGCGGCTGAGCTGGGAACCATGCAGGTCACCGAACAAATCGATGCCCTCGAGTGCCTGGCTACCGATCCGATCCACTACCTTTTCGTGCCTAGGCTCCTCGCCTCCATGGTGGTGGTCCCCATGCTGACCGTGGTTTCGGTGTACATCGGGTTCTGGGGCGGGTACTTGATCCTGGTCGGCGTGGAAGGCCAGAGCGCTTACGTCTACGGCCAAGAGTTCTACAAGCTGTTGGCCTTCCGGGATCTCCGCATCGCCATCTACAAGGGGCTCGTGTTCGGGATGATCATCGCCCTGGTGGGTTGCTGGAAGGGCTACCGCACGCAGGGTGGGGCCGAGGGCGTGGGCAACGCCCCCACCAGCAGCGTGGTGACCAGCTCGCTGTGGATCCTCATCTCCGACTTTTTCCTCACCAAACTGCTGTTGGTCTGACGCCATGCCCGTGATCGATGTCGTCAACCTCTCCAAGGCCTTCGGGCCCAAGGTCGTTTTGTCGAACGTGAACCTCCAGGTCGAGGAGGGCGAAAGCCTCGTGGTCCTCGGCGGTTCAGGCACCGGCAAGACCGTTCTGCTCCGCAATATCATGGGCCTGCTGACACCCGATTCCGGCCATGTGTCCGTCGAGGGCAAGATCATTGCCCAGCTGTCGCGGGAAGAGCTGTTCCAGGTCCGCAAGAGCATCGGCATGTGTTTCCAGATGGCCGCCCTGTTCGATTCCATGACCGTCTTTGAGAACGTGGCCTTCGGCCTCCGCAGGCACCACAAAATGCCTGAGGAGCAGGTGCGGGCCCGGGTGGAAGAATGTCTCACCATGGTGGGACTGAAGGACACCGACCAATTGAAACCCGCAGAATTATCCGGGGGCATGAAACGCCGAGTGGGCTTTGCTCGCGCCATCGCCCTCAAGCCCAAGATCCTGCTCTTCGACGAGCCCACCACGGGGCTGGACCCGGTGATGACCGACGTCATCGACCGGATCATCCTCGACCTTAAACACGAACTGGGCATCACCAGCATCACCATCACCCACGACTTGAAGTCCGCCTTTGCAATCGCCGACCGCATCGCCCTGCTGTTTCGGGGCGAGTGCATCGCCTGTGAAGCGCCCGCGGACTTCAAGGTCAATCCACATCCCGTCATTCAGCAGTTTCTGCGGGGGGATGCGGATGGCCCCTTCCTTCAGGACCCGCCCCCGCCCAAGCGGAAAATTCAGGAGGCCCACGCATGAAGCTTGAGACTAAGGTTGGCCTCTTCTTTACAGGTGCCATTGTTCTGATGGCCGTACTGATCTTCCGCACCGAAAAGCTCGAATTCGGGGGCAAGCGCAACCAGTCGGAACGATTCACGTTCTTCGACCAGGTGGCTGGCTTGAATCTGCAGAGTGCCGTTCGCATCGCAGGCGTGCCAGTGGGCTCGGTGCGCACCATCAAATTGGAGAACGGCAAGGCGCGCGTTGAAGTGGGCATCTCGAACGATGTGCCCATCTACGCGGATGCCACAGTGGCCCTCGGCTCCATCGGTATCCTGGGCGAGAAGTTCGTGGACCTCGATCCCGGGCATAGCGCCAAGGGCCCCTTCCCCGAAGGCACGCCCCTGCCCAGCAAGGCCGGTGTGAGCCTCGACAACCTGATGGAAACCCTTTCCGACATTGGGAGGAACGTAAAGGGAGTCACCCAGGCTCTCAATGAATCCATCGGAGGAGAACAGGGTCGCCAGAAACTCGATGAGATCGTGGACAACATCCGCGTGCTGACCGCTGAAGTCCGCTCCATGGCCCAGGAGAACCACGGTGCCATCAACCGCACCATGGCCAATGTCGAAACGATCACGCTCGAACTGAAGGACAAATTGCCCAAACTGGCTCAGCAGTATGAAAGCGTTGGAAAGAACCTCAACGCCATCCTCGAAGAGAATCGTCCCGAATTGAAGGGCGTTATGGGGGATATCCGTAAGCTGGCCCAGACCTTCCAGGGCTCAGCGAATAACATCAAAGTCCTCACGGACCGCATCAACAACGGCGAAGGCACCATCGGCAAGCTGCTGAACGACGACACGACCGTCAAGAAAATCAATGAGGCCGTGGATAATCTGAACGGCCTGCTGGGTGGCGTGAACAAGATGGATTTCCGGCTCGACATGAACGCTGCCCAGTGGGACAAGCGCAAGGACAGCCGCGTTGGGCTTGATATCGAGATCGCCCCGCGTCCTGACTACTGGTATGCCCTAAGCATGGCGTCCACACCCGATGGCAAGGTCAGTGAAAGCCTTCGCACAGTCACCCAGCTCGACCCGATCACCGGCCTGCCCGTCAGCGTGGTTGAAAAGAACAAATTCGTGACCACGGACCGAGCTCTCACGGCATCGGCCCAGTTCGCCAAGCGCATCGGCCCCGCCGTCTTCACGGCAGGCATCGTCGAAGGCAAGGGCGGCGGTGGTCTGGAACTCCGCACGCTAGAGGGCGATCGCCTGCGGCTGGGCGTTCTGGCCTATGACTTCACCAAGCGGGATGACAAGCCCAATCCCCGCTACCGGTTCACCACCAGCTACCAGTTCTGGAAGGGTGCCTATGTTCAGGCTGGCGTCCAGGACATTGGCAACAAGGATCTCCGTACGATCTTCTTCGGCGGTGGCCTGCGCTGGAAGGACGAAGACTTAAAGAAGATGATCGGGCTCGCAGGAGTCGCCAAGTGAAGGAACCCCGCGCCCTGCCGGCTCCAGGCCCTTTGCCTGACGAACGTGGGCTCTTGTTCCTTTGTGTCCGCCGGGGTCTGCCTCTGTTCTTGGCAACGATCTCTTTCATCGCTGCAGCACTGCATGGTGTTGGAAGGGGCTGGTGGATGCTCGCAGGAGTGGGTGCCCTGGCCGCGGCATGGCCGAGTTTCCTTCGTGGAGAAGCCTTCCTTCGCAACCGAACGGCGATCATGCGCCAGGACAACCTCTGGGCCAATGCCATCCGGCCCTTGGCCAAGTGGCTGGGTCGGGAAGACGCGTGGATTCTTTCTTTCTGCGGCCACAACAACCAGCGGGTGCGCACTGCCTTTGGTGGTCTTCGCGCGCGACGGGCTCTCATCCTGCTGCCTCACTGCATCCAGATGGCCCGCTGCAAGGCCGGCATCCTGGATGACCTTCAGGCCTGCTACGACTGCGGCCTGTGCCCCGTGGGCGACTATATGAACGCCGCCCTGTTGAATCGCTGGGAAGGCCGCATCTCCAACCGCAGCCACAAGGCCTACCGCGACGCCCGGGAGTACCGCCCTGATCTGGTGGTGGCTGTGAGTTGCACAGATCGCCTGCTCAAGGGGCTCACCAAAATGCCGGAGATCCCCTGCTACGTCATTCCGCTCTCCCTGACCCACGGCATGTGCGTGGATACGGATTTCAGCGTCCCTCACCTCTTCGCAGCCATGGAAACCTTGGTGGAGCCCCGGCGACCCTACGGCGAGGTCCAGCCTCTCCGGCGCGAAGGCATTGCATGACGGGGAATCCCTTTCCCGTTCGTCGGTTTTTCGAGAGGCTGATCGGCACCAAGGTCATGCCCTACCTGCTGCACCTCCGCCCTTTGGAATGGCCCATCATGTCGGCTCATTTCCTCTTGGGTACGCTGCTGGCCGTCGGGTGGGGATGGCATGCCCGACCGACCCTCCTGGGATGGTTGGTGTTCGTGGCCTTGATGAATGGCGGGACATTGGCCATCAACAGCGCCTTCGACAAGGATGAGGGAGATATTGGCTACCTGAAAGCACCGCCCAAGCCGCCCAGTCATTTATTGGCCTTTTCTTCCGTGCTGCTCGGGGCTTCGACTGTCCTTGGCTTTCTTCTCCCCCTGCCCTTCGCCCTCATCAACCTCGGTTGCGTGGTGATGAGTGTCCTGTATTCGGTCCCCCCTCCCCGTCTCAAGGCCAGAGCCGGCTGGGATCTGGCCATCAACTGCGTGGGTTTCGGCCTGCTCACTCCCTTGGCAGGCTGGGCTTTGACGGGACTCCCGTTCAGCCGGGCCATCCTGCTGGCCTCGATCGGCTTTGCCTTCCTTTTCGCCACCCTCTATCCCATGACTCAGATCTACCAGGTGGCCGAGGATACAAGCCGAGGCGACCGCACCCTGGTGATCCAAGTGGGCGTGGGGCGCAGCTTGATGCTGGCGCTGCTGGCGGCAGTCATTGCCCATGGTTTCTTCCTGGAGGCGATCCTGCTTCGGGGGCGGTCCCCCTGGCAACTCGGTCCTTCCTTGGTGGCCTGGTTGGCGGTTCTCATTCCCTGGCTGCGCGGTTGGCGAACCTGGAGTGACCATCGACACGAGGCAGGCATGTACTGGGGCCTGGGCGCCTGGGCCGTGACCGATTTAAGCCTTTTATATCTGCTTTGGCCTTGAGCGAACGCCCCCTAGATCCGATAGACTAGGAAGAAGTGACAACAATCGGAATCTTCAGGAGCGCGCATGGGTTTCAGCAGGGGTTTGAGGTGGTTCGGATTGGCACTGGTGGCAGGGATCATGGTCCTGAGTGCTGCCTCGCCGCGCACCCCCGCTCAACTCTCCCTGAAATCGGCTTCCGCCCTGGTGCTGGATTTGAGCACGGGGCAGGCCTTGATCGAGAAGCAGGCCGGGGCCGTGGTGCCCATCGCCTCCATTACCAAGTTGATGACGGCCATGGTGTTGCTGGATGCCCATCTGGATCCTCAAGAAGTCATCACCATCACCCAAGACGATATGGATTCACTTCGGCATAGCCGATCGCGCTTACCCGTGGGCACCCGCTTGCCCCGGGAGCAGGCCCTGCTGTTGGCGCTGTTGGCATCTGAAAATCGCGCGGCCCATGCCCTGGGGCGGACCTTCCCTGGCGGGTTACCAGCCTTTGTAATGGGGATGAATGCCAAGGCCAAGGAACTGGGTCTGACAGGCTCCCGCTTCGAGGATCCCACCGGCCTTTCCAGCAGCAATGTGGCCACCGCCTGGGACTTGGCGCGCATCCTCCAGGCAGCCTACCGCTATCCCGAGATCCGCGATTTCAGCACGCGTCACGAAACCACCATCCAGGCCGGGCGACGCAGCATCCAGTTCCCCAACACCAACGCCTTGGTGCGCAACCCCCGCTGGAGCATCGGCCTTTCCAAGACGGGCTACATCGAGGAGGCTGGTCGCTGCCTCGTCATGCAAGCCATGCTGGCAAACCGGCCGGTGCTCGTCATCCTGCTGGATTCCTGGGGCAAATACACCCGCCTGGGTGACGCCAATCGCATCAAACAATGGATGGAAGCCCGCCTCGGACCGAAGGGCTGATGCTCCGGTGCTGATTCCCAAGGTTGAGACCCCCTTTCCACTGAGTTGGGGGTTTTCCACCCGCCTTGATCGGCCTGATGACCTTCCCCCCCAGCGACTGAACCAAGTGCATCGCTGCGGCTTGATCGAGGCCTCAGACGCGGTGGTTGAAGGCGACGGGGTGTGGACGACCGCCCCGGGGATCCGCATCGGCGTGCGTGTAGCCGATTGTGTGCCCGTGCTGCTGGCCGGGCCCCTGGCTGATGGAAGCCCTTGGGTCGCGGCCCTGCACGCGGGCTGGCGGGGTGCGACCGGGCACGGGGACTCTGGTCCGGGAGGTGGCATCCTGCGCCGTGGTGTGGCCCGGTATCGCGCACTGGGCGGCGATTCGGGCGATCTGGTGTGGGCCCTAGGGCCCGCCATCCTGGCCTGTCACTTCGAGGTGGGCGAAGAAGTCATTGGCGCCGCCCGCCTGGATCCGGCCTGGCAGGAACGACTGCGCACTGAAGGCCCTGGCGGGAAACCCCACCTGGACCTGCACGGCTTCCTGAAGGCCCAGGTCATGGATCTTGGTCTGGATTCGGCCAAGGACGGCAGCGTGGCCCTATGCACCGTCTGCCGCCCTGACCTGCTCTATTCGTACCGCCGGGGCGAAACCACCGGGCGTCAATGGGGCTGGATCGAGATCGGATAACCTGAAGGTCCCCTCGCTCCTGAAGGCTGAGGACGGAAGACTGAGGATTGCCATGCTCAACATCACAGACATCCGCATCACCAAGGTGGAGGGTGACGACAAACTCAAGGCCTTTGCGGCCCTGGTCATCGAGGACAGCTTTCTCGTTGGCGACTTGCGCGTGGTGGAGGGCGAGGATGGTTACTTCGTGGCCATGCCCAGCCGCCGCAAGCGTGATGGCAGTTTCAAAGACATAGCCTATCCCCTGAACAACACCCTCCGTGAGCAGATCGAGGAAAAGGTCCTGCTGGCCTACGAAACCGCCACAGGCCACCGCGCCCTCAGCCGCATTGAGCGCGGTGAAACGGTCCAAGTTCGGCCTGATCTGCTGGGCGTCGAAGAATTCGGATTCACCCCCAAAACCAACCCCTGAGGCCTAAACCTCGGGCTTGGGTACGACGCGAAGCCGCGCTATGCTTATCTTTCCGCCTGGGGAGTAGCCAAGTGGTAAGGCAGCAGGTTTTGATCCTGCGTACCGAGGGTTCGAATCCTTCCTCCCCAACCAATGCTGTCCGGGGGTTCCGCGCTTCGCGCATACCCCCGCGCCCCCGCGCAAAATCCCGGCGAAGCCGGGCTTTTGCTTTTTCGCCAGTGCTGATTTCTCTTCAATCAATGCTGTCCGTGGGGTTCCGCGCTTCGCGCATACCCCCGGGCCCCCGCGCAAAATCCCGGCGAAGCCGGGCTTTTGCTTTTTGGCCATCACTGAAACATTACAGCTCGAACTGGAGGAGCTTGTCTCCGGTCAGATCCACGGTCTGGTGCTTGATGCCTTTGGGACCACGGACTGTGATGGTGTGACGACCCTGAGCGATCTGGACGCTGCTTCCGTCGCTCTCAATGCGGGTCTCTTGGCCATCCACGAAGACCTTCCCACTACCGGGGTGGGTATCGACCGTGAGAGTCGCCAGACCGGGCACCTTCAGGTCCGCAGTCTGGCCGGCGGTGACGGTGATGTCTCGCGTGTCCCTGTAGTAATAGTCGGAACTGGTCAACTCGAGTTTGTGTTTCCCAGGGGTCAGCGCCAACTTCGTGCCGGGGCTGAGTTCGGTCGTATCCTTGCCGTCCACCTTCACCCGAATGCTGAAGCCGCCAGCCAGTTTGAGCGCACCTGGGGCCTTGGGATCCAACGAGGGCTCCTGCCTTGTCTCGGCAGTCGTGGCTTCCTTCAGTTCGAAGATCCGCCCACCTGGCCCCTCACCGGGAGGGAAATCCCAGGCGTAGCCCAGTTTCTCCTTACTGAGGGTGAGGCTATTGGTTTTCCCCTGATTCCATCGGATGGTCAGGGGAGTCACGCCTAATTCCTTGCCATCCAGCATGACGGTGGCGCCCTGGGGCAGAGAATCCACCAGCTCATCCTTGATGATGGGGCTTAATTGGAGTGGGGTTGGGACATCGCCGGGCTTGTATTGATAACTGAAAGGCTGGAAACCCTTTAGCTCAAGTCGAATGTGATCCCCGGGAACCAGGGGTTGACTGAGTGGCGTGGTTCCCACAGCCCCGGGCAGGTCATTCAAGAAAACCTTGGCTCCGGTGGGTTGTGAATCGATCTGGAGGCGGGTTCCCTTGGGGCCGCTGAACAGGAACCAGCCAACCCCCACCGCGGCGATCAGCGCCAGCGCCGCGATCCAGAGCCAACCCAGCTTCTTGGATTCGGGGCGGGCCACCACCATGGTTTCGTCAAAAGAGGTGGAAACGATCTCGGGCAGCGGTGCCTCCCCACTCATCCCCATGAGACTCAGAATTTCCCGTCGTTCATCCTTGCCCAGCTCCACCACTGCATCGAGCAAGTCCCTGACAAAGGCCGTGCAGGAGGAATAGCGATCAGCCGGCCGCTTGGCGAGCACCTTATCGAACACCCGCCGCCAGCCTTCCGGCAGGACTCCCAGCACCGGGGGCTGTACCTCGACGGGCGGTTCGTTCACGATTCTGTAAAGGATGGTGTTGATGGACGTGCCCGGGAAAGGGGATTTCCCACTCATGAGCTCAAAAACCAGCACACCGAAACTGAAGATGTCAGAGCGGTTGTCAACAATGCCTTCCTTGATCTGTTCCGGACTCGCGTAGCTGGGCGTACCGAGGAAAGTGCCCGTCTGGGTGAGGCTGGCGTCCTCTCGTTTGGCGATGCCGAAGTCCATCAGCTTGGGGCGACCGTCCTCACCCACCATCACGTTTCCGGGTTTCACGTCCCGATGGACAATGGCCTTGGCATGGGCGTGATCCAGCGCTTCCGCCAACCCCACCGCGATTTTCAGTTTTTCCTTGAGCGTCAGGGCTGGACCAGCTTTGATGAGCCCATCCAAGGGCTTCCCTGCCACGAATTCCATGGCCAGGAACGGCCCATAGCCCTCCACTTCCCCCACATCGTAAATGGCCACGATGCCTGGATGGTTCAGCAACCCCGACACCTCGGCCTCGCGCTGGAAGCGCGCCAGATACTCGTGCTGATCGGCCTCTGTCCGCACCGCATCCAGCTTCATGAGCTTGATGGCCACTTTCCGCTTGATCCGGGGGTCCTCGGCCAGCACCACACTTCCCATGGCTCCCGATCCCAGCAGGCGCAGCACCTGGTACCGGCCGATCACGCTGGGGAAGTTGAGGTTGTCGATATCGCCCATGGTTTTCATCCTACCGGACGCATCGGAGATGTGGCGGTAGATTGTTAGGTTTTTCGTGGATTTTCCTAGAACTTCTGAGACAATAAAGCAGGCCTGCTGACCCAGGCGATGGGGGGTTTATTCCGTGATGGAAGTCGTCAAAACCGTTGTGCTCGGCACTTACTTCACGCTGCTCACCATCCTGAGCATCTACGGGGCTCACCGCCTCTGGATGCTCCTGCTCTACTATCGCCATA
>Ga0302323_100001865_pt1 | contig 17137 bp, 15 predicted proteins | sample Fen_T0_3_FD_201950 | JGI IMG/M metagenome (GOLD analysis project Ga0302323, IMG submission 201950) | Peat permafrost microbial communities from Stordalen Mire near Abisko, Sweden - Fen_T0_3 | ecosystem: Environmental > Terrestrial > Soil > Wetlands > Permafrost | place: Sweden: Abisko... | reverse complement strand
ATGATGTCCTGCAGTTCCTTGTACTTCTGCAGGATCCGGATGACCTCCTGCGCGACCCGGTAGTGCTCCTCACCGACGAACTGCGGGTCCAGGATCCGCGAGGTCGAGGACAGCGGGTTCACCGCCGGGTAGATGCCCTTCTCGGTGATCCCCCGGTCGAGCTCGGTGGTCGCGTCCAGGTGCGCGAAGGTGGTGGCCGGCGCCGGGTCGGTGTAGTCGTCGGCGGGCACGTAGATCGCCTGCAGCGAAGTGATCGACCGGCCCTTGGTCGAGGTGATCCGCTCCTGCAGCTCGCCCATCTCGTCGGCCAGCGTCGGCTGGTACCCCACCGCCGACGGCATCCGGCCGAGCAGGGTGGAGACCTCGGAGCCGGCCTGGGTGAAGCGGAAGATGTTGTCGATGAACAGCAGCACGTCCTGGTTCTGCACGTCACGGAAATACTCGGCCATGGTCAGTGCCGACAGGGCGACTCTCATCCGGGTGCCGGGCGGCTCGTCCATCTGGCCGAACACCAGCGCGGTGTCGTGGATGACGCCGGACTCGGTCATCTCGGTGAACAGGTCGTTGCCCTCGCGGGTGCGCTCGCCGACACCGGCGAACACCGAGGTGCCGCCGAAATTCTTGGCGACGCGGGTGATCATTTCCTGGATCAGCACGGTCTTGCCGACGCCGGCGCCGCCGAACAGGCCGATCTTGCCGCCCTGCACGTAGGGGGTGAGCAGGTCGATGACCTTGATTCCGGTGACCAGCTGGGTGGTGCGGCCCTCGAGCTGATCGAATGGCGGGGGCTTGCGGTAGATCGGCCAGTGCAGGGCATCCTCCCCGACCCCGGGCTCGTCCATGCATTTGCCGAGGGCGTTGAACACGTGACCCTTGACGACGTCGCCGACCGGCACCGAGATCGCAGCCCCGGTGTCCTGGACGGGAGCGCCGCGGACCAGGCCGTCGGTGGGCTGCATCGAGATGCTGCGCACGATGTCGTCACCGAGGTGCAGCGCGACCTCGAGCGTCAGCATGTGGGTGTCACCCGCCCCGGTGACATCGACATGCAGCGCGTTGAGCAGCGGTGGGACCCCGCCGCGCGGGAACTCGATGTCGACGACGGGGCCGATCACCCGAACGACCCGGCCGGTGGTGGCGGGCGCTGGGGTGGTCCGCGCGGGTTCAGTGATCGTCATGGCGTCTCAGTCCTCTTCGTTCCCGGTCGCGGCGAGCGCGTCGGCGCCGCCGACGATCTCGGTGAGTTCTTGGGTGATCTGCGCCTGCCGGGCCTGGTTGGCCTGCCGGCTGAGATTCTTGATGATGTCGTTGGCGTTGTCCGTCGCGGCCTTGCAGGCCGCCCGACGGGCCGCCGACTCGCTGGCCGCCGCGTCCAGCAACGCCGCATAGATGCGAGTCTTCAGATACTTCGGCAGCATCTCATCCAGCAGTAGGTCCGATGACGGCTCGAACTCGTACGACGGCAGCAACGGTGACTTCGAGGGGTCGCGCTCGACGTACTCGATCTCCATCGGAGCCATCCGCCTGGCCCGCGGCTGCTGGGTGATCATCGATACGAAATGTGTTGACACCAAATGGATCTCATCGATACCTGGGGTGCCGTCCGGGGTGGACCCGGCCGACCCGACGGTGAACGCCGGCAGCAGCGCCTCGGTGGCCCGCTCGGCATCGGCATAGCTGGGGCGCTCGGAGAAACCAGTCCACGAGGCCACCACCGGTCGCTGCCGGAAGGTGTAGTAACCCAGCCCCTTTCGACCGATGACGAACATCACCGGCTCCTTTCCCTGCGAGCGCAGCAGAGCGCCGAGTTCCTCGGCCGCCTTGATCACCGCCGAGTTGTACCCACCGCACAGGCCGCGGTCGGCACTGATCAGCAGGATGCCCGCACGCTGGGGGCTCTCCCGCTCGTTGAGCAGCGGATGGTCGAGGGTGGACGCCGAGGCAAGGGCGGTCAGCACATCGGTGATCTGCCGGGAGTACGGAGCCGCCGCCGCCACCTTGGCCTGCGCCTTGACGATCCGCGAGGTGGCGATCATCTCCTGCGCCTTGGTGATCTTCTGGGTGGACCTGACCGACTTCACCCGTTGGCGCAGCACCCTGACCTGTGCAGCCATCATTCACCTCCGGCACGGCAAGAGGAGAGCACGATCGGAGCCACCGGCCGGCTGTGGGTTCCGGCCATCACTTCTTGACCGGCGGGCGCCTGCCCTGGACCTGGACCTTCTCCTGACCGACGTCGGCCGCGTCCATGGCCTTGACCTCGCGCGGGCGGCCGAGGATCACGCCCTCGGACGTGGTGAAGGTGTCGGAAAACTCGCCCAACGCCACGATCAGCGCCTTTTCGGCCCCGTCGGACAGGTCGCGCTCGTTCTTGATGGCGTCCAGCGGGCTGCCCGGCGCGTGCCGCAGGTACTGCAGGAACTCGGCCTCGAAACGGCGGATGTCCTGCACCGGAACGCGGTCCATGTGCCCGCGGGTGCCGGCCCAGATCGCGACCACCTGCTCCTGCACCGGGTACGGGCTGAACTGGGCCTGCTTGAGCAGCTCGACCAGCCGGGAACCGCGGGCCAGCGCGCGCTTGGACACGTCGTCGAGGTCGGAACCGAAGGCCGCGAAGGCCTCCAGTTCGCGGTAGGCCGACAGGTCCAGACGCAGCGTGCCGGAGACCTTCCGCATCGCCTTGACCTGCGCGGCACCACCGACCCGGGAGACCGAGATGCCCACGTTGACGGCGGGCCGGACGCCCGAGTTGAACAGGTCGCCCTCCAGGAAGCACTGCCCGTCGGTGATCGAGATGACGTTCGTCGGGATGTACGCCGAGACGTCACCGGCCTTGGTCTCGATGATCGGCAGCCCGGTCATGGAGCCGGCGCCCAACTCGTCGTTCAGCTTGGCGCAGCGCTCCAGCAGCCTGGAGTGCAGGTAGAAGACGTCACCCGGGTAGGCCTCGCGGCCGGGCGGGCGGCGCAGCAGCAGCGAGATCGCGCGGTAGGCCTCGGCCTGCTTCGACAGGTCGTCGAAGATGATCAGCACGTGCTTGCCGGCATACATCCAGTGCTGGCCGATGGCCGAACCGGTGTACGGCGCCAGCCATTTGAAGCCGGCCGAATCAGATGCCGGGGCCGCGACGATGGTGGTGAAGGCCAACGCACCGGCATCCTCCAGGGACTGCCGGACGCCGGCGATCGTGGTGCCCTTCTGGCCGATCGCGACGTAGATGCAGCGGACCTGTTGCTTCGGATCGCCGGTCTCCCAGTTCTCCTTCTGGTTGATGATGGTGTCGACGCAGACCGCGGTCTTCCCCGTCTTGCGGTCACCGATGATCAGCTGGCGCTGCCCGCGGCCGATCGGCGTCATCGCGTCGATCGCCTTGATGCCGGTCTGCAGCGGCTCGCTGACCCCCTGCCGCTGGACCACCGATGCGGCCTGCAGCTCCAACGGGCGGGTGGTCTCCGCGACGATCTCGCCAAGCCCGTCGATCGGCTGTCCGAGTGGATTGATCACCCGGCCGAGGAACGCATCACCCACCGGAACCGACAGCACCTCGCCGGTTCTGGTGACTTGCTGACCTTCCTGAATGGTGTTCGCGTCGCCGAGGATCACCGCGCCGATCGAACGAACGTCGAGGTTCAGGGCAACCCCGAGCACCCCGCCGGGGAACTGCAGCAGCTCGTTGGACATCGCCGACGGCAGGCCCTCGACGGTCGCGATGCCGTCGCCGCATTCGGCGACGATGCCGACCTCCTCCCGGGTCACCTCGGGCGAGTACTCGGAGACGTAGCTCTCGATCGCGGAGCGGATCTCGTCGGAGGAGATCGTCAACTCGGTCATCGCGTTCCGTTCTGTGTCATCGAGCCTGGTGCTGCTCGTCAATTGCAAACTCTGATTGAGGCGCCGTATCTCGGTCGATCGGTATTCCTGGCTCAGCCGGCCATCCGGCGCCGGAGTGCTTCGAGCTGGGCCGCCACACTGCCGTCGATCACTTCGTCGCCCACCTGCACCCGGATACCGCCGACGATCGCGGGGTCGACCTCGATGTGCACCGACACCTGGCGACCGTAGATCCGGCTCAGCGAGCCGGTCAGCCGGGTGGTCTGCTCGCCGGTCAACGGTCGGGCGGCCCTGACGATCGCCACCACCTTCTCTTGCCGCTGCGCGGCCTGGTCGACCAGTTCACCCACACCGTGGGTGAACGAGCGTCCGGCCGTGTCCCTGGCCAGCGCGTCCACCAACTCGGTCACCAACGGGTGCGACCGGCCGGCCAGCAGGCGGTGCACGAGCGCGGACCGGGCATCGGGATCGGCCGTCGGGTCGTCCAGGATGACGGACAGCTCCGGTGCGCCGTCGACGATCCGGGAGAACCGGAACAGCTGGTCCTCCACCTCGTCGAGTTCGCCGGTCCGTTCCGCCCGCAGGAACATGGCGGTCCGGCTCACCCGGCGCAGTGCCTCCTGCATGTCCCGGGAGGACGCCCAGGGTTGCCGCACCGCGAACTGCGCGACCGCAAGGGCCGGCTTCCCGACCTTGCCGGACAGCAACCGGCCCGCGATAGCGGCGCGGGTCTCCGCGGACAGGGTCGCCTCGGAAAGGGTGCGCCGCAACGGAACCTCGTCGAGCAGCAGATCGGACACCGCGTCCAGCTGGCTGGCGAATGCCGCGAGGCCCTCGGAGTCCAGCGGTTCGGCGACCGACAGCACGAACTCGTTCGTCGCGATGAGCGACTCGCGGCTGGCGATGTGTTGCATCAGCGGTCCAGGTCAGCCAGGAAGCGCTCGACCGTGCGGGTCTGCCGTGCCTCGTCCTTCAGCGACTCACCGACGACCTTGCCGGCCAACTCGACCGAGACCCGGCCGAGGTCCGACCGCAGCTCGGCGACGATCTGCGCCCGCTGCGCGTCGAGCTGGGCGCGGCCCGCAGCGGCGATGCGCTCGGTCTCCGAGTGCGCCTGGGCGAGCATGTCGTCGCGGATGGACTGGGACTGGGCGCGAGCGTCCTCACGGATTTTGGCCGCCTCCTCCCGAGCGCCGGCCAGCTGCTGGTTGTACCGGTCCAGTGCGGCCCTGGCCTCGTTCTGCGCCTCCTCCGCCTTGGCGATGCCACCTTCGATGGCCTTGGTCCGCGCGGCGTAGGCGGTCTCGAACTGGGGCCAGACGAATTTGCCCAGCACCACCAGCAAGACGATGAAGGCGATGAAGGCGATGACGACCTCGCCCCACGGCAGCCCGATGGGATTGGTCGTCTCCGCCGCAATGTTGATCATGATGTCCCTCGACTCTGAAGTAACGGGCGAAGGATCAGGTCAGGATGAACGGAACCACGAAGCCCAGCAGGGCCAGCGCCTCGGACACCGCGAACCCGAGGAACGCGTAGGTCCGGGTCAGGCCGGCCGATTCGGGCTGACGAGCGGTCGAGGTGATGTAGGCGGCCCAGACGATGCCGACGCCGATACCGGGTCCGATCGCTGATAGACCGTACCCGAGGGTGCCGACGTTGCCGGTGACTTCTGCCAGATAGGTCATGGGGGGGCTTCTCCCTTTCACGAGATCCGGGGCCGGATCTTGACGGTGGATCGCTGGCCGCACGGGGTGCGGGCCAGGTTGGTGGTGCGGTCAGTGCGAGTCGGCCAACGACGATTCCAGATAGATCGCGGTCAGCAGGACGAAGACGTAGGCCTGCAGCGAAATGATCAGCAGCTCGAAGAACACCAGGCCGATGCTGCCGATGAACGGCAGGATTCCGAGCACGATGTTGACCGGCGTGCCGGTGCCCCAGAGGTACAGCGTCCCGACCGCGGCGATGGTGATCAGCATGTGGCCGGCGAACATGTTGGCGAACAACCGGATGGCCAGCGTGAACGGGCGCAGGATGATGTTCGACAGGAACTCGATGGGGATCAGCAGGATGTGCATGTACCACGGGATGCCCTCGATGAAGCACATCAGCTTGAAGAACCCGAAGAAGCCGTGCTTGCGAATCCCGACGCCCATGTAGAGCACCCACACCATCACCGCCAGCAGAACCGGGATGGCGAAATGTGACGTCACCGGTAGTTGCGCGAGAGGAATGATGCCCCAGAGGTTCTGGATCAGGATGAACACGAACAAGGTGGTCAGGAAGCCGGCCCAGGCCCGGCCGTTCTTCCCAAGAATCTCGATGGCCACGCCGTTGCGGACGAACCCGTAAATGGCCTCACCGGCGAACTGCAGCTTGCCCGGCAGCATCGCTGCGCGCCGTGACGCGGCCAGGAAGAAGGCCATGACCAACAAGGTGCCAAGCACCAGGAGCACCATCGCCTTGACCGACGCGATGACGCTGCCGTCACCGATCTTGTCGAAGAAGAAGGAGTGCTCGACGCTGGGCGCTTCGAACTTGTCACCCTCGGCCGTGAGGAAGGCTTGTGACAGCTGGCTCAAGGACACTCGTTCTCCCTTCGGGTGCTGGCCGGAGGCGGCCCATCTCGTCGTTGAGTAGGTGTCGGAGTCGGTGTCGCTATCGTTGATGTCGCTGTCCGTGGTGTCGCTGTCTGTGCTCTCGGTGCGGTGACCTGGGTCGTGCTGCCTGCGGTGGGAAGGCGATCAGCCGGCGGCTTCCCGAACTTGGCCACCACCGCATAGATGCCCAGCGCCATGCCGAGGATGAGGCCGATCGGAGTCATCAGGCGGGTGCCCCACCAGTGATCCAACAACCAGCCGATTCCACCCCAGACGAGAAAACCGCCGATCAGGGTGGTCATCACGGCCCAACCCTCGTCCGCCCCCGCAGAGGGTGGACGGGCCTGGGGACGCATCTTCATGGCCTTCGGGACACTATCAGCTGACTCCGGGGCTGCCGCACCCGGCCAGCGCGGCTCGACACGCCCGAGCGACCGGGTCGAAGATCAGCCCGGATCGACGTAGAAGATCTTGAGCGTCCACACGTAGCGCATGTGCGCAGCGAGCCATCCGAACACGCCGAGCGCGATCGCGCCGGCCATCCACCTGGTGTCGATCGGGCCGTCGGCGGGCATCAGCACCAGCACGATGCCCAGGGCGATGACCTTGACCACATAGGTGAACACGGCGGCCAGCATCACCGCCTTCGGATCCACGGCGCCCACCCTGGCGATCACCACCGCGGAGATGCTGAAGAACGCGCCGACGATGGCGGTGCCAAGGACGACACCGAACGCGGCCGGCCACCCGGACACCAGGACCGCGGTCACGCCCAGCACGCCGCCGCCAGCGACCAGCGCGACCAGACACAGCCGTAGATGCTCCAGCGACCAGACTCCGGCGGACCGGCTGCGGTCGGCGATCAGCTGTGTCGCGGCCACCTGCGCGCTGAGATCGACGGGGCCCCGGCCGCCGGTCGCGGGTTCGAGGGCGGGCGGATGCACGGGATGATCATCGCTCATCCCGCGGCCACCTCGGACTCGGTTGGCTCCGGCTGGGCCGGCTGCTGGCGCCCCAGCCGCCGGGCGCGGACCCGCGGCCACACCGAGAAGGTCACCGCCGTGATGATCAGCAGGGCCATCACGACGGCGACCGCGACGATCGCTGCTTCACCGGTGACGAATGCCAGCGACACCGCGCCGCCGGCCAGCACCGTCGCCCACAGGTAGAAGATCAGCACTGCCTGCCGATGGGTGTGCCCGATCGCCAGCATCCGGTGATGCAGGTGCTGCTTGTCTGCGCTGAACGGATGCCGGCCCTCCTTGGTGCGCCGGATCACCGCCATCAGGAAGTCCAGCACCGGGATGAAGACCACCGCCAGCACCACGATCAGCGGTGCCAGCAGCGCGATGGTGGACCGCGGCCCGAAGGTCGAGGGGTCGAGTTTGCCACCCGCGCTGACGGTGGCCCCGGCCATCGCGAGGCCGATGAACATCGCTCCCGAGTCGCCCATGAAGATCCGGGCCGGGGAGAAGTTGTGCGGCAGGAACCCGATGCAGGCCCCGACCAGCGCCGCGCAGATCAGCGGCGGCTGGGACGCCGAGCTGTCGTCGCCGGACAGCGAGAGTTGCCGCGCCGAGAAGATGAACAGGGCGAACGCCGAGATCGCGGCCACCCCGGCCAGCAGACCGTCCAGACCGTCGATGAAGTTCATCGCGTTGGTGAGCACCAGCGTGAGCATGATGGTCAGCACCATGCCCTGGGTCTGGTCGAGGCTGACCAGTGTGCCGCCGGTCGGTCCGCCACCCGGCACCCACAGGACCTGCCACTGCACCCCGAACAACACCATCACGCCGGCCGCCAGTATCTGTCCGGCCAGCTTGGCCACGGCATCCAGGTCGAACCGGTCGTCCAGCACGCCGACCACGCAGATCAGCCCGCCCGCGGCCAGCACGCCGACGATCTCCGAGGAGGAGACGAACGCCGAGCCCAACGCCGGGAGCTGCAATGCCATCAACACCGCGGCGGCAAACCCCGCGTACACGGCGACGCCGCCCATCCGCGGAATCGGCAGGGAGTGCACGTCACGATCCCGGATCGGCGTCACCGCACCGGCCCGAACCGCGATCAACCGGACGACGCCGGTCAGCAGAAAGGTGACGGCGACGGCCGTCCCGAACACCAGCGCGTATTCGCGCGCCGGAATCGTGTAGTCCGCCACCCGCTCAGGGTAGTGCCGCCTGACGGCGGCCCATCGACAACCTGATCGGTGACCCGCAGGGCAACCGAAATTACCTCCCGGGACCCGGCGGCGGCACGCCGTGCGTCATCCCACGCCCACCGCGAACCCGGGAATACCGTTCAGGTCGGCACCAATAGATTCCCGGAAAATCGCGCAACGAAGGCTCTTCTGCACCGTCGTAAAGGTGTAGCTCCGATTCGACCCCGACAGCATGGCCCGATGCCCGGACCCGTCGCAGCCGCCGAGAACAACGAATCAGAACCGAGCCCCAACCCGGGAGCTGCCCGAAGGCCCGATTCCGACACGCCGTCGGATCGGGCCTTCGGGCTTTGGCGGCACCCGGGATCAGTCGGGGACCAGCACCTCACCGACGACTTCGCGGATCCGGTCCAGCGTGACCGCACCCTGTCGCAGCACGCGCGGGACGCCCGCGGTGAGATCGACCACGGTGGATGCGACGCCGAGCGGCGTCGGGCCGCCGTCCAGATACACGGCCACGTCATCACCCAGCTGATCGCGGGCCGCCTCCGCGGTTCTCGCCGGCGGACGGCCGCTCCGGTTCGCGCTCGAGACCGCCATCGGTCCCACCAGGCGCAGCAGGTCCAAGGCGACGGGGTGCAACGGCATCCGGACCATCACCGTTCCGCGGCTGTCTCCCAGATCCCAGCTCAGTGACGGCGCGTGTTCGATGACCAGCGACAACCCGCCGGGCCAGAAGGCCTCGATGAGCGTGCGGGCGACCGGCGGGACGGCGAGCACCAGTCCGTCGATGGTCGACCACGACCCCACCAGCACCGGCACCGGCATGTCCGGTCCGCGCCCCTTGGCCGCGAGCAGGGACCGAACGGCGGCGGTGTTGAAGGCATCGGCCCCGATGCCGTACACGGTGTCGGTCGGCATCACCACGAGAGTGCCGCTGCGGGCGGCAAGGGCCGCGGCTTCGAGACCGGCGCGGCGGGCCACCGGGTCGGCGCAGTCGAAGGTCGTCACGGGCCCAGTCTCGCAGGCGTCAGGCGTCAGGCGGCCGGTAGCCGAACCCGGCGGGCGGTGACGAATCGCGGCCGGCCGGCCAGGTCGTCGTGATCGCGCACGTCGGCCAGCACCCGGCGCGCCGAGAGCAATGCCGGGGCCGACTGCCCGTGCGAGGCGTCGTGCTCGATGGCCAGCACCCCGCCGACCTTCAGCAATCCCGCGGCCACCGAAATCAGCGGGCGAATCACGGCCAGCCCATCCTTGCCGGCGAACACCGCCTCCGGCGGTTCGTGCTCGCCGACCTCGGGTTCGACCGGGGTCCCGTCGGGCACGTACGGCGGGTTGGCCGTCACCAGGTCGACCGCGGCGTCCAGATCGGCGAGCAGCCGTGGGTCCGCGAAGTCGCCGCCCCGGAGTTGGATCCGGGTACCCCCGCCCGCCACGTGCTCCTCGATGTTGCGCCGCGCCCAGGCCAGGGCAGAAGGCGCCCGTTCCACCGCCACCACCGTGGCGTCCGGCCGAGCCTGGGCGAGGGCGAGCGCGATCACACCGGTGCCCGTGCAGAGGTCGACGACGACGGGCCGCCGGACGTCGTGCAGCGCCTGCACCGCCCAGGCGACCAGCGATTCGGTCTCCGGCCGGGGAATGAACACACCCGGTCCGACCCTGATCCGGGCGCGGCCGATGTACACGACGCCGGTCAGGTGCTGTAGCGGGATCCGCTGCGCCCGGCGAGCCACCAACGCCCGGTAGTCATCCACCCAGGACGACTCGACCAGCGGCGTCATGCCGAGCCGCGTTCGCGGAACCCCGAGCAGGTCGGCGGCCAGCTCCTCGGCATCCGCGGCCGGGCTGGGCACACCCGCCCGCGCGAGGGTCGCCGACGCCGACCGGATCGCCGCGCGCAGCGACTCCCGGCTCATGCTCGGCCGGAGGTGACGGCGCCGCCGCGGGTGCCGGCGAGCGTCCCCGACGAGCCGATCCGTTCGGCGCGATCGGCGTTCTCCAACGCGTCCAGGACGGCGTCGAGGTCGCCGTCGAGAACCGCGTCGAGGTTGTACGCCTTGAAACCCACCCGGTGATCGGCGATCCGGTTCTCCGGGAAGTTGTAGGTCCGCACCCGCTCGGACCGGTCGACCGTGCGGACCTGCGAGCGGCGGGCATCGGCGGCGGCGGCGTCCGCGGTCGCACGGGCCGCGGCGAGCAGCCGCGCCCGCAGGATGCGCATGGCCTGTTCCTTGTTCTGCAACTGCGACTTCTCGTTCTGGCAGGACACTACGATGCCGGTCGGCAGGTGGGTGATCCGCACGGCGGAGTCCGTGGTGTTCACCGACTGGCCGCCGGGTCCGGACGAACGGAACACGTCCACCCGCAGGTCCCCGTCGGGGATCGGGACGTCCACCGTGTCTTCCGGTTCGGGGGCGACGAAGACCCCGGCCGCGGACGTGTGCACCCGGCCCTGCGATTCGGTGACCGGCACCCGCTGCACCCGATGCACGCCGCCCTCGAACTTCATCCGGGCCCACACCCCGTCCCCCGGTGCCGGAGCGCCGGGCGCCTTGATGGCGATGGTGGCGTCCTTGTATCCACCGAGATCGGACTCGGTGGCCGAGAGCACCTCGGTCTTCCACCCGCGGCGCTCGGCGTAACGCAGATACATCCGGAGCAGGTCACCGGCGAACAGCGCCGATTCTTCGCCGCCCTCGCCGGCCTTCACCTCGACCAGCACGTCCCTGGCGTCATCCGGGTCGCGGGGTGCGAGCAGCTCGGCCAGCCGGGACTCGAGCTCCTGTACCCGCGCCTGGATGACGACGGCCTCCTGCGCGAAGCCCTGATCCTCCGCGCCCAGTTCCCGGGCGGCCTCGAGATCGCCGCGCGCCGTCGCCAACTCGGCCGCGGCGCTGACGATCGGGGTCAACTCGGCGTAGCGGCGCCCGAGACGGCGCGCTGCCGCCTGGTCGGCGTGCACTGCTGGGTCCGACAGCGCGCGCTGGACCTGGGCATATTCGGCGAGCTGAGCGTCGATGTCCAGCCGTGGCGCACCGGCCGCGGCCGAGGGGACCATCTCAGGTGTCCTTTCCTGCGGGTGTCCATCGATTCATGCCAGTGGCGGGCCCGGGACGGCAAACGGCGCCCGCCGACCGTGAGGTCGGGCGGGCGCCGCCGGGAAGCTAACGAGTGCGCTTGCCGTAGCGCGCCTCGAAACGCGCAACCCGACCACCGGTGTCCAGGATCTTCTGCTTGCCGGTGTAGAACGGGTGGCAGTTCGAGCAGACCTCGACGTGGATCTTGCCGCTCGTCTCGGTGCTGTGGGTGGTGAAGGTGTTCCCGCAACCGCAGGTGACCTCGGTGGTGACGTACGCGGGGTGAATACCGGTTTTCATCGGGTGGTTCCTCTTTTCAGCTGAGCCGTGGGATTCGGGCCGCCGGGTCGCCCACCACCATCTGCTGGGGACGTGAACCGGAGCCGGGCTCGAGGTGTTCAGTGTGCCAGAGACACCCTGACGTTGGCCAAAACGCTCAACGTGGCCATGCTTATTCCGACGGGGGTGATCGCCGGGCGGATGAGGCCTTGTCAGTCACCGCTGTCAGTCGCCGCCACCGGGAGTGTTCTTGGCCACCTGCATGAGGAACTCGACGTTGTTCCGCGTCTTGCGCAACCGATCCAGGACCAGCTCCAACGCCTGCTGGGTGTCCAGCGCGGCCAGTACCCGGCGGAGTTTGACGGTCACCGCGAGCTCATCGGGCACGAGCAGTAGGTCCTCCTTGCGGGTCGAGGACTGATCGACGTCGATCGCCGGGAAGATCCGCTTGTCGGCCAGTCGCCGATCGAGCTTGAGCTCGGCGTTGCCGGTGCCCTTGAACTCCTCGAAGATCACCGTGTCGCCAGCCGAGCCCGTCTCCACCAGCGCTGACGCGAAAATGGTCAGGGAGCCGCCGTTTTCGATGTTGCGGGCCGCGCCGAGGAACCGCTTGGGCGGGAACAAGGCGGTGGAGTCGACGCCGCCGGACAAGATGCGCCCGGACGCCGGCGCGGCCAGGTTGTAGGCACGCCCCAACCGGGTGATCGAGTCGAGCAGCACGACAACGTCGCGACCCATTTCGACCAGTCGCTTCGCCCGTTCGATGGCCAGCTCGGCCACCAGGGTGTGGTCGGACGGCGGACGGTCGAAGGTGGAGGCGATCACCTCGCCCTTCACCGACCGCTGCATGTCGGTGACCTCTTCCGGCCGCTCGTCCACCAGCACCACCATCAGATGGCATTCGGGGTTGTTGGTGGTGATCGCGTTGGCGATGGCCTGCATCACCATCGTCTTGCCGGCCTTTGGCGGGGAGACGATGAGGGCGCGCTGACCCTTGCCGACCGGCATCACCAGGTCGATGACCCGGGTGGTCAGCAGGTGGGACTCGGTCTCCAGTCGCAGCCGCTCGTTCGGGTACAGCGGCGTCAGCTTGGTGAACTCCGGGCGGTTGCGGGCCTGCTCGGGATCCAAACCGTTGACCGTGTCCAACCGGACCAGTGCGTTGAACTTCTGCCGTTGCTGCTCGCCATCACGCATCGCCCGCACGGCGCCGGTGACCGCGTCACCGCGCCGCAGTCCGTTCTTGCGCACCTGCGACAGCGAAACGTACACATCGCTGGGCCCGGTCAGGTAGCCGGACGTGCGGATGAAGGCGTACGAATCGAGCACGTCCAGGATCCCGGCCACCGGCACCAGCACATCGTCATCCCGGACCTCGGTCTCGACCGGACCGTCTGGGGCGAATCGGTCTCGGCCGCGGCGGTTTCGATCGCGGTACCGCCGGCCGCGCCGCCCGCGGCCGTCGCCGTCATCATCGTCACGACGGTTGTCGGGTGCCTGCCGGTTGTCCTGGCGGTTGTCGGGTCTGTTGTCCTGCCGGTTGTCGCCACCCTGCCGGTTGTCTCGGTTGTCTCGGTTGTCTCGGTTGTCTCGGTTGTCACTGCCCTGCCTGGACTGCCCGTCTCGGCCCTGACCGTCGCGCGACTGCCCGTCCCGCGGTTGCTGTCCGCGACCGACGTCGCCGGATCCCGACTCGCCGGGCTCGCGGCCGTCACGCCGGCCGCGACGATTGCGCCGCACACCCCTGGAACCATCGTCGCCATCCCCCGATGCAGCGGTGGATCCGACGTTCGCCTGCTGATCGGCGACGCGGCCGGCCGCACCGCTCTCATCGGCGGAAACATCCGGCCTGTCGCGGTCGCCCGCGGCCGGCTCGCCCACCGGCAGCACCGGATCGGTGACGACGGCGTGGCCGTTGCGGTCTGCTGAATCGGGTTGATGGCCGGCTTCGGCCGATCCGTTCGGGCCGCCCTCGTGGGACGGCGAGGCCGCGCCGGCGCCGTTCTGGCGGGCCGCGATCGCGGCCACCAGGTCGCCCTTGCGCATGCCAGAGGTGCCCTTGATGCCGAGTTGGCCGGCGAGGGCCTTGAGGTCGACAAGCACCATGCCGGACAGTCCCGCGCCGCGGCGTCCGCGACCTTGTGCGGTCCCGGTCTGCGGCGTCTCGCCGGCGTCATTGGCTGTATCGACCGAGGAGTTGTCGACCGAGGAGTTGTCGACCGAGGAGTTGTCGACAAAGGCTGTGTCGACAAACGAGTTGTCGATAAGGGCTGTGTCGACAGCGGGGGTGTCGAGCGACTCCGTGGTTTCGCTCACGAAGATCCTTTCCTGTCCGGCCGGGTTATGCCGTGCCGGAGGTAGTGCGCGCCGCATCCAAGCGGCGGCTGCCGATCCGCGCCCAGGATGGACACGGCGGAGTTGATCACCTCGCCCGCGGCGTTGCCGTGGTAGGACGAGCCGGTCCTGGAACGATCGAGACCCCACCGGTCAACTCCGGTGGGAGGATCCTTCAGGGCGGGAGCAGCGGGAGATGTTCATGATCCCCACCGTCGATTCCGGCTCGCAGCCTCTTTCGCGTAGTGGGCATAGGCCGGTGATCGCCCCCCAGCGTAGCCGCTGACCCGGAGTAGGAGCAACTGCGTGCTCGCGTGTCGGCAGATCAGCCGATTCCGAGTTGCGCACCGCACGCGCTGATCGCCACCTCCGCGGCCTCGAAGCCGGGCCGTTCCCACCGGCCGAGCTCCAGCGGTTCGGTGACCAGTGCGAGCACCGAGGGTCCGGCCCCGGAGATCACCGCGGCGACTCCCGCATCCCGCAGGTCGGCGAGCAACCGTGCGGAATCGGGTATCGCCGGCGCCCGGTAGTGCTGATGCAGCCGATCGCGAGTGGCCAGCAGCAGGTACGACGGGTCGGCGGTCAACGCATGGACCAACAGCCCGGCCGCCGCGGCGTTGGCCGCAGCATCGGCGTGCGGCACCGACGCCGGCAGCAGACCGCGGGCGTGCCGGGTCGAGCACGACTGCGCGGCAGTGAACACGACCGCCCGGATGTCGGGGTGGACCGTTCGCCGCACCACGACCGGTCGCCCGTCGGCGCCGGCCACTGCGATGGTGAAGCCACCGGTCAGGGCGGGGGCAACGTTGTCGGGATGACCTTCCATCTCGGTGGCCAGCGTCAGGATGTCGTCGTCGGTCAGCCCGGTACCGGCGAGGTGAGCCGATGCACCGGCCAACTCACGTCCCAGGAGCAACCCCGCCACGATGGCCGCCGCCGACGAGCCGAGACCACCACCGTGGGCAATGGTGTTGTGGCAGCGCAAATGCAGGCCGGGAACGGGGTGGCCAACCGCGGCGAACGCCGTGGTGATCGCCCGCACCACCAGATGCTGCGCCGTCCGGGGAACGTCGCCGGCTCCGACGCCGTCGACCTCGACCAGCAGGTCGCCGTCGATGCACCGGGCGCTCACCTGGTCGTACCGGGCGAGCGCCAGCCCGAAACTGTCGAAGCCAGGTCCGAGGTTGGCCGAGGTGGCGGGCACCCGCACGGTGACCCGGCCCGCCTCGCTGCCGGCGCCCTCGGTCGACCGGCTCGTCACATCCGTCACGGCATCCGAAGCGCTCACGTCAGGTCCAGGGCATTGGCGACCGCCTCGGCGGCCACCGGTAGCACGGTCGGTTCGGTCATCCAGGACAACGCGGTGTCCGGGTCCTTCAGGCCGTGCCCGGTCACCGTGCAGACCACCAACGAATCGGCCGGCAGTCGGCCGTCGGCGCAGGTCATCAGCAGCCCGGCGATCGAGGCGGCCGATGCGGGCTCGACGAAAACCCCTTCGGTGGTGGCCAGCAGGCGGTAGGCCTGCAGGATCTGCTCGTCGGTGACGGCGTCGATCAGCCCGTGGGATTCGTCACGCGCGCCGATGGCTCCGTGCCACGATGCCGGCGCCCCGATGCGGATCGCGGTGGCGATGGTGTCCGGGTGCAGCACCGGATGGCCGAGCACCAGCGGCGCGGCCCCGGCCGCCTGGAAACCGAACATCCGCGGCAACGAGGTGATCATCCCGTCGGCGGCGTACTCGCGGTAGCCCTTCCAGTAGGCGGTGATGTTGCCGGCATTGCCGACCGGCAGACAGTGCACGTCCGGCGCGCGCCCCAGCACGTCACAGACCTCGAAGGAGGCGGTTTTCTGCCCCTCGATCCGCGCCGGATTGACCGAGTTGACCAGGGCGATCTCCTCGTGTGACGCTGCGGTCTTGCGGGCCAGTTCCAGGCAGTCGTCGAAGTTGCCGTCGATCTGCAGGATCCGCGCGCCGTAGGCGATCGCCTGGGCCAGTTTCCCGGCGGCGATCTTGCCCTGCGGCACCAGGACGGCGCAGGTCAGGCCGGCTCGGCCCGCGTAGGCGGCGGCCGAGGCCGAGGTATTGCCGGTGGACGCGCAGATCACCGCCTTCGCTCCTCGGGCGAGCGCGTGGGTGACCGCCACCGTCATGCCGCGGTCCTTGAACGACCCGGTCGGGTTGGCTCCCTCGACCTTCAGGAACACCTGCGCACCGACCCGATCGGACAGCGCCTGCGCCGGCACCAGCGGCGTGCCGCCCTCGAGCAGGGTGATCACTCGCGCCCCCGCCGGCACGGCCACCCGGTCGGGGTAGGCGGCGATCAGCCCGGGCCAGCCGACATGCCCGACCCCGGCGGCTTGGACGGTCGTCCTCATCGCAGCTCCCCCATCACCCGCATCACCGAGGTGACCCGGTGCACCGAATCCAGCTCCGCCAGGTGCGCGACCGTACCGGCCAACGCGGCATCCGGCGCGCTGTGGGTGACCACCACCAAGGTGGCGTCATCGCCTCGGCCCTCCTGGCGCACGGTCGAGATCGACACCCCCGCGTCGGCGAAGGCCGTGGCCACCGCGGCCAGCACCCCGGCGCGATCGTCGACGTCCAGGCTGATGTGGTAGCGGCTCAGGACGTCACCCATCGGTTGCACCGGCAGGGCCGCGTAGGCCGATTCCCGCGGACCCCGACCGCCGGCGATCTTGTTGCGGGCCACCGCAACCAGATCACCCAGCACCGCCGACGCGGTCGGCGCGCCGCCGGCCCCCGGCCCGTAGAACATCAGCCGTCCCGCGGCTTCGGCCTCGACATAGACCGCGTTGTACGCCCCGTCCACCACCGCCAGCGGGTGACTCTGCGG
>Ga0302323_100001859_pt1 | contig 17160 bp, 15 predicted proteins | sample Fen_T0_3_FD_201950 | JGI IMG/M metagenome (GOLD analysis project Ga0302323, IMG submission 201950) | Peat permafrost microbial communities from Stordalen Mire near Abisko, Sweden - Fen_T0_3 | ecosystem: Environmental > Terrestrial > Soil > Wetlands > Permafrost | place: Sweden: Abisko... | reverse complement strand
GACATCGGCGGTTTCACGGTGGAGGGCACCGACCAGCTGCCCAGCCTCCAGGCCTATGGCGGGATCGTCGTGGGCTACGGCACCGGGTCGCGGGTCCACGACGTCAAGGTGACCGGCATCCCGGGGTATGCCTCCAGGCCGCCCGGTGAGACGTTCTCGCTGGCACTGTTCCACGCCGATGCCGCGACCTTGACGAACGTCACGCTCGATGGCTACCGCACCTCGGACGGGGCGCAGGTCGCGGCGACTCTGCTCGGCTACAACTACACGACGGGCGTCCACCGGATCACGAACCTCAAAGCCAACCACGCGCTCTATGGCTTCGGGCTGGCGATGTTCCAGGCCTCCGGTACCTACACCTTCGACGGCGGCTGCGACCTGTCGGACAACCGCAAGGCCATCAACATCGAGCAGAGCATCGGCGGCACGGTCTACAACTTCGACGGCTGCGACTTCCGCGGCACCACGGGAGCCCCGTACGTCGCCCAGGTCACGTCGATCAACTCGTCGTCCCAGGTCTACTTCCGCGACCCCGTCGTCGACTCGTGGCCGCTCAAGGTCAACTGCTACTCCCCGTCCGCACTGTCCGGGGCGAACAAGCAGCTCGACTCCGACATCCACCTCATCATCCACGGCGTGGACGTGTCGAACGACCCGACCAAGCTGCAGATCACCCACCAGTAAGCCGGCGCTCACGGGCTGCCCCCGTGCTCGCCCGACCCTGACACGCAACGGACTTCGGCCGGAGCCCGGTGGGGTCAGGGTTCACCCAGACCTGCGTCGCGAGCGATCGCGACCGCCGCGGCACGGTCGCGGGCCTGGATCTTGGTCAAGATGGTGGCCACGTTGTTACGGACCGTCTTCTCCGAGAGCACCAGTCGGCGGGCTATCTCGTGGCCCAGCCCGTGGGCAACCAGGTTCAGGACCTCCGGGAGGACGAGGCCGCTCCCTCACGATCAGGCACGGAGACGATGCCAAGGTCGCCTGCACACTCGTGTACCCGCGGTGAGAAGCCGAGCCCGACGGACAGCCCGAGCATCGTCGCCCACAGGCATCCGGTCGCCGTTGGCGCGTTCACGACGTCTAGTCACGCGATCACGTGTTGCGCGCTCAGTAAGTCGGCACACTCTGGAGGGCGAGACGCCTCAGAGCCGCCGCATCGCGGTGGTGGTGAGCACCAGCTCCCCGAGCTCGTCGGAGGCGTCCACGTCGGCCTCGGCCTCGATCACCCAGTCGTGGTGGCCGGCTGGGTCGGCGAGGGTCTGGCGGACGGGCCAGCGGCGGCCGGTGCGCTCGAGGACGAACAGGTTCGGGCCATGGGCGTCGGAGTCGGTGCCGACGGAGTCGTGCTCCGCGAAGTAGTCCTCGATCGCGGCGTCCCAGGCTTTCCGGGTCATCACGACCTCACGCGGCGGATCGAGGCGCTCGGCGTCGGTGTCCTCCACGAGGGTCAGGCCATCGAGGTCGTCCCGGGCGACCAGCTCCACCCGGCGCCACATCGCGTTGCGGATCATCACCCGGAACGCCCGCTCCTGCCCAGACAGTGGGCGGGGCGGCGGAGGTGCCGCGGCATCGGTGAGAGTGCGCGGCACGTGGTCGGGGTCCGACAGCGCCTCCCACTCGTCCAGCAGCGACGAGTCGGTCTGACGCACGGTCTCCCCCAGCCACTCGATCAGGTCCTCCAGCTCCGGCGGCCGGTGCACGGCGGGGACCGTCTGCCGCAGCGTGCGGTACGCGTCGGACAGGTAGCGCAGCAGCAGGCCTTCCGAGCGCGCGATCTTGTAGCGGCCGACGAAGGCGGTGAAGCCCATCCCCTGCTCGTACATGTCGCGCACCACCGATTTCGGGTCCAGCGCATCGAGCGGCAGCCACGGATGGGTCTGCCGGTAGGTCTCGAAGACAGGTTCCAGCAGGTCGGAGAGCGGTTTCGGCCAGGTGACCTCCTCGAGCAGCGCCATCCGCTCGTCGTACTCCAGTCCGTCGGCCTTCATCTCCGCGATCGCGTCGCCGCGGGCCTCGTGCTGCTGTGCGAAGAGGATCTGACGCGGCGGGTCCAGCACCGCCTCGATCACGGACACGATGTCGAGTGGGTAGGTCGGCGCGTCCGGGTCGAGCAGGTCCAGGGCCGCGATCGCGAACAGCGCCAGTGGCTGGTTGAGCGCGAAGTCCTCGGGCAGCTCGACGGTGAGCACGTAGCGGCGGCCGAACTCGTCGGGCTCCTCGAGCCGCTTCAGGACCCCGTTGTGCACCAGGCTGCGCGCCAGTCGTAGCGCCCGGCGCGCGTGGGCCAGCTGCGTACGCCGGTCCTCGTGGCTGTCCATCAGCAGCCGACGCATCACCGCGAACGCGTCCTCCTCGCGGGCAGCGACGTTGACCAGCATGGCGTTGTCGACCCGCATCCGGGACCGCAACGGTTCCGGGGCGCCTGCGACGAGCTTGTCGAAGGTCTTCTCGGTCCACACGATGGCGCCGGCGGGCGGCTTCGTCAGCTGGGCCTTGGACTTCCGCTTCGCCAGCTTCTGCTCGCTCATCGCAGCGTTCTTCGCGGCCGCCTTCGCCTTGGCCTTCTCGTTCTCGATGACGTGCTCGGGTGCCTGGACGACGACGTACCCGGAGGTGTCGAAGCCGGGCCGGCCCGCGCGGCCCGCGATCTGGAGGAACTCACGGGTCCGCAGCACCCGCTGCTTGTGCCCGTCGTACTTCGCCAGCCCGGTGAACAGCACCGTGCGGATCGGCACGTTGATCCCGACGCCGAGGGTGTCGGTGCCGCAGATGACCGTCAGCAGGCCCTCTTGGGCGAGCTGCTCGACCAGCCGCCGGTAGCGCGGCAGCATCCCGGCGTGGTGCACGCCGATCCCCCGCCGCAGCAGCTTCGACAGCGTCTTGCCGAACCCGGCCCCGAACCGTACGCCGGCCAGCCGCTCCAGCAACCGCTCGTGGTGCGACCCGCGTTGGTGGATCTTGTCGTAGCCCTGCTTCAGCAACGACTCCGCCTGCGCGACCGCCGCCGCCTGGGTGAAGTGGACGACGTACACCGGTGCCTGCCCGGTCTCCACGAGCTCGGTGAGCGTCTCGCCGAGAGGCACCAGCGACCAGCTGAAGTGCAGCGGCACCGGCCGGTCCGCCTTGTCGACGACCGCGGTCTCGCGGCCGTTGCGCCGGGTCAGGTCAGCCGCCAGCTCGGTGACGTCCCCCAGGGTGGCCGACATCAGCACGAACTGTGCCTGCGGCAGCTCCAGCAGCGGCACCTGCCACGCCCACCCGCGCTGCGGGTCGGCGTAGTAGTGGAACTCGTCCATGATCACCAGCCCGATGTCCGCCCGCGAACCCTCACGCAGCGCGATGTTCGCCAGCACCTCAGCCGTGCAGCAGATGATCGGTGCGCTCGGGTTCACGGAGGCGTCCCCGGTCAACAGGCCGACGTCCTCGGCGCCGAACACCTCGCACAGGGCGAAGAACTTCTCACTCGTCAGCGCCTTGATCGGCGCGGAGTAGAAGGACACCCGGCCCTCGGCCATCGCCGCCATGTGCGCCGCGGTCGCCACCAGGGACTTGCCCGACCCGGTCGGGGTGGCGAGCACGACGTTGCTACCCGAGAGCAGCTCGAGGATCGCCTCTTCCTGGTGTGGGTACAGCTCCAGCCCCTGCCCCTCCGCCCAGCTCAGGACCCGCTCGTACGCCGCATCGCTCACCGTGCCCATTGTGCAGGGGTTCCCTCGCCCCAGTGACCCCGCCGCTTGGTGACAGGTTCGAGCGCGCTCGACTCGGCGACCGGGCGCGAAGTCGAGCGCCACTTCACGAAGTGGCGTCCGGAAGTAGCCACTGTCCGGTGAACACCCTGATACCGGTGTAAGGATGAACCATCCCGATATGGTCAAGCCATGTTCGGTTTCGGCCTTCCGGAGATCTTCGTCGCCCTGGTTCTGGTGGCGCTCGCGGTGTGGCTGCTGAGTCGACGCGGGCGAGGCTGAAGGCCGCAGACGCCCGCGGACCCGGTCCGTGAAACCGTCACTTCTCGGCGCCCGGGCAGGGTGCCCGCACGCCACACGGGGCCAGCGCCTCTGACTACTGCTGCGCGCGGGCCGCCAGGGCCCCGCCGTACAAGAGCAGCGCCACCACCGAGATCGTGACCTTCACGCCAACTGATGTGCCCTGACGCTGCCATACCCCGACGAGGCCAAGGGGGAAGCACACGAAGAGCGTGAGGATGATGGCCCACCACTGCTGCCACCAGGGACGGACGAACTCACCGGGGGTCGGCGGGGCCGGCTGCACGTCCGGCGACCACTCCGTGCCCGACCAGTAGCGCAGCTGACCGGCGTGTGACGGGTCCGGGTACCAGCCCGCCTGCGTCGTCGGCGATCCGTCCGTCATTTCGTCCCCTCGGGGTCGGTCCCTCCGAGCGAGGGGCGGCGGCGAGACCGTAGCAGCGCCAGCGCCGTCGGCGAGGGCGATGCCCTGTCGTGCCCGTCCTCTGAAGTGCCACTGGCTCGGTGACCACCTCCAAGCCAGGCCTTGAAGTCGGAAGGCGCGTCGAGGGCCGATCTGCGAGTTCGTGGCCGTGCGCGTGGGTGATGGCTAGCCTGCGGTGGCGACCGTGACGTAGTAGTTGCGTGCCAAGAAGTACCGACCGGTTGCGTCTCGGTCGTGGAGGTCGTCGAGGAGGCGGGCGCCTTCGGGTCCGTGAGCGCCCCCGTGCGCACGAGCTCCTCTGTTGCCGGTCGGAACAGCCATGCGTGGGCTGCTCCGAGAGTGCGCTGGATCCTGACCTGGGGAACGACGTCCACATCGATGAAGCTCGGTCGGGCCGCATGGCGGGCGTCAGAGCCGCATTCTGCCGAGAAGAACTCGAGTGCAGGAGGCTCGGCCAGCCCGGTACGGTCCCGGTCATGACCTCGGATCAGTTCGTGCCAGTCGGCTTCGAACCCCCAGCCTCACTCGCCACCGACCGGTTCCGCCTCGAACCGCTGGGGCCGCAGCACAATCTGGCCGACCGTGCCGCCTGGCTGTCGAGCATCGACCACATCCGCTCCACGCCCGGCTATCCCGACGGCACGTGGCCACCACTCAGCGGCATGTCGCTCGAGGAGAATCTCGCCGACCTTCGCCGCCACGCCGACGACTTCGTGCGGGGCGCCGGCTTCACCTTCACCGTCCTCGACCCCAGCGACAACGACGTCATCGGTTGCGTCTACCTGTATCCCGCGGCCTCGGAGGACTGGGACGTCACGGTGCAGTCCTGGGTGCGCGCCGACAGATCGGGCCTCGACGTACCGCTCGCCGACGCCGTCGCACGCTGGCTAGCCACCGACTGGCCCTGGGAGCGTGTGGACCGCTGCGGTCGTTGAGGCGTCACGGCGCGCTCATGGCGCGGCTCTCCGTGCTCGCGCTTGCGACGAGCAGGGATGCGCGGTCCCAGGAACGCGACGACGTCGGCCGTCAGGTGGGGCCTGGCGGGCGAACGCTGTCATCAGGAGCGGGCTGGCTCGGGTGTTGACGGCGACGTGTTGGTCGAAGCTGTGGGCGGTGGTGTCCAAGATTCCCGGCCTCGTCGAGGCGGTCGGCCCGTCTCGGTCGTCGACGTCTCTGCGGGCTCAGTCCTCGCCTGGGAAGCGGACGCCGAGCTGCCGGCGGACCTCGTCGAGCGCGCGCATGATCTCCAGCGTTTCGTCCAGCGGAAGCAGGTCGGACTCGGTCTTGCCTGCGGCCAGGAGCCGGGCGAACTCGGCCGCCTCGTAGGCCAGCCCGTGGTGGCGGTCCGGCGGCTCGTAGCGGTCCACCTCGCGGTCGTCGGGGTCGAGCAGACGTACGGTGGTGGGTTGGTAGAACCACCCGTCGATCTCGAGGCGCGCCGAGGTGCCGGAGATCGATGCCGAGCAGGGGGTCTTGGCGAGCATCGTCGACGAGAGCGTGCCGATCGCACCGCTCGCCCCAGTGACCGCGACCGTCTCGCTCGCATCCACGCCGCTCGTGGTGAGTGTCCCCGCCGCGCGGACCTCGCTGAACGTGCCGAGCACCATGCGAGCGAAGGACACCGGATAGATCGCCAGGTCGAGGAGCGCGCCGCCGGCGAGCTCGGGGTCGACCAGGCGTCGTGGGCCGTCGGGGTAGAGCAGCTGGCCGTGGTCGGCCTCGACGGTGACGATCTCGCCGAGAAGTCCCGCCTCGAGGCACCGTCGTACGACGTCGTAGTGCGGGAGGAAGCGTGCCCACATCGCCTCGACGGCGAGCAGACCCCGGGCGCGGGCCGCCTCGATCACCGATGCCGCCTCGACGGCGTTGCGGGTGAACGCCTTCTCCACCAGCACCGGTTTGCCGGCCCCCAGCGCCAGCACTGCGTGGTCGTGGTGCTCGGAGTGGGGGCTCGCGATGTAGATGGCGTCGACCTCGGGGTCGCTGACCAGGGACTCATAGCTGCCGTAGGCACGCTCGGCTCCGAACCTGGTTGCGAACGCCTGTGCGCGTTCGAGGGAGCGAGAGCCGACCGCCACGACCCGCGACTTCGTCCTCGTGTGCAGCGCGGCGGTCCAATCGTGCGCAATGCCCCCCGGTGCCAGCACGCCCCACCGGACGGCTGGAGCATCGATCGGATCGGGGATGCGAGAGTGCGGCAACGTCGTCACCCGACCATCATGCCAACGCACCATCGCACCATCACCCTGCGCGCGTGGCCGGACGACTACGCCACATCGGCGTCGGACGAACACACGAAGGAACCCACGTGCTCCTGCTCATCGCCGACCTCGACATCCGGGTCGTCAACGCCGTCACCGGCGAGCTCCTACGCGGCCTCAACATCGATCCCAGCAAGGACTACCAGCCCCAGAACCCAACCAAATGACAACAGCCGAACCTGCTTTTGCAGGTCCGGCTGTCCGGGATGTCCTGAGACATCACCTTGGTAGCGAGGGCAGTGTGCTGGCTCAGGACATCGGCGACAGGTGTCTCAGGACATAGGCGACACGAGTCGGTTTCGGCGAGGTCCGAGGGGTTCTTCCGTCTGTTCTGGGATGCGCGCCGGTTGTTCGGGACCTTGTTCTCTGGGGCGGCTCTTCCGGTGAAACCTAGGCTGCACAGCGTGCCCACCGGGTGAGTTTGGCGGCCTACTGGTCCCGCCCGGCGGCCACGGCGAGGACCTGACTAATCGACGACGATGGATGGTGCGAGATGAGCGGCAAGACTGATCAGGTGAAGGGACGCGCCAAGGAGGCGGCGGGAGTCCTCACCGGTAACGAGGATCTCGAATCCGAAGGCAAGGCCGACCGGCGCACTGGCGAGGCCAAGGAGAACGTCGACCAAGCGAAGGACAAGGTCGACGAGGTGATCGACCAGGTCAAAGACAAGCTCGACCAGGCAGCCGACAAGGCCAAAGACGGTCTGGATCCGAAGTAGGACCCCGCGTCACCATGCTTGTCATCCTGGGGTTGATCCTCCTGCTGGTCGCGTTGATCGTTGGTGTTGCTGGGGTGCTCGGCAACGCGGGCAGCGCACATACGCCTGCCGACGGGTTCTCGATGTTCGGCTACCACGTGACCGCCTCGACCGGCACGGTGTTTCTCTACGGCATCGTGGTCGGAGCCATCGCTGTGCTGGGGCTGACCATGCTGTTGGCAAGCGCGCGACGCACCGCGCAGCGGGGTCGCAGCGCGCGCCGGGAACTCAAACAGTCGCGCCGCGACACCGCCACACTCAGGCAGGACCGCGACACGCTCCTCGACCAGCAAGCAACCGATCGCGAGGACGCACCGGCCGACGGCGACTCGCCCAACCACGGGGCTCCTCCCGGATAGACGGGTCGGCATCTGCGAGCGCTGGCAGCGGCATAGACCCATCGCACGATACGCGGGGCATGTGCGGAGCTGGCAGGACGCCTCTACAGCCAGGGCTTGCGACAAGTCCGGGCCAAACCGGGGGCAGCCCCCGTTGTGAGTTGTATGCGGTGGGTCGGCACTGTCAGGCCGGGGTGGGAGCGGTGCTGCTGTTGGTGGTGCGCGGTGGGCATGATGGGCGCCTGATGACACCCACGCTGGTCTACCTCCATGGCATCGGCGCCGAGCATGACGACGCCTGGCGCGATGTGGTGAGCGCCGCTCTGGTCGAGGTGGGCTATCCGGGCCTCGACGGCGTCGACTGCCGTGCGCCGAAGTACCCCAACACGTTGCGCTATCCCAGCGACGAGCGCCGCGTTCTCCCGCCGCAGACGTTCCCGCATGCATCGAGGAGCGAGCGCGATGTCCTGCGGTGGCGTGTCGAGCGGGCCACCGCCGACCTCGAGCGCGCGCTCGGGACCCACGCTGCGGGGTGGGCCATGCCGTTGGCTACTGAGACCGTCCCCGCGGTGATGAAGGTGATCCCGCAGGCACGGCGCTACCTGGAGGACAAGGACACGCGGGCGAACACCCTGCATCGCGTGCTGGCCGAGCTCCCCGAGTCGGGACCGATCGTGCTGCTGGCACACAGCCTGGGGACCGTCATCGCTGCCGACCTGCTCACGCGGATACCGGCAGGTGTCGAGGTCGTCGGCGTGATCACGGTGGGCTCACCGGCAGCGCTGCTCGGCGTGCACCGGGGCAGCGATCGTCTCGAGGTGCTGCGCGAGCCGCTGCCGCACGTCGCCTGGTGGCTCAACGTCTGGGGCGGCGCCGACCCCGTGACGGGCTTGCGTGGGATCTCCCACCGCTTCCCATGGGTGCTCGACATCGCGCTGCCCGGGGTGCGGCACCCGATGAAGAACTATCTGGGCTCGGCCACCGTCGCCTTGGCTGTGGGTCGGGCGCTGTTCGGAAGTCTGAACCGGGAGCTATCGGTCCCGCAGTCGCTTCCCGAGCCCGACATCGACGACGTCGAGCTGAACGTATACCTGCTGCTGACGTACGCCCACTTCGTCGCAGAGCACCTGCCGAACAAGCAGCAGGCACGCTTCCGCGGCGCTCTCGAGGTCGTACGTGCCGACCTCACTACACGCCTCGAGCTGACCGACACCGGGGAACCACCCGACCCGGCCCGGTTACGGACGCTGTCGAAGTCGACCGCGTTGATGCCGCTGCTCGGCGTGGCGATGACCAACCCAGTCGCGCCCTACGACAGCGCGATCAGCACGGTCGCCCGCCGCAACGCGCTGCATGACCTCGCAGTGTGGATCGGGCTCTACAGCGGCTACGGCCGCACCCTCCAACGCGCACTCACTCGCGCATCGATGGCGATCTCCCCGACATGGGTCGACCGGATGTGGCTGCGGCCGCGACGACCGCGCCCACCGGAAGGGCTCGATGCCGTCGAGCTGACCGCGATCCGACTGGTCGCCGCCGAACTCGCTCGACAGCGCGAGGGTCTCGATTCCGACCCTCGGATCTATGCCGCGCTGGCCCACGCCGAGAGCGAGCTGCGACGCGATCGCGCCCGGCTCTCGCCGTACTCCGACCCCCGCGGACCCACGATTCGACTCCTCGACCACCAACTCCGCACTCTGGCACGGGCGATCCGCACGCTGAATCGCAAGGGACTCGCACCGACCTGACCCGCAGGACGCGCGGCCCAATAGCCAGTGGCGTACAGCACCAACCTAGGCAATCAGCCCGTCCTGTCGGTGACGCTCGAAGAACCGGTCGGAGTTCAGATCAGCCGCTCTTCCATAGGCCGCTGATCTGCACGAATGAAGTGACCCCCGTTCCGTGAACACCTGGGGCTGCCCTGGTTCCTCGTGGGGTCGAGACCGGGCGGCGGAAGCTTGACGTATGGGTCACGCGTGTTCAGGCAGCGTGCGTCCTAGTGTGACGATGTCAGCGATCAAGCAGTCAGGGGAGAACATGGGCGGACGGATCGCGCACCGCGGGCTGAGGAGCAAGGTTGTTTCTGCGTCCGAGGCTGCGGCTCACATCGGGCCGGGTGACAACGTCGGCATGAGTGGCTTCACCGGCGCCGGCCATCCGAAGGCCGTGCCTCAGGCACTGGCGGCCATGATGTCCGAACACCGTGCCCGAGGCGTGGACTTCCGTGTCGGCGTGTGGACTGGCGCCTCGACCGCGCCGGAGCTCGACGGGGCACTCGCCGAGGCCGATGGCATCGAGCTGCGGCTGCCCTACCAGTCCGACCCGATCAGCCGGGCCAAGATCAACGAAGGCAGGATGGAGTATCTCGACGTCCACCTGTCACACGTCGCGCAGATGGCCTGGGAGGGGTTCTTCGGCAAGCTCGACGTCGCCCTCATAGAGGTCGCCGGGATCACCGAAGACGGCGACCTCATTCCCTCTTCGTCGGTGGGCAACAACAAGACCTGGATCGACCTGGCCGACAGGGTCATCCTCGAGGTCAACGCCCGGCAGCCACGGGAACTCGACGGTATGCACGACATCTACTACGGCACGGCGCTGCCTCCGAACCGCCGTCCGGTGATGATCAATCGGGCCGAGGACCGCATCGGGGTGCCGCACTTCGCATGCCCGCCGACCAAGGTCGTCGCCATCGTCGAGACCGATGCTCCCGACCGGCACACCGCCTTCAAGCTCATCGACGACGACTCCACGGCGATCGCGGCCCACCTCATCGACTTCCTCGACCTCGAGGTCAAGGCCGGGAGGATGCCGGCGGCCCTGTTGCCGCTGCAGTCCGGCGTCGGCAACATCGCCAACGCTGTGCTCGCCGGGCTCAGCCAGACCCACTATCGAGGACTCACGGCCTATACGGAGGTTCTCCAGGACGGCATGCTCGATCTGCTGGAGTCGGGCATCCTCGGGTTCGCCTCGGCTACAGCCTTCTCGCTGAGCCCCGCCGGGGCGGAACGGTTCAACGACAACATCGAGGATTTCAGGGACCGCATTCTGCTCCGCCCCCAGGAAATCTCGAACCATCCTGAGGTCATCCGCCGCCTCGGCGTCATTGCGACCAACGGCATGATCGAGGCCGACATCTACGGGAACGTCAACTCCACCCACGTGATGGGGTCGGCCATCCAGAACGGCATCGGAGGCTCGGGAGACTTCGCCCGCAACGCCTACATCTCCGCGTTCGTCACGCCCTCGACGGCCAAGGGCGGCGTGCTGTCGTGCATCGTTCCGATGGTCTCCCACGTCGACCACACCGAGCACGACGTCGACGTCGTCATCACCGAACAGGGACTGGCAGACCTTCGCGGCCTAGCCCCCCGCAAACGGGCTCAGCAGATCATCGACCATTGCGCCCACCCCGACTACCGGCCCCTGCTGCAGGACTACTTCGACCGCGCGCTCGCCGAGGCGTGGGGACTTCAGACGCCCCACTTGCTCGATGAGGCCCTGAGCTGGCACCAGCGGTTCATGGAGACCGGGACCATGCTCGTTCCCTGACCGACGGACCAACCTGACCCGACGTACGCGACCGTCGTTCGGCGAGCTGGTGATCGCCGTCTCTCGCGCTGCGGTTGAGCATCGCCGTGTGATGGGGGCCGAAGGACCCTGGTCCGACTGCACCCGAGGGCGCAGCCTCGAAGTACGGCAAGAGCACCGGCACTGCACGGACGCCCGCGGGGGCTCACCGCACCACATCTTGATGGGCGCCGATGAACCGCAGGAGAGCGACGACGGCCCATCAGGGCCGTTCTCAAGGCTGCGCCGGGCTCCCGGAGCATCACTCTTCGGCGCCAGGCCGACGCGCTGGACGCTTCGGTGGCGTTCCCCCCAACTGGGCGCTTCAGTGCCCGCCGATTGGAACCTCTCATGACAATGACCCAGCATCGAACCGAAGAGCCTGACGTCGAGGGAACCGGAGTCCGTGGCCGCGTCGCCCTCGTGACGGGCGGCACACGAGGCATCGGCGAGGCGATCTCGCGGCACCTCGCCGCCCAGGGAGCGGACATCGCCGCCGGCTACTGGCGCGGTGAGGAACGCTCCCACGACTACCTGATCCAGATGAAGGAAGACTTCCCCGACTGCCGGGTAACTTTGCACAAGGGCAACATCGGTGTGGCAGAGGACTGTCGCGAGGTGATCAGCGAGGTCATCGCCGAGCACGGGCGGCTCGACGTCCTGGTCAACAACGCCGGGATCACGATGGACCACACCGTCGCCAAAATGACCGACGACGAATGGCAGAAGGTCCTCACGGTCAACCTGTCCGGAGCGTTCTACCTCGCCCAGGCAGCCATGCAGCACATGCTGGAACGCGGCACCGGCCGGATCATCAGCATCTCCTCGGTCATCGGTGAGACGGGCAACATCGGCCAGGCCAACTACGCCGCCTCGAAGTCCGGTCTGTTCGGGCTGACCAAGTCCCTCGCGTTGGAGGCAGCCTTCCAGCTCAAGCGTTCGGGGATGCGGGACGAAGGCATCGGGCTCACCGTGAACGCGGTGACCCCGGGCTTCATCGCCACGGACATGCTCGCCACCGTGCCCGAGAAGGTCCTCGAGAGCATCCGGGCGCAGGTCCCACTCGGACGGCTCGGCCGACCCGAGGAGATCGGCCGCGCAGTCTGCTTCCTCGCCGCCGACGAGAGCTCCTACATCACGGGACAGACCTGGGCCGTCAACGGCGGACTGGACATGTGAGATGGACACCACGAACGAACCACACGAGGTCCTTGTCCTCTCCGGCGTCCGTACGGCGATCGGCAAGTACGGCGGTGGGCTGAAGGACGTGCCCCCGTGCGACCTCGCCGCAACCGTCGTGCGCGAAGCCGTCAGACGTTCCGGCGTGGAGCCGAACGAGGTCGGGCACGCCGTATTCGGCAGCGTCATCCACACCGAAGCCCGCGACATGTACCTGGCGCGGGTCGCCGCAGTGAATGGTGGACTGCCGGTCGAGACGCCGGCGTTCAACGTGAACCGTCTGTGCGGGAGCGGGCTCCAGGCCATCATCTCCGCTGCCCAGGCCATCAAGCTCGGAGATGTCGACACCGCCGTGGCCGGCGGCGCGGAATCGATGAGCCGCGCGCAGTACTGGCAGCCGGGTCTGCGCTGGGGACAGCGAATGGGTGACGGCACCACGATCGACGCCATGGTCGGCGCCCTCACCGATCCCTTCGACACCTGCCACATGGGCGTCACGGCCGAGAACGTCGCGCACGACTACGACATCTCCCGTGAAGACCAGGACGCACTAGCAGTCGAGAGCCACCGTCGGGCAGCCGCCGCAGTCGAAGCCGGCTACTTCATCGAGCAGATCACCCCGGTGGAGGTGCGGAGCAAGAAGGGAACGGTCCAGGTTTGCCTAGACGAGCACATCCGGCCCGGTGTCACGATGGAGGACCTCGCGAAGCTGCGATCGGCCTTCGCCGAGGACGGCACCGTGACCGCTGGCAACGCCGCCGGAGTGAACGACGCAGCCGCCGCTGTGGTGCTGGCGGACTCCGGATACGCCCACCGTCACGGGCTAGAGCCGATGGGACGGTTGGTGGCATACAGCCACGCAGGTGTCGAGCCGCGAGTCATGGGCATCGGCCCGGTTCCCGCCGTCGCAGCCGTGCTCGAGCGAGCCGACCTCAAAATCGATGACATCGACCTCTTCGAGGTGAACGAGGCGTTCGCGGCACAGGCGGTCGCGGTGGCCAGGCAGCTAGGCCTTCCGGCTGAGCGCACCAACCCGAACGGCAGCGGAATCTCTCTCGGTCACCCCATCGGCGCCACGGGTGCGATCCTCACGGTCAAGGCGCTCTACGAGCTCCGACGGACCGCAGGTCGGTACGCCCTGGTCACGATGTGTATAGGTGGTGGCCAGGGAATCGCCGCCATCTTCGAGCGGACGTGACCGCGATGACCAGCGGCCCGTGGACATCCCGGCGGCAGCCGTGAAGTCGCTGGCCCGAGGTGCGGGGCTGCTGCCCGACCGGGACGTGGCCCGCATCGGCCAGTCGTTGCAGCTGACGGCGGCGGGGGTCGCCTTGCGGCCTGTGCATCTGGCTGCCGCGAGTGCGCGATTCGGCCGCGAGCTCGGGCTCATCTCCCTCTCAGCGTTGGCTCGGGCGGTTGGCCTCGAACCGGCGTCGCCGTTTGAGGTCGACCCACGCGACCGGAGATTCGACGATCCCGCCTGGCAGGACAACCCTGCGTACTACTCGTTGCACCAGTGCTTCCTCGCCCTGACGAAGCTGACCGAGGCGCTGGTGACCGACGCCGGGCTCGACCCGACGACCGAGGGCAAGGCTCGCATGGCCACCGGGCTGATTCTCGACCTCATCGCACCCACCAACTTCCCGCTGACCAACCCGGCCGTCCTCAAGAGAGCCTTCGACACCGGCGGCATCAGTGTGCTCAAGGGGGTCAGGAACCTCGTCGACGACGTCGTTCACAACCACGGGCAGCCGAGGCAGGTGGATCGGAGCAGCTTCACCGTCGGTGAGAACCTGGCGGCAACACCATGCAAGGTGGTCTACCGCAACGAGTTCATGGAGCTCCTACAGTACGAGCCGCAGACCAGCCAGGTCCACGAGGCGCCGCTGCTCTGCAGCCCCCCATGGATCAACAAGTACTACATCATGGACCTCGCCCCGGACCGAAGCTTCATCGAGTGGGCGGTCAAGCAGAACCGGACGGTGTTCGCGATCAGCTACGTGAACCCCGGCGCCGAGATGGCCGACGCCACCATGGCGGACTACCTCACCCAGGGCCCTGTGACGGCTCTGGACGTGATCGCCGACATCACCGGCGCCGAGACCATCGACATCGTCGGGCTCTGCCTCGGCGGCGCGCTGACGGTAATCGCAGACTCCTACCTCGCGCACCAGGGGGACACCCGGGTGGGGACCCTGACCCTGCTCAACACGATGCTCGACTACAGCGACCCCGGCCCGCTCGGCGTGTTTACAGACGCCGCGACGGTCGACCGACTCACCCGTCAGATGTCCCACACAGGGCATCTCGATGGCGCCGCCATGGCCGGGGCCTTCGACGTACTGCGGGCGAACGACTTGATCTTCAACTACGTGGTGTCTGGCTGGCTGATGGGTCAAAGCCCGCCCGCTTTCGACATCCTGGCGTGGAACGCCGACAACACCCGGCTTCCCTCGGCCATGCATTCCTTCTACCTACGGAACTTCTATGTCGAGAACCGACTCGCCGCTGGCGATCTCGAGATCGCCGGAGAACGGATACAGCTCTGCAACCTCACCAGCTCCTGCTACGTCGTGAGCGCTGTGAACGACCACATCGTGCCGTGGCACTCGGGGTACGCCACGACCCAGCTCGTCTCAGGCCACGTGCGCTATGTCCTCAGCAGCGGCGGTCACATCGCAGGCATCGTGAACCCACCCGGCCCGAAGGGCTGGTATCTCACCGGGGACGAGCTTCCGCCGACGGCCGACGCGTGGCGCGAGACCGCGACCCGGCATACAGGATCCTGGTGGGAAGACTGGGCAGCCTGGTCGACCGCCAGCTCCGGCGATCTGATCGATCCGCCCGCTCTCGGCAGCGCGCGCCATCCCGTCCTGGGTCATGGCCCAGGAACCTATGTGCTGACCTGAGCACGAGGTTGAGACGCACCAGACACGCCAGTTTTAACACGTTAGCGAGCCCTGTGCTAACATTGTAAACGCACTAGAACCCCGCAGGACATCATCCCCCGCAGGGCAACGGCCTCTCAAAGGAGCATTCCATGGCCACCGCAACTGCACAGACCAACCCGACCTTCGACCTTCCCTCCGTCGAGGAGGCCACGAAGCGGATCCGCGATCTCAACGAGCGGATGATCGAGTCGTCCAAGAGCGCCGGACTGCAGACCCTCGACACCTACGAGAACGCCCTCCAGAGCATGGTGGACTTCTCGGAGAAGGTCGGCTCAGCGAGCCAGCTCGAGTGGGTCTCGGCACTCGCTGCTACGCAGGCCAAGTTCGTCACCGACATCAGCCAGTCCTACACGCGGGCCGCCCGAGAGATGCTGAAGAAGTAGTCGCACAACGCACGCGTGTCCGCTTGTTGCGAATTCTGCGCTCGCCCTCCTCATAGAGGGTGAGCGCAGAAGGCGTTGCCCCGGTCCTGCGCGCTCCTCGCAACCTCAGCAGAGAGGCTAAGACATGGCGTCCTCGACCCGGCGGGCTGCGCTGGTTACCGGAGCCGCGAGTGGGATCGGGCAGGCGATCTCGGCTCGGCTCGAGAAGGACGGGGTCGACGTCCTGTCCGTGGACCTCAACGAGACGCGTCCCGGTGGCGGGACCGTCGGCGGCTTCCCCTTCGCCGCCGACCTCACCACGCGTCACGGCAACCAGGACGCCGTCACTACCGCGCTCGAACGGTTCGGTCGCCTTGACATCATCGTCGCCAGTGCCGGCTTCCAGCATGTCTCCCCCATCGAGACGTTCCCGGAGGACAGGTGGGATGCGCTCCTCGCGCTCTTGCTGACCAGTCCCTTCCTGCTAGCAAAGTACGGCTGGCCGGCACTGCTGGAAGCCCCGGCGGGAGGACGCTTCCTGGTCATCGCGTCGGCCCACTCCCTGGTCGCCTCGCCGTTCAAGGCCGGCTACGTCGCGGCCAAACACGGCGTGCTCGGACTGGTCAGGACCCTGGCTCTCGAAGGAGCCGACCACGACATCTGCGCCGCGGCCCTCTGTCCGTCGTACGTGCGGACTCCGTTGGTGGAACGGCAGATTGCCACACAGGCCCTAGCACACGGATTGCCGGAGAACCGGGTAGTCGAAGACGTGCTCCTGGCGTCCCAGCCGGTCAAACGGCTCATCGAGCCTGAGGAGGTGGCCGAGGTCGCCTCGTTCCTGGTCGGTCCGCACGGACGGGCTTTCACCGGGGTTCCGGTCTCAATGGATCATGGCTGGACCGCCCGATGAGAGCCACGACCTGCCCGCCCGGCATCGTCAACGGCGGCGTCGACGCGTTTTTTGGCACCTACGAGGCAGTGCAGCGCGCTACCACGGACTACTGGACCGGCGCATGCTCGCGTCGGTCCACACCGGCCGACATGGCTGTGGATCTGATTTCCTGGTGGGCCACCGCCGTACGTCGAGAGCCGCCGCGATGGGCGACCGAGCACGAGATCATCGCCAGATGGCCGATCGCGAGGCTTCGAGATTTCTCCGGCCCTGCGCCCGACGAAGGGGTGGCCACCCTGCTGCTTCCACCACAAGCCGGCCACGACTCGTGCATCGTCGACTACGAACCCCAGCAGAGCCAGGTGAGGACGGCGCTCGATGCCGGACTGACAAGAGTCTTCTCCCTCGACTGGGTCGGTGCCACGGCCGCGACCAAG
>Ga0302323_100001857_pt1 | contig 17168 bp, 19 predicted proteins | sample Fen_T0_3_FD_201950 | JGI IMG/M metagenome (GOLD analysis project Ga0302323, IMG submission 201950) | Peat permafrost microbial communities from Stordalen Mire near Abisko, Sweden - Fen_T0_3 | ecosystem: Environmental > Terrestrial > Soil > Wetlands > Permafrost | place: Sweden: Abisko... | reverse complement strand
TTGGAGCTTTGCGTGGAGCTGACTTGGAGCTTTGCGTGGAGCTGACTTGGAGCTTTGCGTGGAGCTGACTTGGAGCTTTGCGTGGAGCTGACTTGGAGCTTTGCGTGGAGCTGACTTGGAGCTTTGCCCCTGATGGTGAGCAAGCGATCGCGTCGCTGCACGCAGGCGATCTCGTGTTCAGCGTGGATCGCGACGCGATCGTGGTCGTCCCACTGCTGAAGGTCGAGCACACCGCGGTTGCCCATCATCGTTTTGTCCGCGTCGAGCTCGAAGACGGTCGAGTGCTAGAGATCTGCCCGGGCACCCGACCGCGGACGGGCGGACGTTCGGCGACCTTTTTGCCGGCAGTAAGCTCGATATCGTGCACTCAGTGCTGGCTGCCGAGCTCGTTTCTTATTCTTTCGAGTCACGTTCGACATCCTGCCGGTGTCGAGCACCGGAACGTATTTCGCTGCTGGTGCGTTGATTGGCAGCACGCTGTTCGGGCGTTGAAGGAGCAACTGAGATCCCATGCCTCGCAGGCAACTGCTGCCGCTGATCCACGGAACGTGCAGCTGCGCTGACGCCAGGACTGTCACTCGCGTTGGGCAATGAAGGGTGGGGGCGATCTCAGGTTCCCCAGCGCACCCCGCAAGCGGCCGACTGCCCCGCGGTCCGCGTCGGCTGAGAACGCCACACGCCGCCGAAGGCAGCGCCGGCCTCGTCGGCACGCGTGACCACCAAAAAATAACTCCGCGTGCTGATGGATGCCAGGGTAGGCGAGGGCGCGCAATGGCTCGTCGCTCTCAGGTCGGTCTCGCAAAAGGCCAAATGAAACTGCGTTGTCCGCGCCGCGCTCGTGTTTTGAAGCCAATCTCGTCCCGAAGTGGGGCGACCGTCGCCCCGGGTGAGCGTAGGGGGCTAGCATCGCCTTCGATATTCGCGAAGTCTGAGCTCGAGGAACCGTGTCGCCCATCCACTTTGCTCGTCGCATCTGGCAACGCCATCGCTTTAGCGTGCCGTTGTCTTTGGTGTCGGCGATGTTCTTCGCGCGGCTCGGCTGGGAGCTGAGCGAAAACGAGCTGGATGTGTTCGATGCGGGCGCACAAAAACTCGTCGATGGCTGGCGCGGCTCGTGCGACGGGTTGATGGTGTTTCTGACGACAGCCGGCGATCTCGTACCCATGACATTGCTGGCGTCGGTGGTGCTGGTGTTGCTCCTCGCTGCGCGCAAGAACCGTGAAGCGCGTTTTTTTCTGTCGAGCGCGCTCGGCTGTTTGATGCTGAACGTGCTCTTGAAGTTGCTGTTCCATCGCGCGCGGCCGCACGCGGAACCCGCCTATTTACTACCGCGCCCTAGCTCGATGTCATTTCCGAGCGGCCACACCATGGGTTCCGCGGGCGTGCTCGGGAGTTTGGCGGTGGTCGTGCGTGTGCTTCGCCCGCTGCGCGCCTTCTGGGTGTCGCTGGCCGTGCTCGCCGCGTTGGCGATCCTGGGTGTGGCGTTGTCCCGGGTTTACCTGGGCGCTCACTACCCATCGGATGTGCTCGGTGGGCTATTTGCCGCGGCCTCTTGGATCAGCGCAGTGACGGGCTGGGTCTATCCGCGGCTCCTGCCGCATGAGCGGACCACGCCCGGGCTGCCTAGTGCATAGCCGGCCTGTCCGCCATTGCCGTCGATCTGAGCGCGCTCGAGCGGGAGAGCCCAGGCCAAGGACTAGAGCGAGGTGAGGTCGTTGACCGCCGCTTTTTGCTGTGTTCGCACTTATCGTTGATCACTGGTTAGCTGTAACTTTGCAGCGACCCATCCTTCGGTGAGTATGTCGAGTTTTTGGTAGCCCCTTGCGAGCGTGAGCCAGCCAGGATTGCCGCTGTATTTGATGTGTCCGCCAAGCGCGGCGACGGCGAAGTAGACCTCGCCGGCTGTAGGGTTCGAGGAGAGCTTCAGACGGCCACGGATGCGCAACACATCGAGTTGATCCGTCGAGAGCAGCTCAGCGCCGGGTTGGTCGGGATCGCGGGTCGCTTCGCTTCGTATCAACAGCAACCGGTAGGCGATTGGAGCAAACGTGGCGAGCAAGTTGACTAGGGCTTCGTAGTCGTGAAGCTGGCGGCTGAGGAAGTCGCAGCCGGTTTTGATGCATTTGAAGTACTCCTCGATTCGCCAGCGCGCGCGGTAGTAGTCGACGACGAGTAGCTGTTGTTCGGCTGTCTCGATCGGCTCGGTCGTGTACAGGTACCATTCGATCGCCGCTTCACCGGCGGGTGGATTGGGCTCCCACACTCGCACGACATTAATCGCTACCGATTCCGGGGGATGAATCGTGTGAGGTCGAATAGATTTCGGCTTTTTGAGCAGGACCTTTGCCGCGGAGATGCACAGTGTTGCCATTCGCGCTTCGCGCGCTGGATAAATCTTTTGGGTGATCGCCGTGGGCCTGGGCTTACGGCGTGGCAGTTGGACCTCGCGTTCGACAGTCGACGGAAGCAACGCGAAAAGTGCGTGCAGTTTCTGGGGAGTTAAAGTGTCAGCGAGCCAGCGGTTGTTGAGGCAACGAACGACGAAGCGGAGCTTGTCTCGCTGGAGCGAGTAGAACATCTCGTAGTCGTCTGCTTCGCGATCCGCCAAATGGATGGCGTTTGCTCCACCATCGAGTCGCGCCGAGACGGCTCTGATTTGGTCCTCCCATCGCTGGTACTCGACCCCTTTCGGCACAGCTGGCCGTGTCCATGTCTCGAGTGCGACCACGCCGAGCGGTCTCCGGTTCCCGTCAGCCGACACCGCGAGAGAGGCGTGTGCGAAGAAGACCTGCCTGGAGCCCGGGGTGTTACGCCGGGTCGGACCGAGCCCGTTTCGTTCGCCGTGCTCTCGGTACGAAAAATTAGACGAGTCATGGACGACCAAAAAGTCATCGCGCGTCCCGCACCGCTGATTCGTCGCTTCCTCGTGCGCGGAGAGAATTCCCTCAGGTGTGACGAGAGGATTCGAAAAGAATCGGTACGCGCCCTCGAGCCCCGCGCTGTCGAACGCTTGCGGCAAACTCAGGCTCGGATCTTTGACCAGACGCCCGACGATTGCACCGAGACGCTTGTTCAAACGCTCGTCTCCGAAGTTTCCGTTTGCAACTTCGGATGCTAGGTTCGCTACCTCGAGAGGATCTTTCGCCATCTCTCGGTTTGATCACACCGTCGACGTTCGAACAACTCGATACAGCCTTCCTTATTTCCAGGCTGTATCTTTGAAGCACCGCCGCGTCGAAGGATAAGTGTTCGCACAGTATGATTTCTGCGCGGCGAGCGGTGCCTCCGGAGCGCGAGTCGCACCCGCGCCGAGCCAGATGAACGTCCCAGCTTTACTGCGTCGAGACCGCGATCCCGAACGGGCCACCCGCGAGCTGGCCCGCTTCGACTACGATCGTGTAGTCGCCCGCGGCCACGTCATTGACGGTGAAGCTCGAGGCATAGCCGCCGCCCACGCCGTCATCGTTGCAGCCGAGGGCCGTGCTCGTGTCGCTGGCACAGGCAGGCATCAAGTAGGCGACGGTGTCGATGTTCGTCTCGGGGCGCTGAGTGCTGACGGTCAACTTGCTCACGGGGCTGGCCAAGTGCAGGCTGACGCTCGCTTCCGGAAAGTTGATATTTTCTGGGTTGCTACACTCCGCGGGCGGATCCCAGAGGCTCACGCCGTCGATCCGACCCGCGGCCGTGGTGATGCCGTTGTCCGGATCGAGCTTCGCGTCGGCCGCGCACTCGTTGCTGCGTGCGGTTTTCAACTTCACGCATTTCCCGGCGGCTGGAGAAGGGCCCGGGCCGCACACGTCGTCCTGGATGCAGGCGATGAAGCCGCGTGGGTCGCAGGTGATGCCATCTCCAGCTCGGGTCACGTTACTCAAGTTTGCCGTCGTGGGTGTGCTTTGATGGCCGAGAGAATCGACGGCGGTCACGCTCACTCGGCTGACCAACTTTTCGACCGTGGCTGCAGGCAGTTCTTGCTCGAAGAACACGCCCCCCAGCGAGCGGTTGCGTGCGGAGTAGTCGAACGAAGTGGTCATCGTATCGGGGTCGATCACGACGGGCTTGTTGCTGGCGTCCAAGAACTCGACGTGAACGATGGACAGGTCATCGTCTGGGTCGGTACCTCGGGTCAGCAGCGTCGGGCCGTGCAAGTACTTGACCTCGACGATGGTCGGCGCAACTCCGTCCGTGCAGACGCTGGGTTTGCCGCCGCAGGACTGGCCGATCGCGCAACGATTGGCGACGTTCGTTGCATCGCAGGAAGCGCCCAGCGCGAGCTCTTTTTGCGCGACGACGTTCGCTACGAGCTCCTCGGATGGCCGATCTCGGCCGTCGATCAGGCGGACCTTGGCCTTGGCCAGTTTGCCGATGTTCGGCACGGGTGCGCTGGTCGCAGTCGCGGTGAACGACGTGCTCACGACTCGCGAGTCGAAGGGAATGCGCCCCTCCGCTGAGCTTGCTGCGCCATCCCAGGCAGCGTCGAACACCTTGACTGGGGTGCCGCTCGAATCTTCGAACGCGACGGCGATGCTGTACACGCCGGAGTCGGGTTGCGTGCCCGTGACTGTAAATCGAACCGTGTCTCCAAATCGCCCGACGACTTGCGCCTCGACTTTGGTCAGCGAAAGCACGCCGCTGCCCTTCACCCCCGCGCTGCCGCCGCTGCTATTGCCACCGCCCTGCGACGAGGTTCCTCCCGAAGCGCCGGTGCCGTCGCCAGCGTCACCTCCTTGGTTGCCGTTACTCGCGCCTGCGCGCGAGTTGCGTCCGGCGTGCCCTTGGGCGCCACCGCCGGGCGCGTCTGGGTCGACCGGGGCTGCGAGCTTCGAGCACCCGGCTGCGAATCCAATCAACGACATCAGAAGCAGACCGCGGGTTCTTGTCATGGCTGGGCGCTCCAAAAGCAAGGTGCGTGCCTCGTCGTCTCAAGCCGAGATCCGTCGCGCAATTCGTGGATCCGTTGGTCGCGACATGCGCATGCCGTCGAACCGAGTCAATTCCTTGGCTGGCGTCACTCGGTTGACGCCAACAAACGGCGAAACGCCACGCGGGTCAACCGCGTGGCGTCTGCCGTCGATAGTGCCGAGTTCGGATCAGAACTCGCAGTTCGAGCGAGCAGCGGTCAGGCCGCTGCCTTCACCGAAGCCGATGTCGCCGTCACCCGCGCCGCAGTCGAGGATATTGCTTTCTGCGAGACCGCCACCTTCGAGCACGTCGTCACCAGCGCCGCCGGTCAGAGTGTCGTTGCCCAAGCCGCCGACCAGTTCGTTGGCGGAAGCGTTGCCGGTGATGATGTCGTTGTAGGCGGTACCGATTACGTTTTCCATGTCGGTCGCCAGCAAGTCGCCTTCGCCGACCAGACCGGAACCGACCGAGGGGTCCAGGGTCACGTTCACCAGGGCGGCGCGTCCGGAGTAGTCGATGGTGTCGACGCCGGTGCCGCCCGCGATGGTGTCGAGCCCGTCGTTGATTGCACCGGTCAGGAACAAGTCGTCGCCAGCGCCACCGTTCAGCGTGTCGGCTCCGAGGCCGCCGGTGATGGTGTTGTTCAAAGCGTTACCAGTGATGCTGTCGGCGACGGCCGTGCCCTTGATGTTTTCGACGTCGGCTTTGCAGTTGTCGCCTTCGCCGGGCGAGGCGGTCGCGCCGTCGTTGGCGGTCGCGCCGTCCATCGTGACGGTGACGCCCAAGATGCGCGCCGAGTAGTCCAAGGTGTCGATGCCCGCGCCGCCGTTGAAGACGTCGCCGCCGTTGGAGGCGGTTTCCTCGTCGAAGATGTCGTTGCCATCGCCGCCGCTCAAGATGTCGGCGCCGCCTTTGCCGCGCAAGGTATCGTTGCCGGCGTCGCCATTCAAAGTGTCTGCGGCCGAGTCACCGATCAAGGTGTCGTCGCCCGGCCCGCCGTTGAAGGTCGCTGCGATGCCGGAAGCGGCGGTCAGCGTGTCGGCGACGGTGCCGCCGGTCACGATCTCGACGTCACTCTTGATGTCGTCGACCTCGAGCGCGAGCCCGTCGTCCGCGAGCGCGCCCACGGTCACGGTCACCGGTGCAACGCGCAGCGCGTAAGACACGGTGTCGATGTCAGCGCCGCCGTAGATCGTCTCACTGGGCGTGGCCACTGCACCTTGGTTGAACAAGTCGGCGCCAGCGCCGCCATACACCGCGATCGCGGCAGCGAACGCGCCGCCAATCGGGGTACCACCCGAGGCGGTGAAGGTGTCCGCGCCATCGCCCAGGTACACGACGTGGGTGTCGACGTTGGCAATCGCGATGTCCTTGAACGCGTCGTTGTTCAGGTTCACGCCGTTTAAGCCGTAGGCGATGTTGTCGGCAGCGGCGGTGCCACGGATGCCTAGCGTATTGCCGGCCACTGCGCCCAGGTTGACGTCGATGCCGGTCGTGGTGGTCGAGCTGGTGCCGACGCCGAACAAGCCATTGGTGAAGTCCAGGATGACCGTTTTCGCGGCGCCTGTGCCGGCGCCAACGACGACCAGCTTCTTCAGCGTGCTGCTGGTCGCGAGGTTGTCGCAGGAGGCGCCGTTCTGGAGAATGGCCGAGTCGGCCGCGCGGCGGGAGATGATGGCCGTCTCACCAGCCGCGACGTTTACGGTCATCAGGCCGCTGGTCACGATGAAGGTGCAGGGGGCAGTCAGGGGCGAGAGCTTCTCTTCGGCTTGTTGGAACGGGTCATCCGTAGCGACCGGGGTGGTCGTGGAAGTGCTGCAGCCAGCAAGCGAGAACATCATCAAACAACTGAGGGGAAGGAACGATAGACGGTTGCGCATGAAAACTTGACCTCCTCGTGCGGGCCGGTCGCAACCTGCGACGCTTACTCCCGATCGACTGGCCTTGATGAACGGGAGGCAGCCTGCAGCCTTGAGTGAAAAATTCCGATAACCAATCCGATTTTAGGGGTCGTTTTTGGGCTTAATTTGCTGCTTTTCCGTGCCGTTGGTGGCTAATTCAGCAAACTGCGGTTTTCGTGATGGCGAGTCGTGCGGCTATTGCAAGTTGGCCGTCTTAGACATTTTGCCGCCAAAAACGAGCTGCGGCGCCCACTCGGAGACGAGCGTCGTCGTCCAGTTCACGCAACGTTGTGCCGCGATGTACGCATCATGCGCACTAGTGTTTGCGCACACCGCGCGTCGGACGCAGAGCGGGTGTCGGCGGGGGCAGCGTACGTCTCGAGGCGTGTGTGGCGCCTGGTACGCTGCCCCAATAACAGGAATCAGTCGGTGTCAGTCGAGAGGCAGCTTACGAGTAAGTCGCTTGACGCGAATGGATCCTCGCTGCGGTTCGTGCCCGTTTAGGGAGTCGTCTGCGGCACGCACGCGTGCGAGTTTACGGCCGTGCTCGTCGTTCCCGTGGGGCACTGTGCGCAGGTAGGTGGAGCCGACGGCTTGCCATCTGCCGTGATCCACCAGCCGAGGGGGCATTCCGGAAAGGCGGAGCAAAACGTCGCGTCGGTCGTCGTGCTGTAGGTGCCCGCCATGCAATCCGCGCAGTCCTTAGCCTTGATGGGGCTGCCGACTTCCGTGATCATCTGCCCGGGTTGGCAGGTCTTGAATGGCTTGCACGCGAGCTGGTTGTTGGCATCGGCGTAGCTGCCCGGGGCGCAAGCCGCGCAAACCTGATCTTGTGCCTTGGTCCCCGGTATCGAGACGTAGGTGCCTTTCACGCAAGGGGCGTAGAGGACGCAGCTACTGGAGGTCGGAGCGTTGATCGTCGTGGCATTGAAACTGCCGATTGGGCAGTCATTGCAGGTGCGGTTGCTGGTCGCGGAGCCTGGGCTATTGACGTAAGTGCCCAGCGCGCAAGTTGCGAACGTCGTGCATTGGTTGACGTTGGCGGTGGCAGGGGTGGCATTGCCCGTTGCTATGCTGAACGTTCCCGCCGTGCACGCCGTGCACACGCGGTCGTTTTGGGCTGACGGGCCCGTGCTCACGTACTGGCCCTCGGGGCAGTTGGTCAACGCTCGGCAAGTGAGATTGCTGGGCGTGCTGAACTGGCCGACGGGGCAATTGGGGCAAACCGTGTTCGATGTGGGGGTGCCCGCGGCGCCCTGAGTGGTGCCGGCCGGGCAGACCGTAAACGCCGCACAGCTGAGCGCGTTCTCCGTGGAAGAAAAGCTGCCGTTGGCGCAGTCAGCGCAGGTGCGGTTAGTGGTTGCGTTGCCCGGAGTGAGCACGTACTTACCGGCCACGCAGGTCGTCAGATTCACGCACGGGGTGGCCGATGAGCCGTCGTCGTCCCAGGTGCCCGCGGGGCAGGTGACCGGGGCGTTGACGCCGCCCTTGCAGGAAGTACCCGCTGCGCAAGCGGTGCAGCCAGCCGGGGTGCTGTTGGTTGCAGGCGTGGTTTCGTAGCTACCCGGTGCGCAGGCCGCTGGTGCCGTGCACTCCGAGACGTTCGGGGTCAGTGCGACCGTGCCCGTGGCGCAGGCGCTACACGTGCGATCCAGCTTGGCGCTCGGGGCGCTGGTGATGTGCGTCCCCGCAGCGCAATTCGTCCACGGCTTGCAGCTCGACTGGTTCTGCAGCGTGGTGAACGTGCCGGTGGGGCAGCCGCCGCATACTTGGTCGGTGGACGCGGTGCCCGGTTTCTCGATGTACGAACCGGCGTCGCAAGTGCTAAACGGCGAACAGGAAACTGAGTTGGGGCCGGCTGCGAAGGCGCCGGCCGCGCAGGCCAGACACACGGCATTGCTCGTGGCCGAGGCCGCCGCGGCAAGGAAGCTGCCCGAAGCGCAGCTGGAGACCAGCTTGCACTCGGTTGCTGGGTCCAAATCGTCGTCGAAGGTGCCTGCTTCACAGGCGACTGCCGCGTCCTCTCCGCCAGCGCAATAGTACCCAACCTTGCAGGGGGTACACTTGGCGCCACTGGTACCTGGCAGGCAGGTCACGGGCACGGGTTCGCCCGAGCCGCCTTCGCCTGCAGTTCCTGCCGAGCTGGGTTCCCCGGCTTCGCCGGCCATGCCGACGCTACCGGAGGTTCCGCCGGCGGCCGGCCGCTCCCCCGCCGCGCCGGCGCCGGCAACGGCGCTCGGAGCGCCTCCGCTCGCGGCTACAGGGTCGCTGTCACTACATCCGGCAAAAGTGGAGAGGGCCAAGCTGGCCACAGCGAAGGGTATGACTACAAAGCGACTTAGTGAGGACATTTGAAAGATTTAAACTCCGACTACCCAATTGAACACACAACTACTCACAGTGAAGCCACAACAATGCTGGCGGTACAACCCTAAAACAGCGCGTCATGTGTCGGAAAATTGCCTGGATCGCGTGGCTGCGAAGTCCCGGGTCATGTTTGATTCCATTGTGTGATCTTGGGTGGTCTACATTGTTTCGATGCAATCATCATCATCGATGAGATGTTTGTTATTCAATGTGTTCCACAGTCTCCGGGTCGGCGGGTGGGTCACCCAGCCCGGGGCCCGCGGCAGCCGTGTGTCAGTCTCGTGGGTCGTTGGTCGTTGGGCCGAATCCCGTCCGGCTGGATTTGACGGCTACACTGCGCTTGGGGTCGAGTTGCTGCGTTTCGCGACTCCAGTGGCGGTTTGTCGCGCTGTGCCGAGCTCGCTGCGGTCCTCGGTTCGCCAATGCGGGCGGGGCCTACCGGACGCACGCTTGGGGCCAGGTGCCCGCCGCTTGCAAGCGGGCCAGGCCGCCCACGCAAGGCGGGCCCTTTCCGGCGACGCTGTCCAGGTTGCGGGGACTTCCGGCTGCAGGGGGTTAGAGCAGGGGCAGGGCAGGAGTGACGTGAGCGCTCACGTCTCGTCAAAGATCATCTGACTTTACGCGTGAAGGCCGCGAGTGCGCAGTCTGCTGGAGGCGCGCGCCGCCCCGCCGATGTCGTACTTCCGTGCGCGAACTATGATTTGCAGTCGCAAGAGGACTTGACCCACACTGACACGAGGACTTCCGTGATGAGCGGACGCCCCATTTCGGGGGATCAGTAGGATCCCCAATTGAGGACTTTTTGCGGAGAAGGACTACTGCAGAAGGAACGGTGCTGCTTGCTTCGCAGAGCTACTCTCGCTCGAGCTGACGGTCGCGGGCGAACTGACGGCCTTCGGCGCCAGATCGCTGCGAGTGACCACGAGGGTCGTGTTGGGGCCGGGTGAGAGCAGGTAGAAGTGCCTCAGCTCGACGACGCGAGGGCTTGGCGGCGTCGCGTCACTTGGCGGCGTCGTGCCAGCGTGCTGCGCGCGCGGCGCCTGCGCGGTCGCGGCCGGAATCGCGCTACGGCTAGCACACCCAGCGGCAAACAAAGCAATCGCTGAAAGAAAGGCTAATCGGTTCATGCACTCGTCCTTTGCGCTTCGATGGGCGCGCATGAGACTGCGTACAGAGCAACAACCAGGCCATTCCGGAGTGCGCGGCTAGCGATCGCCAACTCTCCGCAGAACCCTCCAGAGAGCCCGACCAATTGGGGCGCAATGACGCGATGGGTGCTGGCTCAACGCAAGTGCGAGACTCTGTTCAGCGTCCGACCGTCTTGGCCTCAGCGTCCGACCGTCTTGGCCTCAGCGTCCGACGGTCTTGGCCTCAGCGTCCGACCGTCTTGGCCCAAGCCTGGCGCGCGCTCACCGCAGCCCACCAGGCGGCAACGTGCGGGTGTTCCTGCAACTTAGCTGACGCCGGAGACACGGACAGGTATTCCAAATAGGGCATGAAACAGAGGTCGGCGATGGAAAAGGTCGCCCCTGCCAGGAACGGCTGGGTCGAAAGCTGGCGGTCCATCGTCGCATAGGCGAGATCGAGCCCGGCGCCCGCCGCCTTCAACACCTCTGCGGTCTGCTCGCGCTGAAAGACGTATTGATAAACGAATTTCATGGCGTGGCCCGAATAGTTCGAGGTTTCGATGCTGATCCACTGTTCCATCAAGGCGCGCGCGCGCGCATCCTTGGGGGTCAAGGGACTACCGGCCTTGCCGTCGATGTAACGCGCCATCGCGCGCGACTCGTACAGTTCGAATCCGTCATCATCGAGCGTGGGCACCTGACCGAACGGTTGACGGGCGAGGTGGGGCGGCTGCTTGTGCTCGCCCTTGGCGAAGTCGACCAAGACGAGCTCGAAGGGCGTGTTCGTCTCGTTCAGGGTCATCAGGACTTTGCGGGTACAGGTACTGGCCGGATGTCCGAAAATTTTCATCCGACCAAGCTACCACGTCCGCGCGCGGAGTCCGCGTTCTGACACCCCGCGGCGGCACGCGCTCGCATCAGGAAAAACCGCATTTCTGGCGCTAGTAGTTGCGGCGCTACGGGCAATGGTCCATGCCCCGGCGGCGTTTTTGATCCGATTGCAAAAGGCACAGGATGGTCCCTCCATGGTTCGTGAATACACACTTCGCCTGAAGGCAGTGCGCTTTCGCGCCAACGTCGGAGCATCCGCTGCCGAACGCTCGATTCCGCAAGATCTGGTGGTCGATGTCGACTTGGAGCTGCCAGTCACCGCATTGTCCAAGCGAGATACGAAGCGGGAGGTTGTCGATTACGACTTGGTAGTGCGGCTGGTCGTCGAAGTTGGCTTGGCCGAGCCGTATCGACTGCTCGAGACCTACGCGCAGCGGCTCTTGGAGCGGCTCTTGGCAGAGACTCCAGCGCTCCGGGTGCGAGTGGCCGCTACCAAACTGCGAGTGCCATCGACCTACAGCACTGATAAAGCGGTCGTTGAGCTAGTCGGCACGCGCGATACCTGATCCCGCTCAGAACATCAATACGTCGCCTTCGGCGCTGGTCGACTCCGAGACCGCGGGTCCGAACTCGAAGCCAGGCTCCGCTTCCACCTCGACCCAGATCATGATCGAGCCCGAATCGGTGCTGAAGACGCGCGGCGAGAGCGTGCCACGCGGCATCGGGCGCAGGTGCAGGCCGCTCAGAACCACGGGCGTAGTCAGCGCAACCTCCAGGCCGAAGCCCAAGAATTTGCGCTTCAGCCGTCCCACGAGCTGGTTGGTGAGCTCCCCCACCCAGTCACGCGTGTGCTCCTTCTGTGGGCTAGAGAGCTCGATCGGGGAGCGATTGCCGACGAGCAAGCAGGTGCCGCGTAGAGTGGGCCCGACGAAGCCGATTACGCCCGACAGCAGCACCTCTTCGGAAACGATGAATTCCGAAGGGTTCGAGTTCAGGTTCACGCCATAAGCAGCAAATAGCTCGATGCAGCAATTTCCGGTCAAATCAGCAATCTGAGAAGCGAGCCGATCGTCTTCGGAAAACACTAGCTACCTCCTTGTTGGAGCAAAACCTTGTTTACGGTGCTGACCAAACTCTCCACCTTGATCGGCTTGATCAGCCAGGCTTTGGCGCCATTCTGTCGCGCTCGCTCGATCATCGAGCGTTGCGCTTCAGTGGTCAGCATCAGTACGGGGATGCCCGCTGTTTTCGGATCTTGCTTCAACCGCTCGAGCATCTCCAGCCCGTTCAGGAGCGGCATGTTCACGTCCAAGATGATCATCGAAAAGTCGTGTTGCTCGGTGCGTTGCAATCCGGCCGCTCCGTCGCTCGCCTCGATTACTTGAAAGCCGACGCGCGTGAGCGCCTCGGCGACATGCTGCCTAATGGTTTCAGAGTCGTCGACTACGAGTACTTTTTTCACTGTTCCTCCACGCAAACGGGCAAAAGGAAGCCTCGTTTTTCAGGTAGTTGCCAAAATCAGAAAATGATCACGTCACCGGCATTGCCAATGTCGGCCGGGCCCGAATACACGAGCCGCGACTCGTCGATATTTCCGTCCAACGTCACCAATACGTCCCCGCGCAGGGTGCGGCCCAAATAAATTCGCATCGAAGCGAAGCGGGCCCGCTGCCCCTCCAGCGTGTCGCGCGTGATCAGGCTGGGCAACAACGGTTGCATGGCCGAGCCGAAGGACAACAGCCGATGCTTGATTCGCGCTGCCAGCTGATTGGTGAGTTCCCGCACCCAGTCCAACTGCTGCGGCCGGCGTGTGGACTCGGTCTTCATGATCGTGAACAGAGCCTCAGGCAGCGAAAGCGTGAGTCGACCCGCACATGGGGTGGCTTTGACCGACTGCGCCAAGGTGAAGTTGATCGCCGCCGATACTTCAGGGATCTTGAGCTGTGACACATCCAAGCGGCCTCGTGGTTGCGGCGCAACGGCCACTCCACAGGATTGGAATAGCTCGACCAATGCACCCTGCACGATTGTGTCCATCAGTCCGCGCTGAGCGGTGCTGGGACCCATGGCTGGGGTGCTCGGCGATTTCAAGCAGTCTCCACGTTATCAACCCTAACGGCCCTGACCAAGATTCCCGAAACATACAGTTTTCGTTTTGTGGTTCCGAGTAAGCGGCTCTCCCACGCGCACCGCGGATGCCTTGTCTCCGGTCGCCCAATTTGCGCATGAAAGGCCGACAGTTCTCGCCCGAAGCGCTCGCCCGTTGGCTCCCGGCACTGGCTGTTGAACCGGGCAAAGCAGAAGCTGCGCGTGATGCGATTTTGCCCCCCGCCCATTGCAAAGTGGCACTCGCAAACGGCCAGAGAGGAATTGGTCGAAATATCGCGGCGGAGGTTTGGTTGCTGCTGGACTTTGCCGGAAAGCGCACCGCGTTTCCAAATCAGTTCCGGAGCCACGTCAGCACTTCGAACCGCCCCTCGGCCATCGTTCTCGACAACGCGGGCTGGTACCGCCGCGGCGCGCCACTGCTTCAGCAGTACGGCTATGTGAGCTACCGTTCTATGGTTTCAAGTCTGGGCAGTCTTGGATCTTGTGCACGAGTCTGTTCACCGAACGAACGCGTTTTTCGACCGCGCCGAAAGAGGCCTGCTTTCAGCCGGCGTTTTCTCGCGCGAAATGCACAACTCACGGGACGTGCCTTGAGGCGTTCGGCGTTAACGACGGGTTCACGCCGGCGAATCCCGCCCCCCAGGGCTGCCTCGGCGGGCGTTTCGTGAGTGGTTTCCTGTTCGTGACGCAAGTGAGCCGAAACAGGCCGCCGCTTCTAGCGTGAATTTGAACTTAACCCTGGAAGGTTGGCTCGGTCCTGGTGTAACTTCCCGTTCGCAAGCCCGGCCGGGTTGGTTAGGCTGGCTCCGGGGAATTGTTAACTGCCCCGGGCAGTTCGTTAGGCGAAGGGTACTTTTCCGACATGTGGCGCGAAACGCTCAGGAAAAAGCGGGCAAAGTGGCGGCGCGTGCGGTAATGACAACCCTTTGTTAGATCTCACTACCATTAGAAGGACACCGCGCATGACCGACCCGAGCGCCGCGCCGACGCTGCTCCGCAATTTGGGCAACGGACCGCGAACTTTACTCGCCAAGCAGCCAGCGCCTAAAAGAGCCCTGATGGCCTCAGACAAGCACAGCAAGCCTAGGTTTGGAGCGAAGAGTGAGTTCGTGAGGTCCCTGGATCCGTCGATCCCGGCGGCCGAGGTCGTGGCACTTGCCGAAAAGCGTGGACTCAAGCTCACGACCGGGCTGGTGTACAACATTCGCAGCGCGTCCAACGCCGCGCTGCGCGGCAGCCGTGCCCGGCTCGCGCAGAAGCCGATCGCCAAGTGGCGTAACGGCCCCCCGGACGACAACGCGGAAGCGCAGCTGCGGGCAGCCATCGCCCAGATCGGCCTCTCGCGCGCCCGACAGATCCTGGAAGAGGTCGAAGAGACGTTCGCCGGCCGCTGAGCGCCACACGACGGTGGCCCACGGGCCTCGTGCTCACCGCGCTGCCCGGCCGATGCACACCGCTCGCCCAGCCACGACGCACACCGCTCGCCCAGCCACGACGCACACCGCTCGCCCAGCCACGACGCACACCGCTCGCCTGCGGCAGGTGCACTCTTGGACCTAGCCCAGTCGATGCAGAGCGTGAGGGATTTCGCGGTCAGGTCGCGCGTCGCCGTGGGCTAGTGGCTAGGTCCACGAAAACGCGGGCTTTGAGGTGCGCTGCCGGATCGCGATCGCCCCACTCCAACGAAACGAGCGACCTAGCGGTCAATCGCTCTGCTTCGGGCAAGCGAGCACACAAAAAAACGTGCCCTCGAGCGGTGGGCTCGAGGGCACGAGTTAAGTCTAGTGTGAGATGCGAGGGGACAGAGGCAAGTCGTACGTCCGGTCCTTCGCTCGAAACTAGGTCACTTGGCCTTGGCGGCTTCCTCGACCAAGCTCGGGTCGAAGTACTCCTCCACTTTCAGGGGGGTCTTGTATACGCCGTTCTTCACGTTGAACTCGTCGACGATCTTGCTCGAGCCGTAAATGGAGTCGAAGCCGTCAGCCTTGGCGTAGTGCTTGATGTTCTCGGCCGCGTTCAATAGGTGCGTGCCCTTCATCAAGCCTTTGTATACGTCGGGGGTCAGGCCGACCCGGGCGCTCATGATCTTGGCTGCTTCGTCGAGGTTCGCGGGGTCGGCGATAAAATCCGCAACGCGAAACCAGACCTTCACCACCTTGAGCCATTCGCCGCGATTTTCCGCCAAGCTGCGTGGGCTGACGCACAGGTGATCGTAGATCAGGCCCTTCACGTCGGCGCTGGTGTAAATGGGGGTAGAGCCCGGCAGCTCCTTTAGCGCCGCGCCGCTGTTCGGCTGCCAAGCACCGATAGCATCGACTGTGCCCGACTTGAGCGCGTTGGGGGTGTCGTCGGTCTTGACGTTGACGATCTTTACGTCCTTTTCCGTCATCTTGTTGGCCTTGAGCGCATTGAGCAAAAGTAGGTGATCGACGAAACCGACCTCGACGCCGACTTTTTTGCCCTTCAGGTCAGTCATCGACTTAATGCCGGGCTTGGCTACGATCATGTCGTTGCCGTCGCTGTAATCGTTGGCGACGATGCACACGCTCTTGCCTCCGCCGTTTCCAGTGACGAGGGCGTCACCGTTCGTCACTGCTACTGCGTCGACCTTGTTGGCCGTGAATGCGTCCATCGACGGGACGTAGTCGAACCACTTGAACTCGACGTTCACACCCGCTTCCTTGAACCAGCCCTTCTGGATTGCCACTTCCCAAGCTACCCAGCCGGGCCAATCGCTATAAGCAATCTTCAGGGTTGGACCTGTCGGTGTCGGCACGGCAGCGGCGGCCGCGCTGGCCACTGCTGCGGCGGACGCGGCCGGCTTTACCTCAGCGGGCGCCGGCGGCGGCGGCTTGCTACAGGCACTAAATGTCGAGGCAAGCAGAAGGAGGTATGCTGGGATTCGGTGGGAAATAATCATCTGGGGCCTAGTTTGTGAGGGCTTACGCAGGCGAGAATCCGGCTGCTAGTATTGCGGAATTATTTCGAAGAGGCTTCGGCTACTGAATCTAACAAATAGAAGCTTCGGTATCAGCGGCTAGTACTGACTGGTCGCCGGAGCAGTGAGTCAATCTGGGACGCGAAGCGCGAGACACCCGGAATTTTGCCCCGGCGGCTCCGTCGAGCATTTCGGATGGCAGCATCGAAGAGCCGAGCGAACCGCCTCTTCAGGTCTGCGGGAGCCGGCTTTCGATCAAAGCTCAGCGCACTCGCCAAACGCGGCCTCGACAGAAGCGAAGATCTTCCGGGCTTCCGTTAAACCGAGTTCAGCCACGGTCTTCCTGAGCTGAACTTCCAACGCTGCTGGTCTTCGACCTTTGCGCGCGATTTTGGGCTGAGTCTTGCGCTTGGCCTTCTTCGCAGCGAGAGTGACGAGCTTGCTGTGGCCTGCTTTTGGCGGCCGGGCCGCTTTACTTCCTTTTCCAGGCTTCTTTGCTGTCATGTCGGGGGGTGTCCTTTCGTTGGCTTCCCCAGTGACCAAGACATTTAGATCAGGATGTACCAGTCTTTTAAGTCAAGATACCCGGGGGATACCACGTGTCGAATCGAATGCGAGGAGATAGCGAATTGCCGAGCTGCCACGGCCCGCGAACGAGCGACGGCTGACTCGGAAACTCGGGGCTTTGCGCCCGTGTGGGTCGGCTGAATGAAACGCTGAGAGCTCTGCGCTGTTCGTAGACGAATTTGCCGCGACTCGGTGATACCGAGGCTGTGCCAGCGGTTGCGTTCAAGTCGGAGGCCCGTTGAAACAGACTGCTCCGGAAACCATAATCCTGAGACGACCGCCGCTGTGGTTAATCCACACCTAGGCTCACGAGTTGCATCTTCCAGTGATCGGTGGATGCTCCGCCGGTTGAAAGCGCCGAGTCGTCCCGGCATATGCCCGTCGCGAACCGAGTCGTCCCGGTTCAGGCTGACCAATTGCCGCTGCGTT